>SXGQ01295203.1_pt1 | contig 15835 bp, 18 predicted proteins | sample 3178371 | NCBI WGS metagenome assembly SXGQ01 (sample SAMN11356859, study PRJNA531348) | freshwater metagenome | isolation source: freshwater sample F1-20 | place: China: Fuxian Lake, Yuxi | collected 2017-12-25
CAGGTCGCGGCCGTACTTCTCGAGCGCCTCGTACTTGCCCTCGGGGTTCTGGTCGGTCACGCGCTGGTTGCCGCGCACCGCGGTCAACGCCTCGAGCACTGTTGCCCGGGTAATGCCGTGGGCCTTGAGCTGATCGACGGCGGCCGACTTGCCGGTCTCGTTCAACAGGCCGAGCAGCAGGTGCTCGGTGCTGACGTACTCGTCCTGCATGGTCTTGGCCTCGGCCTGGGCCGCGTCGAACGCGACCCGCAGGCGAGGGGAAAGGTGCGGTTCGGCGCCGCCGTGCGCCTTGGGCTGCTTGCCGAGGTGCGCGCGCAGCGCGCCGCTGACGACGGCCGGGTCCACACCGAGCTTCCGGAACACGGTGGGCACCACGCCATTCTGCTGCTCGGCGAGCGTCACCAGCAGGTGCTCGGGCTCCACCTGCGCGTGGTTCAGCTCCGCCGCCAGTTGCGGCGCCGCCAGCACGGCCTCCTGAGCCTTCTCGGTAAATTTGTTGAGATTCATGATCCGCTTCTCACTTCCTACTTCTCACTTCTCACTTTTCGCTTCACGAAGTACGCGCAGTTGCTCGTACAACGCGCGCTCGTCGTCGCTGAGCGCCTTTGGAATGTCGACTTCGACATTCGCGTAGAGGTCGCCGCGGTCGTCGGGCTTGCCGACCGACGGCATGCCATGGCCGCGCAGGCGGAAGCGCTGGCCGCTGGACGTGCCCGCCGGCACCCTCAGCCGCAGCGTCTTCGACTCGGGCGTCACCACGTCCACTTCGCCGCCGAGCACCGCCGTGGTCACCGGCACGCGGGTCTTGGTGTAGACATCGCGGCCCTTCACCTCGAACACGGGATGCGGCTTCAGGTGCACCCGCAGATACAGGTCGCCACTGGGGGCGCTGCCGGTGCCGCGGCCGCCCTCGCCGGTGACGCGCACGCGCGAGCCGTCGGTCACGCCGGCCGGGAGGCGCACCTCCACTGACCGCGAGTGGCCGTCGTGCCGGAGTTGCAGGCGCTGCACGCTGCCGCGCAAGGCATCCTCCAGGTCCAGCTCGAACGGGTGCTCGACATCCTGCCCCTTGCGGGCGCGCGGGCGGCCACGGCCGCCGCGCCCACCGGCCGACGCCTCGGGACCGCCCATGCCGCCGAAGAAGGTCGTGAAGAAGTCCGAGAACGGGCTTTCGCCGCCGAACATGTCGGCCATGTCTTCTTGCGACATGGTGTGAAAGCCGCCGGCGCCCTGGCCGAACGGGCTGCCCCCGGCATGGGGCGGCGGGGCGTTCTCATACGCCCGCCAATTCGCCCCAAGCTCGTCGTACTTCTTGCGCTTGACCGGGTCGCTCAGCACTTCGTTGGCCTCGTTCAGCTCCTTGAACCTGGCCTCGGCGCCCTTGTCGCCCGGGTTGACGTCGGGGTGGTACTTGCGCGCGAGCTTGCGAAACGCCGCTTTGATCTCTTTCGCGGAGGCGGTCTTCGCGATCCCGAGCGTGGTGTAGTAGTCCTTGAAATCCACGCTACGCCTCGCCATCCAGGCCCAGCAGGGCCGCCAGCTGATCGATCTCCCGCAACAGGCGGCGACGGGTGGCATCGCGCTGGAGCGCACCGGGCTGCATCAAGGGGCGAATGCGCTGCATGGTTTCGGCGACCGACAACAACTGCTGCACGCCTGCAAGATTGACACCCGCTTCGTCCACGAGCCGCTTGATGAACCGCAGCCGCTCGATCTCGTCGTGCGAGTAGAGGCGCATGCTGCCGACGGTGCGCGCCGGGCGCACCAGGCCGAGCCGCTCGTACTTGCGCAGCGTTTGCGGGTGCATGTTCAGCATCCGGGCCGCGACCGAGATGAAGATCAGGTCTGAAGTTGACACGCATCAAGTGTATCACTTGATACGGATCGTATCAACTAGGCGTCAGCTGGACGGGTCGAGTTTGCGGGCGGCGAGAACGGCCTTCACGAGGTCCTCGGGGACGTCGGCCGGCAGCTCGTCGCTCATTTCGCCGCAGGCGATGCGGCCGGCCTTGACGCAGCCTTCGTACTGGACGAGGTACTCGCGGCAGTTGCGGCAGCGCGACAGGTGCAGCTCGAAATGGGAGCGGTTCTCCTCCGGGAGTTCGCCGCTCACGTAGTCCAGGAGGAACTCCGCCAGTTCACGGCACTTCATGAGACCGCCTTTCCCGGGCCCGCCCCGGCGAGGTGCGGCGCGAGCAGGGACCGCAGTGCCTGGCGGGCGCGGTGCAGTCGAATCTTGGTGGCGTTGACCGTCAGCCCCAGCATCTTCGCGGTTTCCTCGGTGTCTAATCCTTCGATGTCGCGCAGCACGAGAACGGTACGGTAGCTCTCGGGCAGGGCGTCGATCTGGGCCCGGACCAGCTGCCGGGTTTCCGCGCGCTCCATGGCCTGGTCCACCGGCTCATCCCAGCTCTGAAACCGTTCTTCGTGGTGGCCGTCATCCAGGAAGGCGGGCAGCAGCGCTTCAATCGACTGCTCGGGCTTGCGCTTGCGCGTCCGCAGCTTCATCAACGCGGCGTTCACGGCAATACGATGCAGCCAGGTGGAAAGCTTCGAGTTGCCCTCGAAGCGGTTGACGCTGCGAAAGGCGTTGAGGAAGGCGTCCTGCACGACATCCCGGGCGTCTTCGTCGGAGCCGAGGATCCGGCGGGTGACGGCCAGGAGGCGGCCACCGTAGGTGCGCACGACGTGTTCGTACGCCGACTCGTCGCCGGCCCGCAGCTGTGTGATGAGGCCGGCCTCATCGTCGACAGGTATCGCGCTACCCATCTGGCGGAGCGTATCACGGCCCCAGCCGGGCCCGGGTTGGCATCACCATTGCTAGGCATTGGCTCGGAAGTTGTCGAGCCCATGATGCCGAACACCCCTCATTTGAAGGTCCTCGTGGTCGACGACAATCCCGACTCGGCGACGAGCATGGCCATGATGCTGACGATGATGGGGCACGAGACCCGGACCGCGCACGACGGCGAAGCCGCGCTCAGCACCGCCGAGGAGTTCCGGCCGCGGGTCGTGCGGCTCGACATCGGCCTGCCCAAGCTCAACGGCTACGAGGTCGCGCAGCGCCTTCGGCAGTCGGAGTGGGGCGCCGCCATGTTCCTGGTCGCCATCACGGGCTGGGGACAAGACGAAGATCGCTGCCGCTCCGCAGACGTCGGGATGAACCTTCACCTCGTGAAGCCCGTCGAACCCGGCGCGCTGGATCGCGTGCTCGCCGACCTGTAATACCCACTTGCCGTTCAGTTAGCTTCGGGTCAAAGTACGTAGCATGCTGCGCACTCTGACCCTTTGCGGCCTCTTGCTGACCGCAGTCCTGACGGCCACCCCTTCGCTCGAGGAGCTCCGGGGAGCAGGGCAAGCCCAAGACCCGCCTCGCGCCACGGCAGGCGCGGCCGGCCTGTCGACCGAACGCCTGCAACAAGCCACCGCACTACTGCGCCAGGCCGTCGCCGACCGCAAGATCGCCGGCGCCGTGGCGCTGGTCGCGCGTCACGGCAAGATTGCCTATCTCGAGCCAGTCGGTCAGCGCGACCTCGCGGCGCGCGCGCCCATGGACGAGCGGACCATCTTTCGCATCTACTCACAAACCAAGGCGGTGACCGCGGTCGCCGTGATGATGCTCGTGGAGGAAGGCAAGGTCCGCCTGTCCGACCCGGCCTCGAAGCACCTGCCCGAGTTCAAGAACGTGATGGTGCAGACATCCGACGGCTCGCGCAAGCCGTCGCGCGAGATCACCGTTGAGGACCTGCTGCTGCACACCTCGGGCCTGAGCCACCGCGGATCAGAGTTGTATCGCGCGCGCCAGGTGCGGGTGCGGACGCAGGCCTTGCCCCAGTTCGTCACCAACATCACGCAGGCACCGCTCATGGAAGACCCCGGCACCAGGTTCCGTTACAGCGAGGGCACCACCGCCCTCGGACGGCTGGTGGAAGTGGTGTCGGGCAAGCCGTTTGACGCCTTCGTGACCGACCGCATCCTGAAGCCGCTCCAGATGCATGACACCTCGTTCTGGGTCGAAGGGGAGGCGCAGGCGCGCTTGGCCACCGTGTATCAAGTGGCGCCGGCCGGCGGCCTGGCGCCGTTCGAGATCGAGGAAGTGGTGCCGTTTACCACGCGCCCGGCCCTGATCGAAGGCGCCGTCGGCCTGGTGTCAACCGCGCCCGACTTCATGCGCTTCTGCCAGATGCTGCTGAACAGGGGCGAACTCGACGGCGTGCGCCTGCTGACTGCCAGGACGGTAGAGCAGATCACCGGCAACGGCTTGCCGCCGGCCGTCCTGCAACAGCGCGGCAGCGGCGCCATGGGCTGGGGCCTCGCGAACGTTGACGTGGTCATCACGCCAAACCCGCGCGGCTACCTGACGGCGGCAGGGGAGTACGGGTGGGATGGTTCCGCCGGCACGTTCTTCTCGATCGATCCGGCGCGGCAACTGATCGTCCTGCTCAACACCCAGAATGTCCCGGCCAGCCCCGACGGCCTGCGGCAGCGCTTCAAGGCGGCGATCGACCAGGCCGTGGTCAATCCGTAACCCCAGGGGCGACTTCCGGCAATGACCGGCTGACGCTCGTATAATTGTCGGCACCCATGGGTCGAAAAGCAAAAAGCAAGAATCAATCGGTAACGTTCCCGGCAGGCACGTTCAGGTCAGCGCCCAACTGGCCGTTACTGGCGCTGAGCCTCGTCGGCATCGCCCTGGCCGGTTACCTCTCGTGGACCGCATTGACGAGCGCCGCCGTGCAGGGCTGCGCCGAGGGCGGCGGGTGCGATGCAGTCCTGTCGAGCCGATGGGCCACGTTGCTCGGTGTGCCGACGGCCGTGTGGGGATTACTGACCTACCTCGCGCTGGCGGCCACGGCCTTCATCAGGCGAGCCGAAACGCACTGGCGGATGGCCTGGACCCTCGCCTTCTTCGGCGCCCTTTACAGCGTGTACCTCACCACGATCTCCCTCACCATGCTCGGCGCCACGTGCCCGTACTGCCTGACCAGCCTGGCACTGATGACCTCGATCCTCGTTCTCGTCACCTTCCAGCGGCCGTTCACCATCAAGGGGTTCTCGTGGCAGCGGTGGCTGACCTTTCGGGGAGCCATCTCGGCGGCGCTGATCCTGTTCCTGCACCTGAACTACACCGGCGTCGTCGGTCGGATTCCGGGAGTCGAGGATCCCACCACGCGCGCCCTGGCCATCCACCTCGCCGACAGCGGCGCGGTCATGTACGGCGCCCACTGGTGCGAGCACTGCAAGCAGCAGAAGGACCTGTTCGGCGAGTCCGCGCGCCGGCTCCCGTACATCGAGTGCAGCACGGGGGCACAGGGGTCGCCGCAAACATCGGACTGCCGTAACCGGGGGATCAGGTCCTACCCGACGTGGGTCATCAACGGCCAGCGCTATGAAGAGGTGCTGACGCCGGCGCGGCTCGCGTCGATGACCGGCTTCCAGCCGCCCGCCGCACCGGCCGCGGGCGGTGGGCAGCCCTAGGCAGTTACGTGGGGACCACAGGCGATGCGCCGAAGGACACGCCGCACCGGCACTTTGCGATCTTCCAGCCGACCGGGAACAAGCAGTGGTGGCCGGGCACGCCGATCGGTCCCTACACGGTCCTGAGGTAGGTCGCGCGCGCCTCTTCCAGTCTCTCGAGAATGCGATCGGCGAACGCTTGCGGAGAAATCACGCGCGCGGCCGCGCCAAAGCCCATCACCCACGCCTGCAGTTCCCAGTCGAGCACCACGTTGAGCGTGAGCCGCAGTCGGCCGTCCGGCAGTTCCTCGATGGCTTGCGACGCATGCCATTGCCGCTCGCGCACGTACGGCGCCTCGGCGGCGTTGAACTCGATCATCACTGATTCGGGAGTGCCCGAGAACGCGCCGAGGGAATGTGGAAACACGCCGGCGGGGGAGTCGGCAACCGGGTTAAAGCTTTCTTCGAGCGCCACGGCCTGCTCGATACGCTGCACGGCAAAGGTCCGCATCTCCGCGTAGTCAGGTACGAACGCCTGCAGGTAGAGCCCGCCTTGGGCGTAGGCCAGGCGGTACGGCTCGACCACGTAGTCCTTAAGTTTCTTGCTCGAGAACGAGTGATAGCGCATGCGCACGCGGCGGCGGCCGAGAATGGCCGACATCAGCGTGTCAACCGACTTGGCCGAACCTCCGGCAAGCGGCCGCGACGCATGCTCCTTGGCGCCGAGCGCGTCGGGCAGGCTTTCAATGAACTTCCACAGCGACGGCGGCAACGCGTCGTACAGCTTGTCGAACGCCGATGCGAGGCTGTCCTGGAAGGGTCCGCCGGTCACCGCCGACAGAACCGTGCGGCTGAGGTACAGCGCGCAAAGCTCAGACAGGGAGAAACCGGCCGCGGCGACCCCCTTGAAGACATCGCGGTTCAGCGTGAACGCGGTCTTGCCGTCGCGCTTGGTGGTTTCAATGGGGAAGCCGGCCTGGGTGAGCGCGTCCAGGTCGCGCCGGATCGTCCGTTCCGACACACCTTCGCCGGCGACCGCCTGGGCCTCGGCGAGGGTCAGCCCTCGGGCACGGCCCTCGAGGGTCAGGAGAATTCTCCACTGGCGAACAATCTCGCTATGGCGTTCCATGCGCTTTGACCTCATCTGACAAGAGGCATCGGTAGTCTGAGGTCATGACAATTCGCATCCGCTTCCGTCAACCCGCTCCGGCCGCCCGGAAGGTCTGCCAGCACTGCGAGAACCGCCGCAGCCTGTTCCGCCAGCAGGGCATTGCCACCTGGGACCCGTACTACGCCCTCTGCTACAAGTGCTACCAGCGCTACATCACTCGCGCCCAGGTGGCACCGGTACAGCGGGACGCAGCGGCCATTGCCGCCCGTCGCCCTCGTAAAACACTCGTTCTAGAAACAGGCCTGATGCCGGCGCAGTAAGCTCCGCCGGCGTCGGCTGACCGGCGCGGCCTGACGGTGGAGGCAACCCTCTAGGGTTGCCTGGACCCAGCAACGCGTCAATCGCCTCAACCGCCATCCCGCCCTTGGCGATCTCGACGAGGACCCCGACCATCCGGCGCACCATCTTCCAGATGAAGTGCGAGCCGGCCACGCGAATCAGGATGAGGTCACCGTGCTCGGCGAGGGTCACCTCTTCGACCAGGACTTCCGTTGACTTCTCGTCAGGGTCGTCGTCACTAAAGGCCTGGAAGTCGTGCATGCCGGTGAGCCGGCGCGCGGCAGAGGTCATGCGAGCCATGTCCAGCGGCTCGCGCACCCACCACACGAACGGCTTGGCGAAGGCGCTGCGGCGGCGCGACACCTGGTACAGGTAGCTGCGCGCCACGGCGTTGTGACGGGCGTGGAAGCGGTGGGGCACCGTGTCCACCGCGAGAATGTGGATGTCGGCGGGCAGGCTGTCGTTGATGCCGCGCCTGATGGTTTCGGCCGGCAACGGTTTGCGCAGGTCGAGGTGCGCGACCTGCCGCAGGGCATGGACGCCCGCGTCCGTGCGCCCCGAGCCGTAGAACTCGAACGTCTTGTCGCGCGTCAGTTCGCCAACGGCCCGTTCGATCTCGCCCTGGACGGTCCGCGCATTCTTCTGCTTTTGCCATCCGCTGTAGCGCGTTCCGGCATATTCGATCGTGAGCTTGAATCTGGGCACGCGCCTTCATGATAATGCCGCATGTCGATTCACAAGCCGGTTCACGCCGCAAATCTGCCGAAACCCGTTGGCCCGTACTCGCCAGGCATGAACTTCGAGCGCCTGCTCTTCGTGTCAGGCCAGGGGGCGACCGATCCCGCCACCGGCGCACTGGCCGGCGCTGATGTCGAGACCCAGACCGAGCAGTGCCTCAAGAACTTGCAGGCCATTCTCAAGGCCGGCGGCTCGGACCTCCAGCACGTGCTGCGCTGCGGGGTGTTCCTGCTCGACATGAAGGAATTCCAGCAAATGAACGGCGTCTACGCGCGCGTCTTCGGCGACCATCGTCCCGCCCGCACCACCATTCAGGCCGCCGGCCTGCCCGGAGTCGGATTGCGCGTGGAAATCGACTGCATTGCTTACGTCCCGTAGCTCCCAGATACTCAGGGGGATGACTCAGGCGAACCAACGCTCCCTGGCCGCCCGTCTCGCATTGGCGATGGTCGTCGCGGGGCCCCTTGTTGGCCACGCGAACGAGGGTTTCTGGCCGTTCAATCGGATCCCGCGCGCCGCCATCAAGCAGGCGCTCGGCGTGGAACTGACCGACCAGTGGGTCGAGCGCGACGCGTATGCGCGCATCGCCCAGGCCGTGTTTGCCACGCAGGGCGACTCGGCACACCCCGACGGCACCTTTACGCTGCGGCTGTCGTACGGCCAGGTCAAGGGTTACACGGAGAACGGCCAACAGATTGCTCCGTTCACCGAGTTCCGCGGTCTGCACGTGCGAGGCGATCACGACAAGCAGCAGCCGCCGTCTCAGGTCCCCGACTCGTGGATGAACGCCCGCGGCGCGGTGAAGCCGACGACGTCGTTTAACTTCGTCAGCACCAACGACATCGTCGACGGCAACAGCGGCTCGCCGGTGATCAACGCGAGGGGCGAACTGGTTGGCGACGCGAGCGTCGCAGAGCTTGCCGCTGGCGCGACGACGTCAGAAGTGAGAAGTGAGAAGTTAGAAGGGCGCACCCACGGCTGACACTCCGTTACCCCGTCCGATCAAGCTGCTCGGGTGGGTGAGCCTGCTCACCGACGCGGCGACCGAGGCCGTCTATCCGCTGCTGCCGGTCTTCATCACGCAGGTGCTCGGCGGCCCTCCGGTGGCGCTGGGCATTATCGAAGGCGCGGCCGATGCCACCAGCAGTGCCCTGAAAGTCTTTGCCGGACGCTGGTCCGATCGCCTCGGCGCCCGTAAGCCGATGGTCGTGGCCGGCTACGCGGTGTCGTCGCTGGTGCGGCCGTTGATGGGCCTCGCCACCGCGTGGGGCCACGTGTTTGCCATTCGCGTCACCGACCGAGTGGGAAAGGGTCTGCGCGGGGCGCCTCGCGACGCCATGCTCGCGGCCCTCGCGCCTCCAGGTCAGCGCGGCCGGGTATTTGGTTATCACTGGGGCATGGACCACGCCGGCGCCGCCATCGGTCCATTGCTCGCAACGGTGTTCCTCTGGTTTGCGCCCGACAACTACCGCCTGCTGTTCGGCCTGACGATCATCCCCGGCGCGCTGGCGGTGATGACACTGCTGCGCGTCCCAGAAACAGGACCTTTGGCACCCCAGGCACCCTTGGCACCTGTGGCACCCGTGTCCTTACCGGCGCCCTTGAAGCGTTACCTCTGGATTCTGTCCGTCTTCACCCTGGGCAACTCGTCCGATGCGTTCCTGTTGCTGCAGTTGTCGCAGGCCGGCGTCCCGCTCGTGGGCCTGACGGCCCTCTGGAGTGCGCAGCACGCGATCAAGGCGGTCCTGTCGATGCGGGGCGGCGCGCTCTCGGATCGCCTGGGCCGCCGCACGCTGATCATCTCGGGCTGGATCCTCTACGCCATCGTCTACGCCGGCTTCGGCTGGAGCCGGTCGGTCGAGGCCCTGATCGGCTGGTTCATGCTCTACAGCGTCTACGCGGCGGCGGTCGAGGGGAGTGAGAAGGCGCTGATTGCCGACCTGGCGCCCGAGGCCACGCGTGCTGCCGCGTACGGCTGGCACGCGGCGGTCCAGGGTTTTGGCGCGCTGGCGGCGGGGCTGTTCTTTGGATGGCTGTGGCAGACGTTCGGCGCGCCGGTCGCATTCACGGCCGGCGCCGCCCTGGCGCTAGTCGCGGCGCTACTTCTTGGATTGGTTCACGACGTTCATGGCCGTCGTGATCATTGACGCGACGTCACCGAGGTTCGACGGCAGGATGATGGTGTCGGCGTTATTGATCACCTTGCCGAACTCGGCGATGTACTGCTCGGCCACCTTCAACTGAATGGCCTCGGCGCCGCCGGGGGCGGTGGTGGCTTCGGCAACCCGCTTGATGCCTTCGGCCGTCGCGGTCGCCACCGCCAGGATCGCCGAGGCCTGGCCCTCGGCCTCGTTGATCTGCTGCTGGCGGCGGGCTTCCGACGCCTTGATGACCTGCTGCTTTTCGCCTTCGGCCGAGTTGATAGCCGCATCACGCTGGCCTTCGGACGTCAGAATCACCGCGCGCTTCTCGCGCTCGGCGCGCATCTGCTTTTCCATCGCGGCTAGAATGTCGGCGGGCGGCGTGATGCTCTTGACCTCGTAGCGCAACACCTTCACACCCCACGGCTCCGTTGCCTTGTCGAGTTCAGCCACCACCGAGATGTTGATATTGGTGCGCTCCTCGAAGGTCTTGTCCAGGTCGATCTTGCCGACTTCGCTACGCAGGGTCGTCTGCGCCAGCTGCGAGATCGCAAAGATGTGGTCCGAGATGCCGTACGAGGTCCGCTCGGGATTGAGCACCTTCAGGTAGAGCACGCCGTCGACCTGCACCTGCACGTTGTCGCGCGTAATGCAGATCTGCGCCGGAATATCGAGCGCCATCTCCTTGAGCGAGTGCTTGTACCGCACCACGTCGATGAACGGCACCAGGATGTGAAACCCGGCATCGAGCACGCCCGAGAAGCGGCCCAGGCGTTCGACGACGAACGCGCTTTGTTGCGGGACGACGATCGCGGTCTTGGCCAGGATGACCAGCGTGATGACCGCGAGCAGGACGATGACGATCAGGCCGCCTTCCATAACGGAGCTCTCCATGTCGGGCCGCCCGTTATGGGCGGCCGGCTTCAATCTATTCGGGAACGACGGTCAGCAGCAGACCGTCAATGCCGGCGACCCGCGCCCGTTGGCCCGCCGAGAGGGTGACGTTGCTGGTGTTGCGGGCGCTCCACGACGCGCCGCGCACTTCGACCCGGCCGACCAGGCCCGGCGGCAGGCTCTCCTGCACCACGGCCAGCACGCCGACGAACGAGTCGATCGACGGAGGGGGCGGCGGCTGGAAGGTCGTCTTGAGCCGCCCGCGGAAGACCAGCAGCGACACCACCGACAGCACGGTAAAGAGCAGGCCCTGCATGGGCAGGGAGGTGACGACGCCGAGCGCGGCGAGTACCCCGACCGCCAACGCGCCGATGCCGAAGAAGATGATAAAGAACCCGCTGGGGGTGATGAGTTCAGCCACCACCAACGCAAGACCGCCGGCGAGCCAGAGCCACCATTCCATACTCGCGATTATAGCGAGTTCGGCAGTCGGGTATGATCAGAGGTTCTATGCCCCTGATTCTCGTGACAAATGACGATGGCGTACAGTCGGCGGGGATCCATGTCCTCGCGGCGGCCCTGACAACGCTCGGCGACGTGGTCGTGGTTGGTCCCCTGCAGGAGGCCAGCGCCATTGGCCACGCCCTGACGCTGCGCCGGCCGTTGCGCATTGAAACCATCAGCGAGGGCGTACACGCCGTGGACGGTACGCCCACCGACTGCGTGAACCTGGGCTGCGAGATCATCCTGAAGCGGTTGCCGGATCTGGTCGTCTCGGGCATCAACAAGGGCTGGAACCTGGGCGACGACATTACCTACTCGGGAACCGTGTCCGGCGCGCTCGAGGGCGCCTTGCTGGGCGTGCCCGGCATTGCCGTCTCGCTCAGGCGCTCGCGGGCGTACGACTTCGGCCCCGCCGCCGCCGACGCCGCCAGGGTCGCGAAGATGGTCTTGGCGCAGGGCATCCCGCCGCGCTCGTTCCTCAACATCAACGTGCCGGCCGGCACGCCCAAGGGCCTGCGCGTCACGACCCAGGCCAAGCGCAATCACGTCACGCAGATCGACTCGCGGACCGATCCGAGGGGCAATCACTACTACTGGATAGACGAGGCGCTCGACGAGTACCATCCCGACGGCGGACGCTCGGATTACGAGGCGGTGATGGATGGCTACACCTCAGTGACGCCGCTCCAGCCCGATCTCACCGACTACGCCTTTCTCGAGAAACTGGCCACGAACCTGAAGTAGGCATGGCCGGATCCCCGCGGCTGATCGTCCTCGTCGTCGCCGCCGCCCTCTGGCTATTGCTCCCGCTTCACGCTCAGTCGACCCGCACTCCGACCGCTCGACTCGTCTCAGCCTCCCGCTTCAACCTCCCAGGCGAGATCGATTCCAGCAATCCCATGGCGTGGTCGCTCGTTGACGGCGTGAACCGGCTGTTCGTGCTCACGTCATGGGGTGGCGTGCCGGTGCGTTCCTCGGGCGCGACGCTCGAGACGCTGCAGCGCGGCACCCCGGTCGAGTTCAGTTCGCATCCCGGCAACGGCGTGTGGATGGAAGCCATCATCCCGGACGAGGCCGGCACGTGGTACGGCTATTACCATCACGAGCGGCCCGCCGATCAGTGCGGCCGGCCCGACCGCCAGTTGCCGCGCCTGGGCGCCATGCGGTCCAGCGATCAGGGCGCCACGTGGGAGGACCTCGGCATCGTCCTCGACGCGCCGCCGGGCAGCGAGGCCTGCGACTCGGCCAATCGCTTCGTGCTGGGCGGGGTGGGCGATGTCACCGTTGTCCTCGACGCCAACGGGCAGGACCTGTATCTCTACTTCAGCCAATACCTGGGCGATGCCGCCCTGCAGGGCGTGGCGGTCGCCCGCATCGCCTGGGCCGACCGCGATGCGCCGGCAGGGAAGGCCGCGGTCTGGAACGACGGCGCGTGGCTGCCCGCGTCTCAGGCCGATGAATCGTCGCCGTTCACGTATCCCGCCGGCACGCCGCTCGTCAGGGCCAGCCGGCCGTTTCACGATCGCTCGGCGGTGAGCGATGTCTTCTGGGGCGCGTCCATCCACTGGAACACGTATCTCGAACAGTACGTGATGCTGCTCAACCGCGCTATGGACGATCAGTTCGGGCAGGAGGGGATCTACGTGTCGTTCGCGCCAGGCGTGTCGGACCCGCGCGCGTGGTCCACGCCCACCAGAATCATGACCGGCGGGCAGTGGTATCCGCAGGCCGTCGGCATTGAACCCGGCATTGGCACCGACAAGGTCGCCGGCCGCCGTGCCCGGTTCTTTATGACCGGCAAGTCCGAGCGAATGATCGAGTTCGAGAAGTAAGGTCCGGCTAAGGTCGGACGCGACATTGGTGTGGTGTCGTGCCGATGTGCTGTCCGCCTTTTAGGCGGACCTACTGTTCGAGCCCGAGCGACGTGCAGGACGACCAGCCCCACCCGCCCGACCAGCCCCATTTTCGTGGGACGAATACTACGCCGAACCGAACAAAACATGGGGTCCTGGCGTCCAACTACTCGAATGGTCGACACTATTCTTCGCGACATCCGCCACGCCCTCCGCATGTTCGTGCAAAGCCCGGCCTTCGCGATCGCGGCAGTGGCCGCCCTCACGCTCGGCATCGCGGTAAACACGGCCATTTTCTCGGTGGTCAACGCCGTGTTGCTCCGGCCGCTGCCGTTCCCGGATGCGGAACGGATCGTCTACTTCATGACCGGCGAAGCCAGCGGCTCCGGGCCGATAGCATCGCCCGCCAAGTTCCAGCATTTCCGCGAGCAGACCCAGGTGGTCGACCGCGTCTCGGCCTTCAACCAGGGCATCGTGAACTACACCGACGGCAGCCAACCGGAACAGTTTCGCTCGGGCCGTGTCTCGTCGGAGTTCTTCAGCCTGTTTGGGGCACAGACGGTTTATGGCCGCACCTTCACGCCGGAAGAGGATCGCCCCGGCGGCGATCGCGTCGTGGTGCTCAGCAGGGACCTGTGGGAGACTCGCTTCAAGAGCGATCCCGCCGTGGTCGGACAGGCAATGTCGCTCGGCGGCTTCCCGTACACCATCGTCGGGGTGCTGGGCGATTTCAACTTCCAGGACTTCGGCGCCCAGCCCCCGCAGCTCTGGGTGCCGTTCCAGCTCGACCCCAACACGGCCGACCAGGGCCACTACTTCCAGAGTGCGGGCCGCTTGAAAGAGGGCGTGTCGCTCGAGCAAGCCAAGGCGCGGATGAACGCGTCGAGTGCTGACTTCAAGGCGAAGTTCCCAAACGGCCTCGGTCCGAACCAGTCGTTTGGCGCCGCACTGGTGGGAGAAGTGTTGGTCCGCAACGTGCGCCGATCACTGTTCGTCCTGGTCGGCGCGGTCGGCTTCGTCCTGCTGATCGCGTGCGCCAACGTCGCCAACCTGTTGCTGGTGCGGGCCACGGGGCGCAAGCGGGAGATCGCGATCCGCGCGGCCCTCGGTGGCTCGCGCGGCCGCATCATCAGCCAGGTGATGACCGAAAGCATCGTGCTGTCGGTGAGCGGCGGCGTACTGGGCCTGGTGTTCGGCACGCTGGCCATTCGCGCGCTGCTGTCGGTGAATACCGCGGGCCTGCCGCGCCTTGGCGTGGACGGCGCGCTGGTCGGCATCGATTGGCGGATGGTGGCGTTCACGATGGGCATTTCGCTCGCGACCGGCATCCTGTTCGGCCTGATCCCCGCGCTGCAGAGTTCGAAGACCGACCTCGCCTCAACGCTGAAGGAAACCGGCGGACGTTCGGGTACCGGCTTCCGCCAGAACAAGACCCGCGCGATTCTGGTCGTCGTCGAAGTGGCCCTGGCCCTGACCTTGCTCGTCGGCTCAGCATTGTTGATTCGCTCGGCGATCGCGTTGTCGCAGGTGAATCCCGGCTTCGACGCCGACAATGTGTTGACCATGAGGATGTCGGTCGCGGGTCCGCAGTACGCCTCGGCACAAGCCGTCGACCTGATGGTGCGTAACGGGACCGAGCGACTGCGCGCGCTGCCCGGCGTGGTCGCGGCCAGCTCCACGTGCTGCGTCCCGCTCGAGGGCGGCTACGGCCTGCCGTTCGTGATCTCCGGTCGCCCGCTCACCGACGGTCCGTTCCACGGCGGCGGCCAGTGGATCAACATCACGCCCGGCTACTTCGACGTGTTCACGATCCCGGTGAAGCGCGGTCGCGACTTCACCGAGCGCGACGACAGCGTGGCGCCGCCGGTGGTCATCATCAACGAGGCGCTCGCCAACGAGTTCTTCAAGGATACGGATCCGCTGAACGAGCGGCTGGTGATTGGCCGCGGCGTGATGCGCGAGTTTGCGACGGAAGGGGAGCGGCAGATCATCGGGGTCGTCGGCGACACCCGTGACGGCGGCCTGCAGCAGCGGCCGGGGCCGGCCATGTACATTCCGCAGTCGCAGGTGCCGGACGCGGCAAACGCCCTCAATCTCGGGCTGACGCCCATGGGCTGGGTGGTGCGCACGGCCGGCGACCCCTACGCGATGAGCGCGGCCGTACAGGAAGAGCTGCGGCAGGCGACCGGCTTGCCGGTATCAAACGTCCGCTCCATGGCCGACATCGTCGAGCGCTCGACCTCGCGCCAGCGCTTCAACATGTGGCTGATGACGGTGTTCGGCGCTTCGGCGTTGCTGCTCGCGGCGATCGGCATCTACGGCCTGATGGCCTACACGGTGGAGCAGCGCACGCAGGAGATTGGCATCCGCCTGTCGCTGGGCGCCGACGGCGCCAGCGTGCGCCGCATGGTGGTGTTCCAGGGGATGCGGCTGGCGCTGGCCGGCGTGGTGATCGGCCTGGCCGCGTCGTGGGGGCTCGCGCGGCTCATGACGTCGTTCCTGTTCGACGTCACGGCGCGCGACCCGCTGGTCTTCGCTGGCATGCCCGTTCTGCTGACAATCGTCGCCTTCTTCGCGGTGTGGATTCCGGCCCTGCGCGCCGCAAAGGTGGACCCGCTGGTGGCGCTGCGCTACGAATAACCCGGGGGGAGAGGCAACCTTTTAGGGTTGCCTGGCCCCATGGTTCAAGTTTCGCATGCCTTTTACGCCCACATTAGGTTATGCTGTCTGGGCGTCGGGGCGTGGCTCAGCCTGGTAGAGCGCTCGGTTCGGGACCGAGAGGTCGAAGGTTCGAATCC
>SXGQ01117396.1_pt1 | contig 15834 bp, 16 predicted proteins | sample 3178371 | NCBI WGS metagenome assembly SXGQ01 (sample SAMN11356859, study PRJNA531348) | freshwater metagenome | isolation source: freshwater sample F1-20 | place: China: Fuxian Lake, Yuxi | collected 2017-12-25
GTCGCGCTGATAGCGCTTCTCCTTCTTCATCAATTTCACGTACTCAGCGGCTTGCGCGACATCGAGGCCGCCTTGCTCGCTGATGATCTGGTGCAAGGCGAGATCGACATCCTTCGCCATCCGGCGGGCATCACCGCAAACATAGAAATGGGCCCCACCTTTGATCCATGACCATAATTCTGCCGCGGCTTCACGCATCCGATCCTGCACGTATACCTTGCGCGCTTGGTCACGCGAAAAAGCTAAATCCACCCGCGCCAGTTTACCTGCCGTGAGCAAATTTTTCCATTCTTCTGCATAAAGATAATCAGTCGCCTCGTGCTGGTCGCCAAAGAAAAGCCAGTTCCGGCCGGTGGCCTGAGTCGCCACCCGTTCCTGCGTAAACGCCCGAAACGGCGCTACCCCGGTGCCGGGCCCAACCATTATAATATCTTTGGTTAAATCCTCAGGCAGCCCAAAATGAGATTCAGCCACAAACACCGGAATCAGAGTCTTTCGTCGCGTCACGCGGTCGGCCAAGAAAGTTGAGCAAACCCCATAACGACGACGTCCGTTGGATTCATAGCGCACTGGGGCGACGGTCAAATGAACTTGGCTAGGATGAAGGACGGGAGAGGAAGCGATGGAATAAAGCCGCGGCATCAACCGACGCAGGTGAGCAACCAATTCCTGCGCCCCTAATTTTACGCCCGGAAATTCTTCGATCAAATCGATGTACTCCCGTTGCTCCAGGAAAGCCTCCCGCGCTTCCGCGGCGTCGGCAGCGAGCAAGCGGGCCAATTGGGCCTGCTCCTTCGAGTCGGCCGTTTTCGCCGCGAAGGTCTCGAGGATTTTCTTGGTGGGCCCAGCTAACGATAATTTATTCGTCAACGCCTCCCGCAGGCTGATGGCGGCAGTCATGCGCTGGGGAATCACGGGCTCATTACCGGTAAAGCCCATCAGCTCGATCAGCTCCTCCACAATTTGCGGACGATTAGAGGCGAATATCCCCAAGGAATCCCCCACCTGATAAGTCAGGCCGCTGCCGGCGATATCGACCACGAGGTGCCGCGTGTCCTTACTCGAGCCATTCTTATTGAGTACGCGATTTTCCAGTAATTTAGCCGGGAGCGGATTATCTTTAGTGTAGGCGCTCAAGGGTGGAGCCGAAAGATGCATCAGGAAACTTTACCTCGGTTGTGAGCGGACATGGCAAGCCTCGTTTCGCGATATTGAATCTCGTTGCGCCCCTTCCGCCCCCATGCCATTCAGCCGAACTGCATGGAATCTGTTCGCATTCAAAAATTCATCGCCGAAGCCGGCATCTGCTCACGCCGCGCGGCCGAAGCCGCCATTGTGGCGGGCGAAGTTTATGTCAACGGACAGAAAGCTGAGCTCGGGCAAAAAGTTGAACCCGGCACGGACAAGGTTACCGTGCGGGGCAAAGCCGTGCGCGCCCAGGCTCAGCCCAAGATCGCTCTCGTGATGCACAAACCCCGCGGGGTGATTTGCAGCAATAGTGATCCCCATGAGGAACAAACTATTTTTGATCTCCTGCCGCGGGAATGGGCTAAGCTCCGCCTGTTCTGCGCCGGCCGGCTCGATAAAGATAGTGAAGGCCTAGTCATTCTGACCTCTGATGGCGACCTAGCGCACAAGCTCATGCACCCCTCTAATTTGGTGGTGAAGCGTTATTATGTATCGCTCGAAGAGCCCTTCCCCGCCGGCCGCCTGCGGCAACTCTTGCGCGGCGTTGTCATCGAAGGCGAACATCTGAAAGTGGAGCGGGCCAATCTCGTCAACCCCAAGACAGATCGCAGCTCGACCGAGCTGGACGTTCATATGCACCACGGGAAAAAGCGCGAAATTCGCCAGCTCTTCACCGCGCTGGGTTTTCAGGTCCGCCGGCTGCGGCGTTATCAAATCGGCGCGCTCCGCCTCAAAGGCATTCCGGTTCGCGGCGTGAAACAACTTTCAGCGAAAGAAATCCAATCCTTGTTTGCGGTTCCCTTGGTCCACTACCGCGAGATGACCCCTTCTACTCACGATGAAAACTAAAACCGTTCTTAACCTAATTCTGCGCAGCTGGGGTGTAGCCGGAGTTCTTACGCTCACGGTCCCTCCCCTCGCGGCTGAAATCCTCACGGCTGACACGGCCGTCTTCGTCCAGACCGATGCAAAATCACCGATCATCGCTCGCCTTAAAGCCGGCACCGAGGTGATGGCCTTAGGCGAAGCCCCCCACGGTTGGCGCCGCGTCGAAGTCGATGGCTCCTGCGAGGCTTATGTGCAAAATCGCGATATTACAAAAGGCCTCGAAGTTCGCGAGGGCGCCAGCATCTACTCCGGCCCGCGGAAAGATGCGACCGTCATCACCGTAGCGGCCAAAGGTGATAAAACAGAGATCACCGGGCTGCATGGAGAGTGGGCCCAAATTAAATTAGAGAAAAAACTACAGGGCTTCATGGCCATCGGCGAAACCGCCAACACCCCATCGACTAACACCCCAGCCCCAAGCGAGTCGCGACTGACGGCACCCACCGCGCCCGTCACCACCGCCGGACATTCCGTCCCCATTTCTGGTGATACGGCAGAGATGCCGCGACTTTTTGCCGGCAAACTCGTGCTAGCGCGTCGCGCCGTCTTCAATCCTAACCCGATCTATGATTATCAACTGATCGATTCATCCGGGCGGCGTTTTGCTTATGTGGATACCAAGCGCCTGCTCTTGACCGATAAAATTGAAAATTACGTCGATCGCGATTTGTCTATTACCGGCACCCTTCGTAACACCATTGACGGCAAGGATCTCGTGATTGCGGCCGAATCGATGCAATTAAAGTAAGCCTTTCTGCTGTGCCCGAAGTTTTAATCGGATACCATCCCTTCTCATGGAACTCATCGACGGCAACCAAATCGCCGCAACGCTCATTGCTGAACTCAAGGCCGAGGTCGCTAAGCTCACCGGACGCCCACCGTGCATCGCCCTCGTGCGCGTCGGCGAAGACCCCGCCTCCGTTTCCTACGTGACCAAAAAGCAGAAAATGTGCGCTGAGATCGGCATCGAGAGCCGGCTGATTTTCCCGCCAGTAACCATTAGCCAAGATGAGCTTTTTGCACTCGTGGACCAACTCAATGCCGACCCCAGCGTCGATGGTATTTTAGTGCAATCGCCGCTACCCAAGCCCCTCAGTGAAATAGCCGTCTTCCGTCGCATCGCCGCGCATAAAGATGTCGATGGATTTCATACGCTCAATCTGGGGAAATTAGCGCAGGAGGACGATACGGGATTCATCGCGTGTACTCCAGCTGGCATCATGGAATTGCTGCTGCGCACCGGAGTTTCCTTGACGGGCAAACATGTGGTGGTGCTCGGCCGCAGCCTGATTGTCGGAAAACCAGCCGCCTTACTCGCCTTGCAGCGCAAGCCTTGGGCCAATGCCACCGTCACCATTTGTCATTCGCAGACGGCCAACCTAGCGAGCATCACCCGCCTAGCGGATGTGCTCATTGCCGCCATCGGCAAACCGGAATTTGTCACGGCCGACATGGTCAAACCGGGGGCCGTGATCATCGACGTCGGCGTCAATCGGGTACCCGATGCCACCAAAAAAACCGGCTACCGACTCACCGGGGATGTGCACTTCCCCACGGTAGCGCCATTGTGCAGCAAAATAACCCCGGTCCCCGGTGGAGTTGGTCCAATGACGGTCGCGCTTTTGATGAAAAATACGGTCAAGGCTCGGCGCCAGCATAGCGCGGCGGCGGCGTATAATTAAGCGATCAAGCTAAAAAATTCTAGCCCGATCAGCTGAACGAATTACTGTCACTCTCTCGTATGGGCGGATCCAAAATTCTCGTCGTCGACGACCAACCGATCAACGCTCAGTTACTTAAACGTAAGCTGGAGCGCGAAGGCATGATCGTCGCCAGCGCCTATTCGGGGCGCGAAGCCTTGGATTTGGTTAAGCAGGATAAACCCGACTTGATTTTACTCGATATCATGATGCCCGCAATGGATGGCATCGAAATTTGCCAAAGCCTCCAAGCCGACCCAGCGACGCAGTCCATTCCAATTATTTTCATTACGGCGCACACTTTGAAGGAAGGTAAAATCGAAGGCCTAAGTGTCGGAGCTGTCGATTACATTACCAAGCCGATCGATCTCGATGAAACGCTGGCCCGGATCCAGTCCCAATTGCGTTTTGTCGCGATCAACCGCGAACTCGTCGACTTGCAGCGGAGATTAGGTGAATCACGCCGCAACGCGACGATCGGAGCTGTGACGCAAGGCATCGCGCATAATCTCAATAACTTACTCGGCGTGGTGGTGGGCTACATCGACCTCATTAAAGTTTACCATGAGAAACCCGAATTGGTGAAAAAAAACGCCAATCACCTTGAAGATGCCGTCAACCGCATCGTGGCGATTATCAAGCAGCTCACCACCCTGGTGGTAAAAAATCGCCCCCCGCTCATTAGCACTAGCCTGCCCCTCATTATTCAGAGCGGTATCCGGCGCCACCAAAGTGATTACCAAATTGAGCCGGTGATTACGATCGAGGAGCCACCCACTGAGACGATCATTCAGACTAATGTAGAATGGCTGGAAGACGCCATTGCCAAAATGCTCATCAATGCTTGGGAGAGCTACCATGATGAGCCTGACGAAAAACGAATGATCAATATTCGAACCGAGATTATCGATCGAGCCGACGGTGACCGCTTCGCGCTCATTCATATAGAAGATCGGGGCCGAGGCGTTAGCCCGGATATTCGCGACCACGCCTTTGAACCTTTCACCAGCACCAAGCACACGGTGGGAGTTGGCCTAGGCCTAACCGTGTCGCGTCACTTCCTGCGTAATTTAGGCGGGGATGTCGTCCTAGCCGATCGACCCGGCGGCGGGACGATCGCCACTATTTGCCACCCACTTGAGCGTAAAGCAATCGCGTAGGGAATGGGCATAGCGCGCATGAGAATTGTCATTGCGAGCCAGACCGCGAAGCGACAATCCATGGCCAAGCTTGAGGAGCTCGGTTACGGGTGCCCCCCAGCCGAGGTCAGCAAGCTGCTTTATAATTAATGACGATGTCCTCCCCCACTCTCGCTTTTATTGGTACGGGCAACCTTGCCACCGCCATCGTCAAGGGCTTGTTGGCCCAACAGGCTTATCGTCCGAGCGATCTCACCTGCACGAGCCAACATGGGGTGACGGCCCAGAAGCTCGCGCTCGCCACAGGGATCAACTGCGAGCCTGACCTCCCGCGCCTCCTCGCGAGCGCTGATACCGTCGTCGTCGCTTTCAAGCCCCAATCGCTCGCCGGAGCCGACCCCCGCCTTGCTGAATTAACGGCCGGTAGGCTGATCATCTCCGTCCTGGCTGGGAAAAAATTAGACCGACTCGCTCAATTTTTTCCTCAGGCCCGCAACATCGTGCGGACGATGCCCAATACGCCTGCCGCCATCGGCGCCGCAATCACCCCTTACTGTTCCCTCCGCCCCCTGGCGGCCGGCGATCAAGCGATCGTTACTAAAATACTCGGCGCATTGGGACAACATCTCCCCTTAGCAGAAGAGTACATGGATGCAGTCACCGTTGTCAGCGGCAGCGGGCCGGCCTTCCTTTTTGAATTCGTAGCCGCCCTGCGTGATGGCGGTATTACGGCCGGCCTGCCGCCAGCGGTGGCCGAAAAACTCGCGCTCGAAACGGTCCTCGGTGCGGCCAAACTGCTCGCGCACACCGGCACGACTCCGGAAGTTTTACGCGACCAAGTAGTCTCACCTAACGGCACAACTTTCGCTGGCCTACAGGTTATGTCTAAGGGCCAATTCCGAGAAACTATACAGGCAGCCATTCTCGCTGGAGCCCGTCGCGCCGCCGAACTTTCTGGCGCCTAATTGAGGTCACAGCTGGCAACTCCAGCCGCAGCAAGCTTGGTTTGTCCTCTGCCTTAATAATCGGCCCGCGCCGTATGTAGCTTAGAGTAGTGCAGGCTAGTTTGCGGGGCAGGCACCGCGATCGCCTAAAAGGATTAAACAACGCGACGCTTGCGGCCGCTGGCGGAATCGTTACGCCTTGGCCCCATGGAATTCGGCTGGTGGCAAAAAGATGCAGAAGGCAAAAAACACCAAGTGTGTGTTGATATCTTCGGCAAAAATATAACGTGGACCAAAAAATATGGTCACAACTCCTCGTGGGACCCTTTTAACCCCAACGATGTAGACTGGGATAAATTAATCAGCGAAGCCGAACGGCGCGTGCCCCGTCGCCTTTTTTCCCAGAAGCAATTTGAATTCATCCTGAGTCAGCGGCCGCGCTGATGCCAACTGGGGGTTCTATTAGGGCCGAAGAGGCAAGTCTGTGAAGAGCTTAGCCATGGCGGCGTGGGTGCGCCTGCTTAGAGCCAGCGCTTGGCTTGGGGCCAAAGATAGATGAAAGCCGGCGCTAGCTCCTGCGGCCGCGTAGCATGCCAACGGTCTATTTCTTCCACGGTGAACCAAGCCCCACCTTCAATTTCATCGGCCTGCAGGATGAAGGGCCCCTCTGCTTCCACCCGGTAGACCCAGACGAATTCCTGCCCGGTTTCCTCCCGTGCTTCGATTTTGAATAATGGTCTCGGCGGCTGATCGGGCCGGCAGCCGAGTTCCTCCGCCAATTCACGCTGCGCCGTACCATCATAGTCCTCGCCGGCCCCGACATGACCAGCGGCTGAAGAACCCCACAGCCCAGGAAACAGATCTTTCTGCAGGGATCGTTGCTGCAAAAACACCTGACCCGAACGATTAACCACCAGCAAATGGACCGCACGGTGTCGCAGCCCGCGCCGGTGCACTTCGCGACGGGCCAGCTGCCCCGTCACCCGGTCTTGCTCATCCACCACATCGAATAATTCGTCCAAATTTTGGCCCATGAATTAGCTTTGTCATTCGGGTCTATTCGTGTCCATTCGTCGTTTTCTTATTTCTCATGGCCAAAATCGAAGTCAATCAAGTCGCTGAAATTCTCAAGAAACACAAAGTCGACCCCGCCTTGTTGCGGGAGATCGTAGATGAGCTTAATTTTGTGACGCAGCCTAATGCGGATGATGATATCAAGCCGCCTGCGCCGAAAAAACAGTTCGTTGTTTTATTATCGGACCCCCAGGGGAAACTGCCTAAACAGGACCTCACCGGATGGGTGGTCCAAATCCCCGAAGACGCCAGCCCTTACTCAACGACTGACCGCATTTTCAAAGGCGCCTACGATTTTAATGCCTCAAAACGGGGCCGACTATTGCCGGTGAAATCTATCGGCGAAGCACTCGAGAGCGGGAGCGCTAAATACTTCCGTGAATCCGAGCTGTGGGTAAAAACTAAAACGCCCGTCGCCGTTGTAGTGACCGACAACATCCTTCCGAAGGATGAGTTCAAAATGGAGAAAGTCGACCGGCGCCGGAGCAACGATCGCGAAGGTTAACGCAGTCCCGCGGCCAGCGCGGGGAGACCGCGCGCCTGCAGCGCCGCCGCAACGGCCTTGAGGTCAAGCGCCGCACCCGCTTTTACCCCATGGCGCGCATACCAGCCTTGATTCATCTCGAGGCAGTATTGGATGGCGTGACTGCGCGATGCTACGGGCTTCTCATCGAGCGGATACATTGGATAAATTTCTTTAAGTTTACCGGTGCTGTCGATGTAGCCGATATCGAGGGGCAGGATCGTGTTGCGCATCCAGAAACCCATCTGCTGGGGTGTCGCAAAAACAAAGAGCATGCCCTCATCACTCCCCATTGTCTGACGGAACATTAGCCCGTGCTGCAGCTCAGCGGGCAACGCCGCAATCTGCATCGCCACTACGCGATCACCGATCTTGATCGAAAAGCGATCGGCGACCGTCTTGTCCCCGCGCGCCTGCTCCGGCGGCGAGTCACCCCAAGCGGTCAGCACCATAACTGCAGCTAACGGGAGAGAAGAAATTAAGCGCGAGCAGGAAAACATTTTTAAATTTTTGAACTAATTTCTAGCGAATGACCTTAGAGAATAAACTCAATCCTACTCTTAGCAAAGGAGATCAAGCGATCCCATAAAGTTTCTCGCCTTAGCCCGCCCAGCGCACAATTTGCTTCCATGCAAAGACCCACCCCCAGCCCGCTGCTGTACGCCGAAACTCATTCCAATGCTGACATGCTTTACTTCGGTCGAGTCGAAGTGCACGACCCCTTTATTGCCTTGGGCGTGCGGGGCAAAAAAATCTCAGTCCAAAGCGCGTTAGAATTTGGCCGAGTCAAAAAAACTAGCGCTTTCGATGTCGTCTTATCCCGCGAAATTTATTTAGAGCGCGCCCAAGATATTTACGGCCCCGAAGCCGGGGTCGCCGAAATGATTGCCACCCTCGCCGGTGAATATCGCCTGAGACATTTTCGCGTGGCCGACGATTTTCCCTCAGGCCTATACGTAAAATTAACCGCGCTAGGCCTGAAGCTCACCTTTGCCAACGGCATGCTATTCCCAGAACGGGAAATTAAATCAGCGTGGGAAGCGGCTTGCATCCGCGAAGGCAATCGCCTCTGCACCGTCGGCTATGCTGTCGCGGAAAAAATCCTGCGCGCCGCCAAGATCAAGGGGCGCACCCTGCTCTATCAAGGCAAGCCCCTGACCTCTGAGCGTCTGCGCTTCGCCCTCGAAACCGCTATTCATGAACAAGGCGGCAACCCGCAAGATACCATTGTCGCAGGCGGGGACCAAGCCTGCGATCCGCATGAACGGGGCTTTGGTCCACTGCGGCCCAAGGAACTTATCATCATCGATATTTTTCCCCGGGTCGTGAAAACTGGTTATTTCGGGGACATGACGCGCACTTACCTCAAAGGCGGTGCCTCTGAGGCCCAGCAGAGACTCGTGCGCACCGTCCGAACCGCCCAACAAAGCGCGACCAAGGTGATCCGTGCCAACGTTGATGGCCGACTCGTGCACCAAGCCGTGACGCAATGCTTTGCGGCCGCCGGCTATGAGACCAAGCGGGGGAAAACTGGCTCCGTGGGATTTTTTCATGGGACCGGCCATGGCCTCGGCTTAGCCATCCATGATCCCGGCCGGATGGGGGCCACCACCCCCTATCTTTTAAAAAACGGATCGGTCATGACGGTAGAACCGGGTCTGTACTACCCCGGGCTCGGGGGATGTCGCTGGGAAGACGTCGTGCAAGTCACCGCAACCGGGACTAAGTCACTGTCTAAACACCCCTACGACTGGGAGCTTCGTTAAGCCGTCACGCCATTAGGAATGCGACCGCCGTACCAATCGCCTCGGCTCATTTACAGAGATATTAATTTATTAACCAATGCCTGAGTTAGCTGAAGTAGAGTTCTTCCGCAAACGATGGAGCCTTGGCCATGGCGCGAAAGTGCTGACCCTCCGGCTTCATGAGGACAAAAAAGTTTTCCGTGATGGTCAGCTGGCTTTACTAAAAAAATCCCTGATCGGCGCTCAGATGGTCGATTCGGAGACCGCGGCCAAGCAGATGTTGTTTCGCTTCAAGGGAGGCGGTCTGCCCAAAAATAGTCTGGGCTGGCTTGGGATTCATCTTGGCATGAGTGGTGAGTTGCGTACCGAGCCGCTGCCTTACACTCCCACCAAACATGATCACTGCGTACTGGTACAAGCCACCCGCCAACTCGTCTTCAATGATCCGCGCATGTTTGGCGGCATTCGGTTTGCGACTGGCCACCAACCACCCACCTGGTGGACACGTATTGCCCCACCGATATTATCGAAAGCTTTCACGATCGAGGAAGTGCGCACTTTCCTGCACCGTCGAAGTCGCACTTCGATCAAGGCGGTCCTGTTAATGCAGGAAAAATTTCCGGGAATCGGTAACTGGATGGCCGACGAAATCTTGTGGCGAGCGGCGATCCATCCTAAAAAACTAGCGGGCGCCCTGACTCCAGCTGAGGTGAGCGTGCTTCATCGTGTCTGTCGGCAAGTCTGTCGCTTAGCACTGCAGACGATTGCCGGTCGGGGGACGTATCTTCCGGCGAATCTGAATCACCACATTCCGAAAAGTTGGCTCTTCTGGCACCGCTGGGCAGATGGTGGCCGGTGCCCGCGCACGCATAAAATGCTCGTCCGCGAACAAGTCGGTGGACGCACTACATGCTGGTCGCCCGCGCGGCAACGGCTAGGCTAGCTCGATGATTACTCGGTCGAGATTGGATGAATTGCTAGTCGCACGGGCGCTCGCGCCCACGCGCGCCCAAGCCAAAGCTCTGATCATGTCTGGTCGAGTTCGCCATGGCACCGAACGCCTCGATAAACCGGGGAAAGAGTATCCGGCAAATTTTGAGCTCAATATCGATCAGCCGCCTCGCTTCGTCAGTCGCGGAGGGGAGAAACTTGCCGCGTTTCTTGAGCAATTCCCCACTTCTATGCTGGATTTAAATGTCCTCGATGTGGGCGCATCAACCGGTGGTTTCACCGACTGTGTATTGCAAGCGGGCGCGGCCAGCGTGACTTGCCTGGATGTGGGTTTTGGACAACTGCACGATAAAATAAAACGTGATCAACGCGTCACTAATCTTGAAAAAATCAATGCTCGTCACCTGAAGCCCGGTGATTTGCCGCGAGCGCACTACAATGTCGTGGTTATGGACCTCGCCTTCATCTCATTGAAAAGCGTGCTCCCAGCCATCTGGCCATTTCTGCTGCCTGGTGGCACGCTCATCGCCTTAGTTAAACCCCAGTTTGAGGCCGGCAAAGCCGAAGTTGATAAGGGGCAAGGCATCATTCGTGATGATGCCGTCCGCACCCGCGTGCTCGCTGAAGTGCGCGCCTTCGCGTTACACGAGTTGCTTAATGCAGCCTTGATCGGCGAGATGGAATGTCCGGTTCATGGCGCTGACGGTAATCGCGAATATTTATTGGGGCTGACTAAAACCGTGACCCCCGCCTAAGATCGACCAGAACAATTAAGAAAAATACGCCAAGGGCTGTGCTCACCTAGGCCAATTCCCCCGAAGCGCTGGCTGGAAAATGTACGCTATGACGTGAACAGCTCGCGCAATTTTTCCTAAATAGGTTTCCCATTTTCACCTTTATCAGCGTAATCATTCGGACATCCCCATGCCTCCCTTTCGCAAATTAGCCTTTGTCTATAACTCCAATAAAGCAGGCGCAGCCGAGTTGGCGAACGAATTGCTGCTAATCGCGCGGCAGGGAGGCATCAAAAAAACCAAGCTCACCGGGGATCGCAAATTGCCCCGCGGCTATTTTAAAGATTGTGACGCTTGCTGTGTGATTGGTGGTGACGGCACCCTCCTCGGAGTCGTGCGCGGAGCCGCGCGTCAAGGCATTCCCATCATCGGCGTCAATCAAGGCGGGCTTGGTTTTCTCACTACTTTTTCCGCGGATGAAGCCCGGAGCCAATTTGCCACCTTGCTGACCGGTGATTACGGCATCGCGCAACGCGCGCTGCTGGATTGCAAAACGGGCCCGCGCCACCGAGACATTGCGCTCAACGATGTGCTGATAAAAAATGCGACCAATTCTCGGCTGGTCCGGCTAGAAGTTTTTGCCAACGGGAAGCTCGTCACGGATTATTATTGCGACGGCGTCATTTTCTCCACCCCCACAGGATCGACGGCGTATAATCTGGCGGCCGGCGGGCCGATCATTCACCCAGCAGCCGGTGTGATTGCGATGACCCCGATCTGTCCACATACGCTCAGCAATCGCACGATTATTTTTCGCGATGATGTTAAGTTATCGGTTTATAATCGCAGCGATGACTCCCGCCTGCTTGTCGCGATGGATGGGCAGCGTGATTTGGTGATGTCAGAAGGTTCCCCCATCGAAATCACCGTCTCGCCCCTAACCCTAAATCTCGTGCAGCCCCGCGATTACTCCCATTTTGAAGTCATGCGCGCCAAACTTAAGTGGAGCGGCGGTTTTTTAGAAAAAAAATAAGCGCCGAGCGTGCGTGAGTGCTTGCAAGTTGCCACGGGCCTGAGCCCAACGAGCACAACCCACTGGATACACCAGCAGGTTGTGCTCGCCTAAAACCCATCCGCCTTAATTTCTATCTGCCGCCCTGGCGGCAAGCTTGGCCTGCTTGGCGGCCTCCTGCTCAGCCTTCATAGCGGCGGTTTCCTCCTTACTGAGTTTATGATCATGATCGGCATCATATTTAGCCAATTTCTCGGCCTGCTGAGCCGCGCGCTTATCGTGAGCATCCGCTTTCATTTTGGCGGTCTCGGTTTCGTCGAGCTGATGATCGCCGTTGGCGTCATATTTTTTTAGACTAGCCTTGCTCGGAGCCTTAGCCGGTTTTGCGGCACTGTCTTGAGCGGAAGCGATGGGAGTGAGGAATGCCAGTGTCAGTAGACCCGGCACGATCAGGAAACGGAGCGATTTTAATTTCATAACGCGGTCAATCTAGCCGCGGGCCCCCGATCCGACAAGATACCGCGTTAGCCTAAAATCAGGCGAAGCACGCCTCAAGGTTTCACTACGAGCTGCACCCGCTGCGAGCGCTGAAAATACTTTTGGGCGAACGCCTGCAAGTCAGACAACGTGACCGCCTCGATGCGGGCTTCGTAGAGCGGTCCATCGTTGACGGGCTGACCATAGATTGCATTCAACGCCGCCTGCATGGTGCGCGCTGAATTAGTTTGCTGACTCATCCGCTTGCCGGCTTTGAGCCGAATCTGACAACGCCGCAATTCTTCGGCGGTTACTCGGCCTTGCTGCACGCGCAAAATCTCCAAATCTAATTCTGCCAGCACCTCGGGGTAGCGTTCAGGACTCGTGCCAGCATAAAAATAGAAGAGCCCCACTTCGAGACCCACCATACGATTTGAGCGAACAAAATAGGCTAGACTCTTCTCTTCCCGCACGCGTTCAAACAGGTGCGAAGACATTCCACTGAAAAGCTCATCGGCCACTTCGCTCACCGGATAATCGGGAGACTGCAGTCCCGGGCCGGGGAACGCTTGGAAAACGATCGCCTGCTTTCGCGGCTGTTGCTCAATAAAATCACCCGCGGTACTGATTATTTTCGCCGGTCTTTGGGCCACTTGCCCCGACGGTAATTTCGCGAGGAAAGCCTTCAGCACTGGGCCCAATTTTTTAGGATCAAAATCACCCGCCACCGCCAGCACGGCGTTACCCGATACAATTAAATGGCGATACAGGGCGCGCAGATCGGCTAAAGCGATCGCCCGTAAACCCGCGGCGTCACCCCCGCTTTCGATGGCAAAGGGATGCGAACCAAAAAATTTGGCCCGCATAATTTTACGTCCGACCGACACGACATCGTCGAGACTCTCTTGCAGCGAGGCCAGCGCCGACTCTCTTTCAATTTCTAGCGTCGCTGATTTGAACGCTGGCCGCAGAATCGCATCGCTCAACAATTGCAGCGCTAAGGTGATATCGCTGGGCAAAACTTCCGCGGTCAGCCCAAAACTATTATTACCAGAAAATTCATGAAAGCTCCCGCCAACTCCTTCGATCGCCCGAGCAACTTCTTCCGCCGTCCGGCGCTGAGTATCTTTGACCAACAGGGTGGCGAGCAGCGCGGTGAGACCGCGTTTGTCCGCGGGCTCGAATAACGGCCCCCCCGCGAAAGCGAGCCTCAGGTTTAAATTAGGCAAATGCTTGTTTGGTTGGAGCAGCAAACGAGCCCCATTCGGCAACGTCAGTTCAGAAAAATTCTGGGAAACACCGCTCGCGGCAACCGGGGAGCGGGCGGTCTCATCAGCGGAAGCGACGGGGTTTGAGGAAACGACCGTTAAGCGTTCAGGCTCGAGGTAAGTTTTCATCACGCGCTGCAGATCAACCGGCTTTAAGGCGCACAACCGCGCAAAATAGGTGCGGGTATAATTAATATCTCCCACCACCACCTCGCCGGCCCCAAGCCGTGAGGCTTGCCCCGACATGGTTTTACGCATGTTGACCTCTGAGGTCACCATCTGACGCACGGCTTTCGCCAGCATCGCGGGTCGAAAACCTTTGGTCGCTAAGCGCGCCAGCTCACGCAAGATGGCTTGCTCGGCCACCGCGCGTTTAGCTGGGTCTGCTAAATATGAAATATAAAACAAGCCACTCGTGCCTGGGCTCCACGCCATGACGTCGATCGTGTGGACGAGGCGCGCTTGTTCGCGTATACACTGCCAAAGCAGTGAACTGTCACCGTGGCCCAAGACGAGCGCGAGCATATCAAGCGCGGGCGCGTCAGGGTGAGTGAGTCCAGGGATGGGCCAGCCAAGACCCGCCCGGGAAACTTTTACGTCTTCGTAGAGATGTCGCTCACGCCGGGCCAACTGCGCCGACTCAGCTGGCACTAACACCGGCGCCAGCCGAGCGCGCGGGGCTGAGCCAAAATGGTGAGTGATGGCCGCGCGCGTCGCCACCACGTCAAAATCACCGGCGATAATTAGCACGAGATTATTCGGCACATAACGGGCCTGATAATAAGCTACGAGGTCCTCCCGCGTGCAGGCCGCAAAAATCTCGCGGTGGCCAATAATGGGCTGGCGGTAGGCGTGCGTGTGAAAGGCGGTCTCAAACAAGGTCTGCGTGAGCCGTTGGTCGGGATCATCTAGACACATAGCAATCTCTCGCAAGATCACTTCCTTTTCCTTCGCCACCTCCGCAGCCGGCAGCGTTGAGTGCAAAACTATATCCGCGAGAAGATCGATCGCCACTCCCGTATGCTCAGAGGGCAAATCGATATAATAAACAGTCCGATCAAAAGTCGTGTAGGCATTGATGTTGCCGCCATGGGCCTGCACCGTCGCCGAAATCTCACGGCCCGCCCGGCGCGTGGTTCCCTTGAAGAGCATGTGTTCCAAATAGTGGGACAGGCCGGCCCCGAGCGCCCCACCCTCGTGGATACTACCCGTTTTGACCCAGACCTGCACCGAACTAACCGGGGCCGCGCCATCGCGCTTGAGCAGCACCGTCAGCCCGTTCGGCAAGGTGAATCGATCAATGGATTCACGCCACAGACTTTCGAGTAAGGCCAGATCGCGAGAGGGCGTGAGCATTTTTTTTCGCATGAAAAAAAGAACAGTTTAGTTAAATGATTAAACAGCCGAGTCGCTCAAGCCGACCGACCGCGAGCGCTTAAGATGTTATCACGCTGTGCCCAGTGGACCGCGAGCTCGGCGAGGACGGGCGGGCGCGAACGGCTGCACAAAGGCCTCGTCGAAATCATAAACATCACTGAAATCCTCGCGCCGATCGTTTTCCGTTTTGCTGAAAATATTATACTCGATCAGATTAAAAACGATATCGCCAAAATCAGTACAGCGCGTCACCCCCCATAAATTCAAGACGGTTTTGGTCAGCGGACCGTATTGCTCCAGCGCATAAGTCCGGATGCCATGCAGCAATTCTCCTCCGGTGATGTGTTGGGATTTTCCAGCCAGTTTAGGACTTTTCTTGCGCAATTCTTTAACGGTATAGTCTAAAGCCTCCCGAACTAAGGTGTATGCCTTACGATCAAATCGGGAATCTTCTTTGCAGATGAGTCCTACTATTGCGGTAAATTCTAAGTCTTGCATTGATTAATTTTGGCCAAGCTAGCACAGGCAGCCGAACCCCGCAACCCTGCACCACCTCGATTTTTAGCGCAATAGGTCAGGTGACTCTTTTCAAAAAATATTTTTCCGAGATTGTATAACTAAAAATAACCCACCCCTATGATCGCTGCGACCCATTCTAATCATCCGATCGCTAACGTCGCCGCCGCCACGCCACGGACCTCCCCCCTGCAAGAAGCCCGCGCCTGTATCCGGCAGGCCAAAATGCGCATCACCAAGCCGCGCATCGCAATTGTCGAATCACTTTTGCAACACAAAGTGCCGATCAGCATCGAAC
>SXGQ01015141.1_pt1 | contig 15832 bp, 11 predicted proteins | sample 3178371 | NCBI WGS metagenome assembly SXGQ01 (sample SAMN11356859, study PRJNA531348) | freshwater metagenome | isolation source: freshwater sample F1-20 | place: China: Fuxian Lake, Yuxi | collected 2017-12-25
AGCGGCCAGCCCGCAGCGCCGCGAGGGCCGCCTCCGGCCCATCGCGCCAAAAGGCGTTCAACACGGGCGTCGCCTCGGAGGCGACCGGACCCGCGTTTTCTGAAAATCCGTCAGCAGGCTGGCCAGGCAAAACTGACAGGACGTCAGGCTGAGGCGGCGGCGTCATAATCGACGTTTCGTCAGCTTTGGGGGGAAGACCGCCCGGCGGCTCCGCGAGCGCCACCCGCCAGCACGCCGTCGACATGAGGCCGAGGACGAACGCCACCAGCGCCTGTGAGCGCATCCTTGTCCGTCGCGTCATCCCGCGCCTCCTGTGTCCACGCTTGCCGAGTCGCCCGCCGCGGCCTCCCGGGCGATGACCCCTTCGCCCCATTGCCGAAGCGCCGATCGCTCGTCCGGGGTCAAGCGCTCGGGCCAGCGCAGGCGCACGATGAGAAAGCCGTCGCCCTGCCGGCCCACGCCGAGACCGCCAAGCCGCAGCACCGCCCCCTCCCGGGTCCCGGGCGGCAGCGCCACGACCCGCGGTCCCCATGGCGTGTCAGCCTCCCACGTCCCACCGGCCAGCGCGAGCCAGAACGGGACCTCGACCGGCCCGGTCCAATCGGTGCCCGCGACCTCCCAGCGCCCCGGGGCGAGGTCGAGGACGACCCGAAGATCGCCGGCCTGTCCGCGACCACGGGCTGGAAGCCCAGCGCCCGCCACGGTCACGGTCGCGCCAGCGCGCAGGCCAGCCGGGATCACCACCTCGATCGCCCGCTCGGCCGCGACCGCACCGCGTCCGCCGCATCCAGCGCACGCGTGCTCGGGAACCCACCCCGCGGCGTCACAGGCCCCGCACGGCGCGCTCGTCGCCCGCAAGACCGGGCGCGAGACCTCGAAGCAACGGCCGCCGCAGCGACCACAGACGATCGGGCGCCCACGCGGCGCGAGCCCGGTCCCGCCGCACAGGCCACAATCGCGGTGCCCGGGCAGGGCGAGGGTCCTTACAGCGCCCGTGACAGCGGCCTCGGCGGGCAGGCGCAGCTCGCAGCGCAGGTCGCGGCCGTGTTCGGGCTCGGGACTGCGCACCCCGACGAGCCGCTCGATGAAGCCCGACGGCAGCGGCGCCACCGCGTCCGCGAAGCGTCTGCGGGCCGCGTCATGGGCCGCCCGTCGCGCCGGGTCGGACAGGGTCGCCCAGGCCTCGCGCGCGAGCTGGAAGCGGTCGGCGGCCGCATCTCCGGGGTCGGTGTCGGGATGCAGCGCGCGCGCCACGCCACGCCACGCCAGCCGCAACCCCGCCTCGTCCGCATCGGGTTGGACCCCGAGCACGGCGTACCAGTCGACGAGCACGGGGACCTCCGCCATGCAGGCCTCACAGGAGCCGGTCGGGGACGAACACGATGTCCCCTGGCCTGAGGCCGTAGTTCGGCGCCTCTCCGCGCGTGATCTTCTCGACGGGCAGCCGGACGCGCACGTCCCGCCCGCCGTCGCGCCGCGTCACGATCACGTTGTTGCGGTTCGCGGCGGCCGTGAAACCCCCAGCCGACGAGATGGCCTCGACGACCGTCATGTTCGGGGCGAACGGAAAGGTGCCAGCCCGAGCGACCTCGCCGAGGACGAAAATCTTCTTGGAGTTCAGCTCTTTCACGTAGACCGAGACGTTCGGCTCGCGAAGGAAGCCCTCTTGCAGGCGCGTCCGCAGCATCGCGGCGCACTCGTTCGGGGTCAGCCCATCCACCGACACGACGCCGATGAGCGGAAAGTGGATCGTCCCGTCGGGTCCGACCCGATAGGCGCCTGTCATCGTGGGTTCGTTCCAGACCGTGACATCGAAGACGTCGCCAGGACCAAGCCCCACACGGCCAAGCTGCTCCGCGAGCGCCTCCTCGATGGTGCTGTCGTAGCCCTCGACCGGGGCCGCCTCACACGACGCGCAGCGCGCCCCCGCGATGCCGAGGAACGCGAGCCACAGCGTCATCAGGAGGTGGCGTGAGAGCCGGACTCGATCGGACGGCATCAGACCCCGGGGCGTCAGTAACGCAGGTTGAGGCTCGCGAAGATGCGATGGTCTGCATAACCGACGTAGTTGACGCTCGCATCCGTGACGATCACGAAATCCGACACGAGGGCGTCGAGGCGGTAGCCAAGCGTCAGCCCGAAGAGGCGCATGAAGTTCATGTCGAGGCTGACGCCGCCGCGCAGGGCGAGCTCGTCGCGGGTCGTATCGAGCGTGCTCGGCTGGTAGGCCTGCCCGTTCGACTCGAAGGCGGCAGGCTGCCAGAGGCCGTAGGCGCGAGCGTCGACGCTGAAGTCGGCGTTGAGCTGCAGCCAGGTCGTCAGCCGATGGCTGTACTCGGCGTAGCCGCGGTCAAAGCCGAAGTAGCCGCCGAAGGGCGACAGCTGGAAGTCACGCGCATAGCCGACGTGGAGGACCGACTCGGCGTTGAAGCGCCACGAGAGCTGCAGCTGCGTGAGCACGCTCTCGTACTGATCGGTCCCGGAGTCGAGCATCGAGTTGCCGTAGCCCGCGCGCAACAGGACCGCGAGGCGCTCGGTGACGTGCCCAGAGAGGCCGCCGTAGACCTTGAGCGGTGTCCCAGGCTCGTAGTTGCCCGTGCTGCCCTGCTCGCTCGCGGTGAGCGGCTTGCGGTAGGTCACGGCGTCATAGGTCCCCTCGACGAAGGCGTACGTCTGCGGGAAGAACCGCCACGAGCCGAGGAAGCGCATGCGGTGCGTGTCGGTGTCGAGGATCCCGAGTTCGTCATAACGCAACATGTCGAAGGCGTAGCCGACCGTGAAGTCGAGCGCGCGGCCGCCTGGGTGGAACGACAGGTCGGCGCCCACGACGTTCTGGTTGCGGTTCGCGTTCCGGTCGAGCAGCGGACGCATCCAGATCTGCCGCTCGAAGCGGTCGTAGAGCGTGAAGGAGACCGGGCGCTTCGGCAGGAAGGCGGCGGCGACCTGGGCCTGGGCGCCGACGTTCGAGCGGGACGAGACCGACTCCTCGCCAAGCGGCATGAAGACGTCGAAATCCGACGAGAACGACAGCGCCACGGCGTCGTACTGCGGGTTGAAGACCGCGAGGCCCGGCCGGAGATGCAGCGCGAGCGCGCCCACGGCCGCTCCGTTGCGCGAGTCCTGGCGGAAGAAGTTCGTGCGGTAGTCGCTCTCGAGCAGGAAGCGCGGCTGGAGCACGAAGTCGCCGAGGCGAACCCCGAAATTCGGCGTCAGCGGGCTGAGGCCGACGCCTGCGCCGACGAGGCCCGAGTAGCGGCCTCCGAGGCCGGTCAGCGACAGAATCCGAGGGTCCTCGAGGCCCTGCGCGAAGTCCTGCGCCCGCGCGTTCGGGGTGGCGATGGCCCCTGTCAGCGCGAGCAGGGTCCACGCGGTGGAGCGCCACGCGCGCAGCCGTGCCGCGATGGACGAGCTTGCTCGCGCCGCGGGCTGGGTCCCTTGCGCCACGACGGTGGGCGCTGGGGTGGCTGGGCTGGTGACGGTCATCCAGGTTTCCGAGGGTCGGGAGACAGCGGTCGGGGCGGGCGAGCGGCTGCGCGTGCCAGTCCCCAATCAGGACCGCGGACGGCGTGAGTTTGTGTCACGGTTGAGGGGCGGCCGCAAGCGTCGCGGCGGCAAAGCCTCTGATCGGACGGGACGAGGAACTCAGAACCACGGGCTTGCGTTGGCGGGCGGCTGAGGGTTCGACTGGAACGGGGTGTAGGCCTCCGCGGCGAAGACCTCGGTCAGCGACTGGAGCACGGGCAGCGTGCCCGAGAAGGTCAGCTGGCGTGTGACCGCCTCGCCCTCGACCTCGAAGGCCTCCATGCCGACCGACGACGAGCTGCGCACCTGGGCGTAATACTCGCGGACCTTGCCCGAGGCGATCGCGACCTTGATGAACTCGTTCTCGGAGCGGGAGCGATCGTTTTCGGCGCAGCGCTGCTTCAGGTTGCGCAGGTTGTTCTCGGCGAGCTTCACGTGGCCCTTCATGATCGTGATGGCTTCGTTGCGCGTGTTCGCCGCCGCCATGTCGCCTGCGGCGACGGAGGACTCGAGCATGTAGAAGCTGTCGGTCAGCTGCTTGTCCATCTCGTTGACCATCTTCTGCGCCCGCTCGACGAGCTCCTTGCAGGAGTACTTCGAGAGGTCCTCCTCCTCGGGCGAGGGCTGGAAGGAGATCTGGGCGGGCGGCGCGGCGGGCTGGCCGCCTTCCGCAGGCTGCGCCACGGCGAGGCCGGAGAGGCCAGCCCCGAACATGGCCACGATCACGGCGAGACGCGCACGCTTCATCACGAGGGGTCGATTGGTCATGGCGGTAGTCTAGCTGGCCGCGGCCGGGCGGGTCAAGGGCGGCCGGTCCGTCGAGGTTCGTCGAGGGCGGGGTGCGGAGGCCAGACCGCGAAGCCCGCAGACACCAGAGGCCGCGGACCCTCCCCCTCGGGGGCGGTGCGCGCCCTCATCAGCCCCAAAAAATCGGGGCGAGGGTCACTGCGACAGGATGAAGGGGTACGAGAAGGTCACGGATCCACCCTCGGGCGGATCGAACTTCCAGCTGCGCACCTTGTCGACGATGCAGGAGCCGATGCCTGCGTCCCCCGTCGAGTTGTCGGTGACGGAGATGTCGGTGATGCGCCCCGCGGGCCCGATCGTGAACTTGATCGTCACCTTGCCCTTCAGGGCGGCGTTGACCTTCAGCGCGCTCTCGTAGCAGCTCTTGATGGCGCCCTTGCGGCGCGAGAAGACGCTCGTCACGACGGCGCCGTCGATCTTGCCCGAGCCCCCCTGCCCGCTCAGCGTGCCGCCGCCGACGCGCGCGTTGATCTTCGCCTCGTCCGGCCCCTTGTCCCCCGTCGACACGTTCGTGTTCGTGCCGATCCGGGTGCCACCCGTCTCGTCCGCGGAGAGCCCCTTGTAGCGGCCCGATCCCCCGTCGTCAGCCACCGCCGTCGGCCCCCCGGCGGCCGCGAGGGCCCCGGTCCCGCGCTCGCCCGTCGTGACCCCGCCCGCGGCGTCGAACGCGTTGTCGATCGCGGCGCGGTTGATGCCAGCGCCAAGCGTGTCGCGCTCGCCCCCGATTCCACCGCCGCGCGTGCCGAGGACGTGGAGGAAGGTCTTCTGCTTGACCGCCGCGACCACCTTCGCGCGGTCCTTCGCGCGGTCACCCGCGGTGCTGACCGCGCGCGCCTGCGCGGCCTGCTTCACTGCGGCCGCCTTCGGCCTGGCCTTCTCGGGGGCTGGCGCGGGATCCTTGGCGGCGTCAGCCTTGGCCTCCTTCTCGGCCTCCTTCTCGGCCTCGTCTTCCTTCGGCTTCTCGGGCTCTTCCTTCTTCGCCTCGGCCTTCACGACCTCCGCCCGGATCAGCTCGTAGAGCTTGGACTTCCCCTCCTGAAGAGGCTGGAAGTAGTACTGCCCGGTCTCGTTCCACCAGTATTCGACGACCGAGGTCGTGCCGCCGAGCAGCAGGAAGGCGAGCGCCATGACGTACGCGAAGGGCCAGTCGATCTGGGCCGAGATGCTCGCGCGCAGGCCTGGCATCGGACCGACCCCGCCGAGCAGCGGCTTCGGCGCGTCGACGAACTGAAACAGCAGGACGAAGCCGTCGACTGCGACGCGCCCGCGCACACCGACTGGCAGCTGCAGGGCGAGCTTGCCCCCGCGCCGCTCGGTCTGGCTCGCGGTCGCGAGGGCCTGCAGGTCCTGGGGGTCGCCGCCGAGGTCGACCTTGCCCGTCGTGTCGCGGTCAAACAGCAGCGTGTAGCTGCCGTCCGCGTTCAGCTCGAAGACCTTCCGCGCGCGAGACGCCTTCGGTCCCTTGACGACGAACGTGTTGCTCCCGGCCGTCCCGATCGTGACGTCCATCGGGACGTGGATGAGACGCTCGTCGACCCGCTCGCGATCGCCCTCGTTGAGGACCCCGATGCGGAGGAGTTTGTTCGGGATGTAGACCATGAAAACCCCCGAGGGCCCGGAGGCCCGAAGTGAGGCACGCCCCGCTCACGCGGCGTGGTATGTCTCAGGTCGAGCGCGTCTCCCGAACACCACGCGGGGTCGTCCGCCGCTCGCCTCTCAGCGCTTCGAGTCCTTGATGACCGCGAAGCGCATCTGCTCGACGCCCGCGCTGCCGACCGAGTGGACGACCTGCGCGATGATGGCGTAGGGGATGTACTTGTCCGAGATGATCGTCACCATCGGCTTGTACTCGCCTGGCTTGGCCTGCATCACGTGCAGCTCCTTTGCGCTCTCGATCTGCTCCTCGAGGGCCTTCTTCAGCGCCACGAGCAGGAAGCTCGCGTCGGACGCGTCCTCCTTCCACACCTTGTCGATCAGGTAGGTGTTGTCTGAGCTGTCGTAGTCGTCGTCGGTGCGGCACTGCGTGTTGCTCGCCGTGAGGCACTCCACCGGGACGGTCTTCTTGGAGTCGACCGTGATCTCGTGGCGGTTCACGAAGACCGCGAGCGAGTCCTTCGGCTCGCCTTCAACGGTCGAGCGGGCGAGCTGAAGGTACTGGTTCTGCTTGATGCTGAACGGGTCCATGTTGATGGACACGAGCAGGAAGGTCAGGATGATCGTGACCGCGTCCATCAGGGACGTGATGTTGACCGAGCCGGGCTCGGGCATCTCCGGCTTCTTCTTCTTCGTGCGCGTCCAGCCCGCCACGGCCTCGGGGGGAACGCCACCGCCCTGGTCCTTGTTCAAGTCAACAGCCATCGTCAGGCTCCTCATCGGCGTCCACGCAGGACGGACAACGCGGCCCGCGGAAGAGTTCCCGCGGACCGCCGAAAAACGTCGGTCTCAGTTCACGGTCTCGGCCACGACGAAGACGACGCGTGAGAACATCTCGGCGGGCTCCTTCTCAGGCTTGCCGTCACCGGTCTTGTCGGGCACGTCGAGTTCGAGGGGCTTGGCGGTCATGAACTTGGTCATGTCGTCGTACGCGGGCTCCTCAAGCTGCAGACGGGCAGCGTCGATCGTGCGGGCCACGGTCTGCCAGGGCACGTCCATGTCCGCCGAGATGTTGATCGTCGCCTCGTCCTTGTACTTGTCCTTGAAGCCCCGGAGGCGGGCGTAGAGGGCCGGGTAGTCGAAGTCCTCACCCTCGAACCCATCGTAGACGCGCTTCGGGATCGGCGTGACGTTCTCGTTGGCCGAGAGCTCGTCCTGCACCTTGATGCCGAAGCCGTTCTTGCCGATGTGGACCGTCAGGTTCAGAGGCTTCTTCTCCTCCTCGCCGTCTTGCGGCTTGGCGGCGCCTGATCCGAGACGTGGCGCGGCTACGGCCTGGACCTTCACCTCGAAGAAGTTGAAGAGGAACAGGAGCATCGGGATCAGCAGCACCATGAGCCCCATGATCGGGGTCAGGTTGAGTTCCTCGAGCTTGACCTTGAAGCGATCACCCTTGCTGCTCACGGCTGCCTCCACTCGTCTCGGTCACCGTCGTCTCGAACCCGTCCCGCGGGTTTGGCCCGGAGCCGCCGCGCCAGAGGGCGCTTGTCGGCTGCGAGGCTCGGAATGTCGCCACGCTTGTCGTAGCTCCGTCGTCGGAGCGTGCTGGCGCGCGTAGCATGCGCCGCTGAAAATCTCACACCAGCGCCAAGCTGACGGACCCGCACGTTGCGCGTCCGGGCCCGTCAGGGGCTCGGAGAGGGTCAGGAAGCGCTGCCAGGCCCCGCGGAGAGCAGGTTCTGGAGCTTCGTCGAGTAGAGGTCGATCTCGTCGATGATCTTCTTCGTCACGCCCGAGAGGTACAGGTGGAACGCGAGAAGCGGGATGGCGACGATCAGACCGAAGGCGGTCGTCAACATGGCCTTCGCGATCGCGTCACCGAGCGCGTTCTGGCGCTCGGCCGCCGGGATGGCGTCCGACGAGATGGCCGCGAAGGCGTCGATCATGCCGTCGATGGTCCCGAGCAGCCCGATCAGCGTCGAGATGTTCGCCATCGCCTGAAGCGACTGGGTGCGCTTCTGGATGTTCGGCAGGACCTCGAGGGTGGCCTCCTCGATCGCCTCGCTGATCTGCTCCGGGCCCTTGTTGGCGCGCAGCAGACCGGCCTTCAGGACGTGCGCGAGGGCCGCCGACGGCGCCGCGTTGCACAGCTTGATGGCCTTGTCGTAGCTCTGCGAGACGACAAGCTTCTGGACCTGCGCCATGAAGGCGCCCGCGTTGATGTTGTAACGGAAGAACAGGAAGATGAACCGTTCAACCGTGATGCCCAGCGCGATGATGGACACACCCAGAATCGGGTACATCCAGAAACCACCGTCGCTCATGAATTTCGCGAAGCCCTCCATGGACCGCTCCTCCGTCGTATCAACCAGTCTTGCTGCCGCTGATGGTGCCAATTCTCGGTGGCGGATCATCCATCCACCGTGTCGATCGGGCGCTTGACCGTGAACTGCTGTCGCGGAACGGGCGCCCTCCCTGAGCCGGTATGGATTACCCCTGCTTTCGGGCTGGGTCAAGACCTGCCTCGCAGGTCGACGCGACGAGGTCGCGCGGGACGGGGACGGGATGCCCCCGCGAAGCAAGGAAAGCGTGTGTTTGCATGAGGTTGCAGGACGGGCGCCGGGACGAGCCCCCGCGCACGCGCGCAGACCTCAGAACGAGTTCCGGAGGGCCGAGTCGATGATGCGGTCCACGAAGACGCGTTGCAGTTTCAGGTTCTCGTAACTGACGCGGCTGCGGCGCAGCACGTAGAAGACCTGCGGCTTGGCGACCTTGCCCTCGATGGTCAGGGCCTCGAGCTCGATGACCCGCGGCGGGGCCCGCCGGCCCGCGTCCTGCGCCCAACCAGAGGCGGGCGCGACGCACGTGAGGAGGACGGTGAGGGCGACGAGGAGGGTGGCTGACGACCGCTTCATGGCGAGTCCTCCAGAGATCACTCGGGCTGGGGTTCTTCGGCGGGTGCGTCACCGTCGGCGGGGGGCGCGGCGGGTGCGCCGCCCTCGGCGGGCGGCTGCTTCTTCTCGTTCTCGCGCCGCTCGGTCTCCTGCTTGATGAAGAGGGCCGCCTCCTCGAGGTAGCGATCGAGGCGATCGTCGACGAGCCCGTTGCGGCGGCTCGCATTGAAGGCGCCGACGGCCTCGTTCAGCTGGGCGAGACGGTCGCGACCGGGCAGCGGGTTCTCGAGGTAGAGGACCGCGAGGTTGAACCAGGCCTCGGGCGAGGTCGGCTCGATGGCGAGGCCCTGTTTCCAGGAGGATTCGGCCTCCGTGAAGAGGCCGGCGCCGCGCTGGGCGCAGCCGAGGTTGATCCAGGCGGGCACGAGGCGTGGGGTGAGGCTGGTGGCGCGCGTCAGGATGGCTGTCGCCGCCTCCCAGTTGCGGACCTCGACGTAGATGGCGCCGAGGCTGTTGAGGCCCTCGACGTAGCCAGGCAGGACGGTGACGGCCTCCTCGAGCAGGTCGCGAGCCTCGACGAGCTTGCCTTCGGCGTGTCGGATGCCCGCGAGCAGCGTGAGCGCCTCGGCGTCCCGCTCGAGCTCGAGGGCGCGGGCGAGGATCGGCTCGGCGGTCAGCGGGCGGCCCAGTGCGAGGTAGACGCGGGCGAGGAGCTTCGTCGCGGGCACCGAGGTCTCGCGGAGCTTCAGTGTCCGGGTCGCGGCCGCGAGGGCGGGCTCGTGGCTGCCAGCTGCGAGCAGGGCCTCGGCGTAGGCGAGCTGGGCGGCCACCGAGTCCCGGTGCGCGTTCGCGAGGTTGGCGGTGCGCGTCACGATGGCCGCCGTGTCCTTCGCGCGCGCGGCGACGCGAACCGAGAGGATGAGCGCCTGGGGATGGAGCGGCGCGTCCGCGAGAACGGCGTCGAGGTGGGCGCGCGCGGCGGGCAGATCGTCGCGCATCAGCGAGAGACGCGCGGCAGCGGCGCGGGCCTCGGGGCTCTTCGGGTGCCGCGCGATGAGGGACTCGGCCTCTGGAAGGGCGCCGCGGTCGATGGCGAGGTCGGCTGGATGCGGCACTTCGTCCGCACCCGACGGCTCGGCGGCGAGGGCGCGGGACGCGAGGGACGCAAGGACGGCGAGGGACGCGAGGGCGTTGCGCGAGGCGGCGCGTGTGGCGATGGGGCGGGTCACTCCGCACCTCCTTCGGGCTCGCCACGCTCGGGGTCAGGCGCGGCATCGGTGCCCGGCACCGTGGTGCCATCGCCCGCTTGTGGGGCGCCCGGGGCGGGTGGAGCCGGGGCCGCCGCAGGACGCGACGCGTTGCGGGTGCGCGCGTCGGCCCGGAACCGCGGCGTGAAGGTCGGGACGCGACGCGGGTCCTTGAAGAGCGGGTATTCCTGCGGCTTGTAGGCGTTGGCAGCGACGAGCGCCTTTTGGGCCCACTCGGTCGTGACCTTCAGACGGCGCGACTCCTGGACGGTCTTCTCGAAGCGCTCGACCGCGATGTTCTCGTAGCGGAGCCCCTCGTCCTCGATGATCGTGATGTACTCGTCGAGCTCTTCCTCGGAGAGGCCCGTGGGCTCGGGGGCGGCGTAGAGGGTCTTCGCGAACTCGCGGTAGATGTCGCCGATGCGGTAGAAGGCCGCGATCGTCCAGTCGAGGGCCTTGAAGGCGAAGACGCCGGCGTAGGCCGCCTCGAGCTCGTCGAGCAGCTTCTGCTTCTTCGCGAGGTCCGCCGCCATCTGGCGCTGCGAAGCCCCCTTCAGCCGCAACTTCTCGTAGGCGAAGAAGCGCTGCTCGATCTCGATGAAGGTCGCCTTGGCCGCGAGAATCGCTGCGAGCGTTCCGGGTTGGAAGCCGCGCGCCTTGTACTCCTTGAGGATGTCGGCGTAGAGCTTGAGGGCGTCCTTGGTCTTGTTCTGGGCGTAGGCGAGGTCGGCGAGATCGCCCATCGCCCCAAGGACCTGGGTCCCCATCGCCGGCTTCGCCTTGAAGCGCTCGATGAAGGTAAGCAGCATCTTGCGCTGGAGGTCGGTCTTCTTCAGACGCCCGTGGAGCTCGGCGGCGCGGTAGATGGCGTTCGCGCTGTCATCGCGATCCTTGAAGATCTGCGAGTACTTCTCGTAGGTCTTCGCGGCGTCCTCGAGGCGACCGGCGTATTCCTGCAGGCGGGCCGCTGTGAAGAGGGCGTAGGGGCGGTTCGGATTCGGGGTGCCCTCGGTGCGATCGAGGAACAGAAAGTAGGTCGTGACAGCGCTCTCGAAGGCGAAGAAGAGCTTGTAGTTCTCGGCGAGTTCAAAGACGGACTCGGTCTTGAACTCGCTCTTCGCGAAGCGGGGCTCGTTGACGAGCTTCTCGAAGATGCGGGCGGCCGAGTCGTAGTACTTCACGTCCTTGTAGGCCATGGCCGCGTTGTAATACGCCTTGTCGAGGAAGGCGGCGTCCTGATTCTGGTCGGCGAGGCGCTCGAACTCTTGTGCGGCCTCGAGCTTCTTGCCTTCGGCGAGCAGGGCCTCGGCGCGCTGGAACTGGGCACCGAGCTTGAAGAGTTTGATCTTGCTTCGAATCTCGGCGGTGGTCTTGGGGTCGCCCAGCTCGAGCCGCTCGGCGATGGTCGCCCACTGCTCAAGCGCCGCGATGTCGTTCTCTTCTCGGAACGTGTTGAGGATGTTCGCCATCGCGTCGGCGGCGATGGGGTCCTCGGGGAAGCAGGCGATGACCTGACGGAAGCGCTTGCGGGCGGTCTCGAAGTCGCGGAAGCGGAGCGCGATGACGGCCGACTGGTAGGTCAGCGCGACCTGCGGCTCCCGCCCGCCCTTGTACAGGATGTCGCGCAGCGTGAAGAACTCGACCGCGGCGAGCCAGCGCTCGACCTCGGGGGGGACTGGCTCGGCCGAGATGAGCCGCTTCTCGCTCGTGGCGGTCTCGCCCTCGGGCAGCGGTGGGGGGTCCCAGGGCGCGTTCGGGTTCGACTTCGCCTGGATGCGCCCCGACTTCACCGCTTCGGCGATGAGCCGCTCGTTCGACTTGACGGCCGACCAGGCCGCGGGCTCGCGGAACCGGTACTGGTAGGGGTCACTCGCCACCTCGAGGTATATGGCCGCCGCCTCGTCCACCTGATCGCTGTAGTAGAGCGTCTCGGCGAGGTAGAAGCGCATTTCATAGCTCGCAGGCTCGGTCGGGTAACGGGCGAGGTACTCGCGGTAGGCGCGCGCCGCCTGCTTGTAGGACTCGAAGCTCTGGACGAGCAGCGCGTTCGGGTCCTCGGCGTCGCGGGATTCGGCCTTCAGCTCCTGGGCGCGCTGGTGGAGCATGAGGGCACGGCGACGCATCTCGAGCTCGATCGCGGTGCGCGTGTCGGCGAGGCGCTTGCCGTCTGCGGCGTTGGCGACGGCCCACGGGCTCTTCGGGGCGAACATCTCGGCGAGGCGCTCGCGCTCGCGGGTGGCTCCCTCGACGTCGCGGAGGATGTCGTGGATCTGGATGATCCGCTGCTGAAGGTCGACCGCGTCGATCGCGATCGGGCGGGCGTCGATGATGCGCCGGAAGACCGCGATCGCCTCGAGGTACTTCTTCTGGTCGTGCAGCTCGTAGAGGGCCTCGGCGTATCGGACCATGATGTCACGCTCGTACCCGCTCCCTCCGGAGAGATAGCTGAGGGCGCGCTCGATGCCGCGATTGTCATCTTCGAGTCCGTCGTTGTCCCAGTCGTCCTCGGCGAGGCTCTTCGCGAGGTACTCGACAGCCTCCTCGCGCAGTGCGCTCGCGGTTGTCTCACCGCCCGCGGCGTTCGTGTCGTACCAGCCGATGAGGTCCTTGAAGGTCCGGATGGCGCGGTCGTAGTCGTAGAGCTGGAAGTAGGTCCAGCCGAGCTTGTAGAGCGCCTTGTCGTAAAAGCGGCTCTCCTTGTAGCGCAAGGCCGAGGCGTAGGCCTCGGCGGCCTCGTTGAAGCGACCGAGGTCGAACTCGAGCTCGCCGATGCGCAGCCAGACCTCGGCGGCGTAGGCGCTCTTCGGGAACTCGGTGACGAGCTTGCGCCACGCGGTAACGGCCTCCGTGTCCTGCAAGGACTCCTGAAGGACGTAGCCCATCAGGTAGTAGACCGCGTCAGCGTACCGGTAACGATCGCCGAAGCGACTGATGAGGAGCCCGTAGATGCGCACACAGTCCGCGTAGCCACGCTCGGGCGACTCGGGGCGCGTCTTCAGCTCGCCGCGATCGAAGGCGAGCCGCGCGGCGAGGTAGCGCTTGTTGGCCTCCTCGTAGTCGACCGCGCTCCGCTCGTAGTAGAGTTCGGCGAGGCGGAACATCGCGTCGGGCGTGTAGCGCATGTCATCGGGGTACTTCTCGATGAAGCGCTCGAACTGCGCGATGGCCTCCTCACGGCGCTGCTTCTCGGTCCCCTCGAGGGCGGCGATCTCGCGATCGTAGCGGCGGTTGACGCTCGCCACGCGGTCGGCGAACTTCGCGTCGAGGAAGCGATCGACCTCGCCGCGATAGTCGTCTCCAGCCGCGAGGAATCGGTCGAGCGCCCGCATGTACTCGCGTCGATGGTCGGCGAGCGGGTCGTCGTCCGGGCTGCGGCGCTCCGCGACTGGCGCCCCGATGGGCTCGCGGACGCACTTCCCGATCTCGGGGACCGCCGCCACACGGGCGCGGGCTGCCGAATTGGCTGGCGAGGGCGACGACGCCGGAGGGGTCGGCACGACAGGGCCCGCGGGCGCTGGGGGTGCAACGGGCGCGGTAGCGGGACCGGGGTCCGCAGCCCGCAGCGGCGCGAGCGGGGCGGTGGCGATGAGCGCGGCGAGGCCTGCGGCGAGGCCCTGACGCATGGCGACACGGACGCTCATGGTTTGTCTCCGGCGTCCGGGCTGACAGGGGTCGTCGGCCCGCCCGGTTCATCGCCCGCGCCGAGCTTGATCGAGTCGAGGGCCTCCTGCAGCTGCTTCAGACGGCGCCCGCGGTCCTCGTTGAGGCTCTGGAGCAGCGCGGACTGGTCGGTCTTGCGAGCCCAGACGACGTCGAGCAGACCGACGTCGGCGTCGAGGACGACCTCCGCGAGGCGCCTGAGAGCAGCTTCGAAGAAGGCGACGCCGTGACGCGACGCGATCGTGTCACCGTCGGCGGTCAGCGTCTCGACCTCGCCGCCATAGCCCGCGAGGAGGCCCTGCTCCTGTTTGACGATCTTCAGCAGCTCGGCGGTCTTGCGGGCCACCTCGCGCTCCATCAGGCCGAGCAGGCCGCCGATGCGCTTGAAGAGACCCTCGGCGCGGAGACGCACCGCCGCGAGCCCCTGATAGCGGTTCCGGAGCTCGGGGTTCAGGCGCTCGGAGACGCGATCATAGAAATCGGCCTCGCGCTCGATCGCGAAGATGAGCTCGGTCTTGAGGTTCTGCTCGACGTTGGAGGCCTCGTCGCCCGCACCGAGGCGGCGCGTCTCGAGCTCGATCTCGCGCGCCATCGCGGTCAGCTCATCATGGAGCCCCTGAAGGGTCTGCTTCTCGCGCCCGATCTCATCCCGCAGCGCCTGCTCCTGCGCGAGGGTGAAGCGTTCGCCAGTGTCCGCGAACTGCCGGTCGTTGAGGGCCTTTTCGATGGCGAGCAGCTGTCGCTGCAGCTCGGACATCCCCTTCTCGACGAGGAAGTGGCGCTGCGCGAGCTCGCGGAAACGCTGCAGCGCCTTCTCCTGACGGCGGCTGAAGGCCTCGAAGGAGGAGGGCAGCTGCAGGCCCGACGCGCTGAGACGGACGCGGGTCCCGTGGATCTCGTCGAATTCCGCGCGCTCGCCTGGCGGGAGGCTCGCGAGGACCTCGGCCTTTTGAAGATCGAGCATCTCGATGAGCATCAGGATGAGCTGATTCTCCGTCACCTGGAGCCGCGCCCAACCCTCCTTCAGGTCGGGGAAGACCTCGACGCGTCCCTGGTCGCTGAGCAGCTTCTCGAGCTCGCCCGCGATCTGGTCCGCCTCCGTGATCTCCTGCCGCTCGACAGCGAGCCCGTTGAAGACCTCGGCGACACGCCCGAGATCATTGGCGCGCTCGAGCCAGAGCAGCGTCTTGAGGGTCAGCGGGCTCTTCAGGTCCGCCATGGCCTCGCGGCGGCGTGTCAACCAGTCGAAGTAGACGCGGACATCCTCGGGACTCTTGGCGAAGCGCTGAAGTTCATTGCGGATGGGTGCGAAGCGGTCGATGATCGACTGGTAGCTGCCGAGCGCCTCGTCGTATTCCTTGCGCATCAGATGCAGCTGACCCCGCAGGACATTGGCCTCGACCTCGACGTCGGGATCGACCGCGTTCAGCAGCAGCACGTCGACGGTCTGGATGGCCTTGTCGAACTGACCCTGGTTCACGTAGGCCCACGCCATTTCGTAGAGGGCCTTCTCGTAGTGGACGCTGTCGCGACCGATGTTCTGATAGCTCGTGAGGGCGAGCGGATAGTCCTGCTGCTCGACGAGCAGACGCGCGATGGCGAGCCAGGCCTCGTCGCGGATGCGGGCGTTCGTCGGGTTGTCGGCGACCGGGATCTCCGTGAGGGTGCGGTAGAGGCCGAGTGCGGTCGTCTTGTCGCCCATCGCGACGAGGGCTGCGGCGCGGAAGTACGTGGCGCGGATGGCGAACTCGCTCGATGGCGCGATCTCCGCGAGGAGGCGCGCGGCCTCCGACCAGTTGGCGAGCTGGAGCCAGGCCTTGCCGAGGCCGTAGCGCATCCGGTCGGTCCGACCTGTCTGGGGTGTCTCGCGGATGGCGCGCTCGATCTCGGACCGGCGCCCGCGCTGGAGGGCCACCTCGAGGAGGCGCAGGCGGGCCTCGTCGACGAGCTCGGGGTCGCGACCGCCGACGAGCTTGCGGTAGGTCTCGCGGGCCGCGTTGAGGTTTCCGAGCTTTACGAGGCTGTCACCGAGCAGCATCAGCGTGCTCTCGTAGTCGAGGGCGTCCTTGAAATCGGGGCGCTCGACGATGTCGTAGAGCAGGATGGCCG
>SXGQ01174674.1_pt1 | contig 15821 bp, 19 predicted proteins | sample 3178371 | NCBI WGS metagenome assembly SXGQ01 (sample SAMN11356859, study PRJNA531348) | freshwater metagenome | isolation source: freshwater sample F1-20 | place: China: Fuxian Lake, Yuxi | collected 2017-12-25
AGGAAAAAATTTTTACTTTTGCTGTGACGGGTGCAGAAAAATTTTCATCAAGAAACCCCGAAAGTACAAAAATAATGTTTAGATGGGAAATGCCCCACACATTCTACAAAATTTTGAATTTTTAATTTTATGCTTACAATATGGGCATTTGGATTCTATATCATTTTCTACTGGCGATCCGTATAATTTTTTATAAATTTCATAATAATACATTGATTCTCTACTTCTGATAATCACAAAATCATTTTTTTCTACAGTTAATTTTTTTTCAACATATTTCTCTTCATTAGTAATTGATTCAAATAAATTTGTTAATCCTTCTGTTCCTGCCCCTTCTTGCATTGGTGATTTCTTTCTCCATGTTATTTGTTGTGGTATGTGTTTTTCGATTGTTTTACGTAAAATCCATTTTCCATATCTTGTACCATTTTCTTCCTTGACTTTGAGATTAACTGGGATTTGATTTGCTATTGTTATTACTTTTTCATTAAGAAATGGCGATTCAATTTTAATCCCTAGGGCTTTTCCAATTTCTTGTGTAGGAAAATGCATTACTGAACAGACTCTTTTAATCTCTGATTCCAATTCATTCTCAGGTTTATTTACTAAAAAATTATATCCTGCAAATAATTCATCTGCTCCGTCTCCTGTAATTATTGATTTTTTATTATTGTCTTTTGCCCACTTTATTGCTAAATACATTACAACATTATTACGAATTTCAATATCATTAAAATTTTTTAATATTTTAATGGTATTTTCTACTGCTTCCAGTATCTCTGATGTTGTCGCTTTGTATATTGTTAATGAAATGTCTGTTTCTCTTGCTATTCTCTGACAATACGTAAGATCAGTTGAAACAAAATCTTCTGAAATTATTGCAATGCCTTCTGGATTTCTTTTTTTAATGAAGTGCGCTAATATTGAACTGTCTAGCCCTCCAGATAATGCAATTAATTTTGATTCACATAAATTGCATGATTCCTCTAAAACTTGATATAATTTTTTAGAAATGTCCTCCAATACCCTTCTGTCTGTTTTGAAATTAAAATAGATATGCCTAATCTTGATTTTTCTTTTAACTTGTATATTGTAAACTTTAAATTCGCACTAACGTTGATGTGGTATTATGTTACTTCCTGCTGAGATTGAATCTAAAACATTAATTCCTGCATTAAGAGCAATTTTAGCAAAAAAACTGGCTGAAGAGCATGATATTAGAGAAGATGAAATATCTAAAATGCTTGGAGTCACACAGGCTGCAATTAGTAATTATATTCGTGGTACTCGTGGCGACCCATCTTTAATTGCAAAATTATTAGCACAAAAACAAGTTGCACAATTAATAGAAGAATTATGTGATCATCTTTCTTCTGATTTAGCATATACTCCATCAAGTCTTTCTAAATTTATTGGTCTGTGTAATTACATAAAATCTAGTTTGTTGATTTGTGAAATACATCATAACTTAGAATCTAACATTGATGAAAAAATTTGCAAAGAATGTGAAAATATGCTTCTTAAAGGTCCTGGAAGCGTTTACTAATTTTTCTTAATTATAATTTGTACAGTTGATATCATATTACCTATACCTGCTTCTTCTAATGTATCCAGATTAATTTTTTCTACTTTGGTCCTACCTACTAGCATTTTTTCTGTAATGATGTTTGCAACTGCAACTGCTTTTGGAATTGAGTTTCCTCTTGCTTTTAGAATTACTTTATCTTGAATCATTAGCTTTGATACTACATCTACAGCCGTAAGCATAACTGGATCATTTCCAATGATTATTTCAGTCTGCTCTTGACTATTCGGTTGATTTACTTCTTCCATGAGCATTATACAATAATGAGAAATTTTTTGTTCTTTTAAGTTTTATCGATGATTGGTTCTTTATAGGAAATACTCAATTGGTATATTTTGATAATTTCCATTTGGTAATACTCTTCTAATTGTAATTGGAATGACTCTTTTTTCTAATTCTTCCATTGATATATCTAGAGATATTCTGGCATTTTTTGGAATTTCAATGAATGGTGGAGCTCCTAATGATAATTGTAATGCTCTGGCCCCAAGAATCCTTGCTTTTTCAAATCTTGTTAATGTTGGTGGACCAATTGTTATGTGTCCTTTATCACATGGAATCTCTTTTGATATGTGATCTACTATATTTTCTACAATCTCTCTATTTTCAATCTCTTTAATTCTATTTTCAAGTGATGCTTGTTCTTTATCTGTTAATGGTTCTGTTGGATTATCTTTGTTTTTTTCAATTAATTTTCGATAAGTATCTAATGCTTTATTCAATCCTAAATTTGGATCTGCATCAGTTTCTAATATTTGAGTTTCATCAGTAATATCTGATTGGAATTCTTCAGTAGGTTCTACTTGAACTTCATCAGTAGTTTCTACTATAGTTTCATCAGTAATATCATCTTCACTAGACAAGTACAAAAATTTCCTTAAAACGTTATATAATCTAATCAATTTAAAAGTAAAATTGAGTACGTCCTCTGTGTCTCGAAAACAATTGATTTTAGACATTGGTGGAAAAATTAGGGTGTCTTGTGATCTTAAGCGACATCTATCGCCAAGAACTGTTGGCATAATAATGAGATCATTACCTTTAGAGGGTAATTCTCATTTATTGGGAAAACATATTGTTTATTTTGAAACTAGTGTTGATTCTGGAATTGAAAGAGTAAGATCAGAATTTAAAAAAGGTGATATTGCATTTTTACCTTCAACTGGTAGCTTTTGTTTTTTTGTTGGTGATATTGAGTCTTCAAAGTCCATGACTCTAATTGGAAAATTTGAAGACAATAACGATGAATTAAAGAATGTTAAACCTGGAGATGTATTGCGTCTCTATGAGGAGACTACTTGATACAAATAATGTCCTGAATATCCACCAACCTTTTTTACAGTTCCTTTGATGGCTAATTGTTTTAAAAATGCATTTGCTGCTGAAATTTTAACTCCTGTTTGTCTTGCAAGATCATGTACTGTAATAACTTTAGAGTTTTGAATTACTTTCATGGCTTGTTGTTCAGTTAGAACAACTGTAATCTCAGATTTTTTTATGCCTCCTTCGACTTTATCTTTTCTATTTTTCTTTGAATCTTTAGGTCCACTTGGTTTTTCTGTTGTAGTAGATTTTTTTGCTCCAGCCATAATTCTAGAAAAAAATATTCCTATTATAAACGAATAATTGATTAACTTTTGGTTGATATGAACTGAAAATTATGTCTATCTAGGATAAATCCTAAATTAATTAGAATTATTTTACATATTTTATAAAAATCTAAAAATTCTTGCATATTTTCAAATATAAATAACATATTGATTATCAATAACTATGGGTGTTGTTTCCAAAGGGGCAAAATGCAATGTTGATGCATGCGAAAATGATGGTGCTCGCTCACTAAATACTGGCAAAGTTGAGAATGCTGGATTAAAAGTCAATTCTAAGGGTAAAAAAACAATTCTTTGTAAAGATCATTATAAGGAATGGAAAAAAGAATCTAAGGATGACAGGGATCTAGAACGTGCTAGATTTTCCAAGTTTTAATTTTCAATTATTATTGTCTGAATTTTTGAAATAGTCTTCTCTAAGTTTATTGTAAAGTTTATCAATTCAGTTATAGCATTTTTTTGGATCCAATTTTATGATGATCATTTCTATTCCATTTTTTTCTACTGTAAATCATACTTGTGCCACTTTTGTGCAACTTTAAGTTAATTTCAAGTAAAACATTACTTATCTAGGAATTATTGATTAGATAATAATATGAAAATAATTGATTTACACGACCCCGAGAGAGTAAACCGAAATCCTGATGATATCAAGATTCTTCTTGAGACTGGAAATTTTATTCAAGATGAATTTACCATATCTAAAATTGAATTAAGACTATACACTGAAAAATTAGATCCAAAAAATGGAAATTACTCTTTGATTACTTCTTTTGTTCAAACTGATAAGGGATCTGTTGAAATGATTTATGATGAAGGATTTCTTGGAAATAATGCACTGTCTCGGGCTTTCACATTTTTAACAACTAATTTAGGATTGTCTGCATTAGTATTAAGATCAATTATTTCAATTCGTGGAAATACTTCTAAATAATTTATTGTTGATAATGCCTCAAATATGATCAATATTTACATGGTGTATGTATGATGATGCATTATTGGTTTTGAATAAAGATAAACAATTAAAAAAAATTATTTCTTCTGTTGGTGAATGTAAAATTCGAACAATATCTAATCCTTTTGAAGCATTAGTTGAAGCAATAATAACCCAGCAAATATCTGATAGTGCTGGAAAATCTATCTCCTTAAAATTTAAAAATTTATTTAGAGAAAAATATCCTACTCCATATGATGTTATTAAATTATCTAAAGATGAAATTCAATCTGTAGGATTATCTAAAATGAAAGCAGAATATATTTTTGATATCTCTCAAATGGTTGTGAATAAAAAATTAAATTTCCAAATTTTTAAAAAAATGTCTGATGAGGATGTTATTACAGAATTAACAAAAATTCGTGGAATAGGAAAATGGACTGCACAAATGTACTTGATATTTGCATTAGGAAGAATGGATGTATTTCCTTTAGGTGATTTGGGATTGATTAATGGAATCAAAAAATTATATGGTTTAGAAAATCCTTCGACATATGAAATACTTGAAATCACAAATAATTGGATTCCATATCGAACAATAGGAACTTGGTATATTTGGAGAGGGGTAAAAAATTTTCAATTTGTTTAATTTAATCATATATTGTTAATTTTGAGTCAATACTAAGGATTTTAAACTAACTCTGCTGGATCTCAGTCATGAGAATTTTACAACTTCATTGTGATAGCATAGAATACACTCCTACTAAAAAGGAGATCAAAAGTGCAGAAGATATTGATAACCCTCAAACTCAAATATTAGAAGAATTAGTGGTTGTTTTTGTAGCAATGGAAGATGGTGATGATTCTAGTGTAGCTCAAAATGCAATTTCACAAATAAAAAATTCTATGGAAAAAATTGGTTGTAAAAAATTATTATTATATCCATATGCTCATCTAAGTTCTAATCTTGCTAAGCCTTCAATTGCAATTGCATTACTAAAAGAAATGGAATCTTTGGCATCTAATTTGGAAGTATCACATTCTCCATTTGGTTGGACTAAATCCTATAAACTTCAAGTTAAAGGACATCCTCTAGCTGAAAGCTCTAAAGTTGTAACAAAGGATTCAACAAATGTTAAAAATAATTCTGAATTAACATCCAAGGCATTAGAAGGTGAATCGAAAATACGTTCTATTTGGAAAATAATGTCTCCTGACGGTTCAATGTCTAATATTGCTGATTTTAATTTCTCAAAATATCCTAAATTAGAAATTTTGGCAAAATATGAGGCAGCAAAACAGCGTCGAGTTGATCAACCTCCTCCACATGTTGCATTAATGAAAAAAATGGGTATTGCTGATTATGAATCTGCCTCTGATTCTGGTAATATGCGATTTTTTCCAAACGGTCGTTTGATTAAATCTCTTATTGAGAGATATGTTACTGATAGAGTTAAAGAATATGGTGGTTATGAAGTTGAAACTCCAATCATGTATGATTCAGAACATCCAAGTATGGTTAGTTATTTTAATCGTTTTCCTGCAAGACAATACAATATTGATTCTGATGGTAAGAAATTATTTTTAAGATTTGCAGCATGCTTTGGACAATTTTTAATGGCAAATCACTTTCAAATGTCTTTCAAGAATTTACCTTACAAACTCTATGAACTTACCAGATACAGCTTTAGAAGAGAACAATCTGGCGAATTGGTGGGTCTTAGAAGATTAAGGGCTTTTACTATGCCTGATTGTCATGCATTTTGTGGTAACATGAATCAGGCACTTGATGAAATCAAAATAAGATTTGATTTATCACAAAGTGTCTTGAATAATCTTGGAATTGAAAATTCTGATTTTGAGATGGCAATTAGATTCACTGAAGACTTTTACAATGAAAATAAATCTGTAATTGAAGAATTAGTAAAAAAGAATGGAAAGCCCGTCTTAGTTGAAATGTGGACTGAAAAATTCTTTTATTTTGTTTTAAAATGGGAATTTAATTTTATTGATAATCTTGGAAAAGCATCAGCACTTTCAACTGATCAAATTGATGTTGAAAATGGTGATAGATACGGAATTGAATTTGTAGATGAAAATAATGAAAAAAAACACCCAATAATTTTACATAATTCTCCTAGTGGTGCTATTGAAAGAATTATCTATGCATTATTAGAAAAGGCTGCAACTGATTCCCATGAATGTAGAAAACCTCAATTTCCATTGTGGTTAGCCCCTACTCAAGTTAGAATTATTCCATTGAGTGATGAATTCAATGATTTTTGTGAAAAACTTGCAGATAAAATTTCTATCAATTCGATTCGTGTAGACATTGATGATAGGAATGAAAGTATTGGAAAAAGAATTCGTGAAGCCGAAACAGAATGGATTAGATATATTATTGTAATTGGTGAAAAAGAAGCAAATTCAGAAAATCTTAGTATTAGAGACAGAACAAGTGGGTCTGTTAGGGAATTACCATTTGATCAATTCTTAAATGAAATTAAAGAACAAACAAAAGATAAACCATTCACTGGTTTAAATTTTCCAAAACATATTTCCAAGCGACCTAATTTGATGGTGTAATGATTATGAGTTTTCTTGATTTATACATGAACAGAAATCCGCTAATTACTGGATCTGATGAGAATAGTATTCCAGTTGCCACCATTTTTGGAGTGCCCTTTGATGCTACCCACTCTTACAAACCTGGCTGTAGATTCGGGGCTGATGCCATTCGAGATTCATTTAACAATATAGAAATTTTTCATCCTGAACTAGGAATTGATTTAGAATCTGTAAATATCGAGGATTTAGGAAACACTCGTCATACCGTTGTTGCTTCCGAAATGGTTGATATGCTCAAAAAAATTACTACAGAACTTGTAGCAAAACAACGTCAACTTTTCATTTTAGGTGGTGAACATTCCATTACATATGGAACTTATACTAGTTTTCCAAAAAAAACTGGATATGTTGTTTTTGATGCACATTATGATTTACGTGATGAATTTGCAGATATCAAATTAAGTCATGCATCATATTTGAGAAGAATTGTTGAAGAAAGAGGGGCTGAAAATATTTTACATGTTGGAGCTAGAGCGTTTGTTCAAGAGGAACTTCAATTTCTTACTGAAAATAAAATTAAAACAATTTCAGATAAACAGATTAGAGATGGCAAGGGACCTCAATTAATTAAAGATCACATATCTACTTTTGACACTGTATATTCTAGCTTTGATCTTGATGTTTTGGATCCAGCGTATGCTCCAGGAGTAGGAAATCCTGAAGCTGTAGGAATAACATCTAGAGAATTATTTGATATGATTCGTTCCTTTGAAGAAACAAAAGTAACTGGAATTGATATAGTAGAATTAAATCCCTATCATGATAATGGTGCTACTGCATCATTGGCTGCAAAAATTATTTCTACCATGATTGCTATGAATTTATCCCATAAATAATATTAAAAAAATATTAAAAAATCAAGACTCTTTTGAAGTGGGTACCTTGGGGATAATAGAATAGTATTCGAAAGTCATAAAATACATGGATCTAAATTTATAAATATTAATGGACAAACAGTTAAATTTGTAAAATTTTTGAGTCCTAAATAATTCATGGAATCCATTTGCTGGTCAAATTGTAAGTCATATGGCGAGGCTGAATATGTGATTCTTGGACTTAATGATGAATCCCAATCACATTCCATTCGCAAGGGAACATCAAGTGCCCCTGACAGAATCAGAAAAATTTCCAATGAACTAGATGTATACATTGAAAAAAATATAAAATCTATCGCATACCCATATTCAGGTAAGCCAGAATCAAAGATCTTTGATTTAGGAAATGTTCCAAGAGAGAATATTTCATTTGTCTATGAACGAATGTTCAATGAAAAAAAAATCCCTATAACTATGGGCGGAGACCATTCATTAACTTTTGAGATCATAAAAGAATTGGGAAAGAAATTTGGACCTGTTTCACTTGTTTATTTTGATGCTCATCCAGATTTTATTTCATCAACTAAGAATTTTTATGGTTCTGTGATATACGATTGTCTTCCATACATAGATCCAAAATCAAGTGTAATGATTGGAATTCGTAGTCCTGAGTTAGAAGAAATTGAAAACATAAAAAAATATGGAATAACTGTTATCACGCCCGAAGATGTTCAGATTAATGGATATAAGCAAATACTTGAAACCATCCTTGCAAAAATTGGAAAAAATATCTACATCTCATTTGATATGGATGCTTTGGATCCTTCATTTGCACCAGGTGTTTCTGTTCCAGTTCCTATGGGATTAAATCCAGTTACATCATCCATACTTATAAAAAATATTGCACGTAAAGGAATATTGGGAATGGACATTATGGAAGTCTGTCCTGCATTTGATGTTCAAGACAATACATCACATTTAGCATCAAGAATGATTGGCGAATTCTTATCTTCTGTTTTGAATAAATAAAAAACTCTATTTTTTAAAAAAGTATTAAAATTTTAGGTATGATATATCTTAAGAAAATTATACTTGATATTGATTTCATGTTTATTGCTAATTGATTATTTTTGTTGTTAGACAAGAATGCTAATTCTAATTACTTTATTAGATGGTATTTTGGGGATAATTTGTGTTAAATAATTTACGTGAAACTCTCCGTCCAGCACTTGAAAAAATAGGCAGAGGATTTACTGCAACTGGACTGTCTCCAAATTTTTGGACTGTTGTGGGTCTCATCATTGCTTTATCTTCTGCTGTTGTATATGGAATGGGTATTGAATTTGGATTAATTATTGGTGGTATTTTGTTACTTGTTTCAGGATTTTTTGATATCGTTGATGGTCAAGTCGCAAGAATTACTGGAAAAACTTCCAAAAAAGGTGAATATCTTGATTCAATGTTTGATAAAATTTCTGAAGTTGCAATATTTTTAGGAATTTTAGTTGGTGGATATGCAGAACCATATCTTGTATTACTTGCAATTACATTATCTCTGTTAGTTAGTTATGCAAGAGCAAAATCTGATTTAATTAACATAAAACTTCAGGGTATTGGAATTGGTGAAAGGGCTGAAAGACTATTGGTTATTGCAATAATTGGTATTATTGGTTTTATGGATTACGCTGTAATAATTGTAGTAATAATTGCTGCAATCACATTAATACAAAGAATGGTTTACACTACAAAAAATATTAAAGAATAATACTATCCGCGTAGTTTGCCGCGATTTCTTCTACTAGCTTCTGATCTAACTTTGATAATTTTAAAGTGGACTGCGCATGAAATGCAATAATGTTTCAAAACCGTTGGTGATGCAATGTATGCTCCTTGTGCACGTAATTCTTTAGCTAAAGTGTGTTCAACTAAATTTAATTTTGAAGTAACTTTTTTAGCTTTATCTTTTGGCACTGTTGAACCACAGTTTGTGCATTGTATTGTACCCGTTGATCCTTTTCCTCCTTTTGTACGACCTCGACTTGCACGCTTAAGTGGCATAAGTTAAAGCGATTTTGCCTACTTATATTCTTGTAGCTAAATTATGAAATATATTATTTTATGCCTGATTTTTCCCACAATATTCTATTTGTTTTAATTCTAGTTTCACAAAACAGTTGTAGATAAATTTGATAGGTTTATGTCATATTTGCTTTAGTTCGGGTGTCAAATTACATCTTTCTAAGGGTGTTGCTATGTGCTTTGATTGTTTAGAAAAAAATAATGCAAATAACTAAATCTGATTGCACTAAAACCTAAAGGAATGAAGATAGCAATATTTTCTCATTGTGCTTTGGATACCATTACTATTGATGGTAATTCCTATGAACAAATTGGAGGCGCTGCATCCTATTGTGGAATTATGGCTCGTGAATTAAAATTTGATGTAGATCTTTTTACTAAATTTGGTCCTGATTTTCCAAAACAATATCTCACTAAAAATAAAATTAATTTAATAAATTCTGAATCAAGTAAAAATACTACCAAATTTTCAATTTCTTTATCTGGTAGTGATAGAACACTCAAACTTCAAAATGAGTGTGACCCAATAGATTATTCAAATGTCAATGCAGATGGCCATTTAGTCAGTCCAATTTTTCATGAAATATCTGATAATGTATTTAAAAAAATTAAAGATGATTCTAATTTTTTATTTGTTGATCCTCAAGGGTTCTTACGTCAAAAAGATTCTGAAAATAATATTATTCTAAAAAAAACTGAACTTGATTTATCTGATGTGAATGCGATTAAAATTAATCCTGAAGAAGGAAAAAATATTGTTGACGGTACCTCTGATGAAATGATGCTTGCATTACAAAAAAAAGGGATAGAATATGTAGTATTTACTGATAAAACAAATGTTTCACTATTGATAAAAAATAGAATTTATTCTCTTAAATTGCCTAACAAAACTGTTCATGATACTACTGGAATTGGAGATATTTTTTGCTCAACTTTTACTTGTACAATGTTAAAAGAAAAAGATTTTTTGTGGGCATTATGTTTTGCTGCAGGTTCTGCACAGGCTGCACTTGAATCAAATGACGTTGGGCTACAAAAAATTCCCACAAAAGGTGCAGTTGAAAATAATGCTTCATATTTTTATAATTTAGTGGATTTCCGAGACTTATGATGCATTATTCTTTTATCACCCATTGAGGAATTACACACTAATGCAAGTTGGTATCTATGGGACTGGAACATCTGAAAATGCATTTAAGAGTATTAAAAAAATATTAGATAATTCTAATATTGATTCATTTACTATTACAAAATCTCACAATAAACATGCTGATTGTATTATTGTTTTAGGTGGTGATAAGGGAGTCAGAAATTATTTTCATAGAACTTATGATTCTACATCTCCCGTGTTGGGAATCAATGAAGGTGAGTCAAGTGGATTTTTAGCACAAATTGAATTAAGAGAATTTTCTTCATATGTTGATATTTTAAAAAAACAAAACTATAGTGTTGAGGAAGTTCCTAGATTGGGTGTTAAAATTGATGGAAAAAATGTTTATCCTGTTTTAAACGACGTGGCAGTTTTTTCATCAAAAAGTGCAATGTTGATGGAACATACGTTACGTGTTAATGGCGATGAGGTATGGCACGATAATGGTGATGGAATTATTGTTTCTACTCCTATTGGTTCTTCAGCATATTCAATGTCTGCTGGCGGTCCAATACTCTTTCAGGATTCTGCTGTATTTGAAATTATTTCTGTAAATTCTCTTGATACAACAAGAAGACCAATTATTGTTTCCAATTCTAGTTTTATTGAAATTGATGATATTTCTGCTAGATTGCATTGTGAAGTAGTTTTAGATGGCTTAGATAGATACAAAGTAAAAAAAACTGTTGAATGTTCTATATTTATTCCTCCTGCAAAAATTATTCGTTTAAAAAAAGATACTACTGGAATTTCTGCATTGGCTAAAAAAGTTCATCTGGCAAAGGATTTACTTAGTATGCCCCCAAGTTCTAAATTATTATTAAAAACTTTGGAGTATGAGGGAGCATTAACCCAAAAAGATTTAGCAAATAAAACATTGTTGCCTGATAGAACTGTAAGGTTAGCATTAAGTCATTTATTGAAAAAGGGATATGTCAAGAAAAAAATTTCCATTAGAGATGCAAGACAAAAAATTTATGAAATTTCTAAAATTGAATAATTTTTAATTTATTTTTCTGCTGATGCTTTGATAAATGCCGAAAATGATTCTTCTGGGAAACCTGGTCTACTATTGAATTCAGGATGGAATTGTACCCCCAAGTAAAATTTGTGGCTTGGAATTTCTAACATTTCCATTCTTTTACCATTATCACTATCTGCAGTAAATAACAGTCCATTTTTTTCAAACTCTGATATGTAGTTTTTATTTATTTCATATCTGTGTCTATGGCGTTTATTGATTTTATTGGTTTGATAGATTTTCTCTGCTATTGAATTTGATTTAATTATTACTTCGTTTGCTCCAAGCCTTAGTGACCCTCCCATATCTGAAACATCTTTTTGTTCTGGAAGCAAATCGACTATGGGGTTTTTTGTTTTTGCATCAATTTCTGTAGAATTTGCATCGCCCAAATTCATTACATTTCTTCCAAATGCAATTGCTGCTAATTGAAATCCAAAGCATATTCCAAGATATGGAATATTTTTTTCACGAGCATAGTTTGCAGTTTGTATAATCCCCTCTGAACCTCTTGTCCCAAATCCACCTGGAACTAAAATTCCATCATAATTTCCTAATTGATTACAATCTGTTATTGATTCTGAATCTATCCAATCAATATCGATAGATTTTCCAATTTTGGCACCTGCATGCTTTAATGCGTGATTAACACTAACATAGCTGTCTGCAAGTGTTACGTATTTTCCTACCATAGCAATTTTTATTTTATCATGATCACTGTTAACCATATCATGTGCAATCTTATTCCATTTATCCCAATTAGCTGACGCATTAACCAATCCTACCTTTCCAAATTTTGTAAATATTGAATCTAAAATTCCTTGATCATATAGAATCTGTGGAACTTCAAAAATTGATTTTGCATCATGACATGATAATACATCTCTTGGAGTTACATTGGTAAACATTGCAATCTTTTGCTTTGTTTTTTCCTCTAATGGTATTGTACATCTAACTGCCAAAAAGTCTGCTTGAATTCCTATTCTTCTTAATTCTTGTACACTGTGCTGTGTGGGTTTTGTTTTTTGCTCTCCTACTACATCTAATGATGGTGCTAATGTAACATGAACAAAAATTACTCCCTGTGGTCCTTCCTCAACTCTCATTTGTCTTAATGCTTCTAAAAATGGAAGTGATTCAATATCACCTACAGTTCCTCCACATTCAACAATTAGAAAATCTAGCTTTTCATCTTCTGCAACCTTTCTAATTCTATTTTTAATTTCATCTGTTATGTGTGGAATTATTTGTACACATGCTCCCAGATACTCTCCTTTTCTTTCTGCATCTATCACTGCTGAATAAACCTGAGCTGTTGTAATGTTGTGATTTTTTGATATGTTTTGATTTAGAAATCTTTCATAATTGCCAATATCCATGTCACATTCACCTCCATCTTCTGTAACAAAGACCTCTCCATGTGCTACTGGATTCATTGTTCCTGCATCATAATTTAGATATGGATCAATTTTGATGCATGATACTTTTTGATCTGATAATTGTAATAGTTTTGCAATTGATGATGTTGTGACTCCTTTTCCAAGTCCGGACATTACTCCACCTGTGACAAAAATAAACTTCGTCTGCACATTATTGTAATAACCATCTAGTTTTTGTATGTTTTGTAAGGTGTAGGTTTGAGTTTGACTATTTGAAAATGGTTTGTTTCTTTAGACTTTTGGTAAACGATGTAATTTTAGATTCAAGTTCTTTTGGATTTGTTTTTTCAATTAATTTCAAATATGCACTGCCCACAATTACTGCATCAGCTCCTGCCATGATGTATTTTCTAACATCTTCTGGAGTTGATACACCAAATCCTATTCCAATTGGAATTTTACCTTTAGTCTGTTTTTTTACATTTTTGATAGCTTTTAATGTATAATTTTTAATTGCTGTTTTTACCCCTGTAGTTCCAAAGATTGCAACAAGATACAAAAATCCCGTTGATGCTTTAGCAATTTTTTCAATTCTACTTTTTGATGTATTTGGTGAAACCAAAAATATTGTATCTGCATTATTTTTTGCCGCTTTAAGATAATCCTCTGATTCTCCAATTGACATGTCTGGAAGAATGAATCCATCTATACCAGCTTTTTTTGCTTCTTTGATAAATTTTTGATATCCCATACGATGCAAAATATTGGTATATGTCATCAGTACAAGTGGAATTTCTGTTTCTTTTCTAATCTCTTTTACAGTTTTAAAAAATTTTGAAATATTAGTGCCTTTTTCAAGTGAAATAGTACTTGCATTTTGAATTACTGGACCATCTGCTAAAGGATCTGAAAATGGAAATCCCAATTCAATAATGTCAGCTCCACCTTTAACTAAACCTCTTATGGTTGGCATTATAGATTTTTCATTTGGAAATCCCAACATAATATATGATATTAGTGCTTTTTCATTTCTTTTTTCTAATTCGATAAATCTCTCTTTGATTCTAGACATTATTACTTGATTGTTTGTACTTTTTTATTAATAAAAACTGTTTCAAATCTTTTTTAATTTTTAAATTATTTATCTTCCTGGTCTCTCGAATGCTTTTCCTTTTACTTGACCCAAGGTTGAGGCTGTATTTTCATGCTTCCTGCTTATTTCTTCTTTAGATTTTTCCAATTTTTGCTTATTCTCTATTGTAAATGTTTTTTTAACAGTTTTTTTATCCTCATTTTTTTTGTAAATTATATTGGTTCCTGGAGGAATTTGAGTTTTTTTAACCACCTTTTTCTTTCTTGGTATATCTTTTTCTTTTTGTTTTTTTTGTGACCAACTAATATTATTTACATCTGACGATGATGACTTTTCTATATTGTATTGTCCTAATGATTTTCTCACATCATTCTAATTAGTTACTAGTTAACAAACGTACTGAAACTACTTTTTAAATTTGAGACTTATCTTACAATTACTAAAACTAGTGACAGTGCTACAACGACTACAAATCCTCCAATTAGGGCAATTTTTGTGTTATCTATCATATTTCATTTAAAATTATAATTTTCTTCTATTTTACTTATTGTTAGTATCTGACCTAGTGATCAAAAATTATCTGTGCCCTAAAATGGCATTGACAAAAAAATTATTTTTTAAACATAATCCATAGTCTTGTTCCTATCATTATTCCTACTGCTGAAACGATTAAAATTGGAATAATTATTTCCATTTCACTCATATTATTTGAAACGTTACTCTATTATTTTATTTTTTAAAGCAATCTATTTCAAATTATATTTCATAATAATGTAAACTGATACTTTATTTTCTGAATCATTAATTCTCATTCTACGTTCATGGAATAAGTCAATGGAGACATCTTTGAATTTAAATAATCTTATCTTATACTAATTTTTGAATTAAATGAATCAAAAAATCATTCTTGGATTATCTGCTGTGTTTGCGATAATTGGTATTTCTACACTAATTGTTTCTACTACAACAACCAGTGTTCCAATAACAAATGAGTTTGAAAACATTAGTGTTGACTCTAATGCTATTGACGTTGATTTATTGACTATTGGATTTATTCCACTTGAAAAAGCTGATGAATTAACTCCTAAAGCAGAGGTTCTAGAAAAATTCTTAGAATCTGAACTTGGAATTGATGTCAAGGTAGTTGTTCCAACAAACTATGAAACCATTATTGAAGGAATGAGATTTGGTCATATTGATGCTGCATTTATGGACACTGGACCTGCATGGATAACTCATGAAAGAACAGGTGCAGAAGTTGTATTGGCAGAATTAGTATATGGTAAGGTAAACTATCAAGCAACAGCTTGGGCATTAGCAGAAAATGATTCAATTAAAACACTTGAAGACACAGTTGGTAAACGTGTTGCATTTACTAGCATGACTGGTTCTTCAGGATTTGTAATGCCTATGGGAACTCTAGTAACTCAGGGTCATATCAATATTGAAGGCGATGATATTGTTGCTTTAGAACAAGCACTTGCAAATAACTTTGAAAGTTATACATTTGCAGGTGGTTACAAAGCA
>SXGQ01164278.1_pt1 | contig 15819 bp, 15 predicted proteins | sample 3178371 | NCBI WGS metagenome assembly SXGQ01 (sample SAMN11356859, study PRJNA531348) | freshwater metagenome | isolation source: freshwater sample F1-20 | place: China: Fuxian Lake, Yuxi | collected 2017-12-25
AGGGCGTCGAGCTCGATCGAGAGCATGGCGTCGTCCCAGGAGGCGAGCTCGGCGGTCTTGTTGTCGGCCAGGCGGTAGGCGCGCACCTCGTCGGGGGTGAGGTCGGTGGCCACGTGGACGGGCACGGTCGCGAGGCCGAGTCGCTGGGCGGCCCGGAAGCGCGTGTGCCCGGCGACGATGACGCCGTCAGCATCGACGACGATCGGCTGGCGGAACCCGAACCGGCGGATGCTCTCAGCGACGGCCTCGACCGCCTCGTCGTTCTGCCGTGGGTTGTTGGCATAGGGGCGGACGGCATCGAGCGGGCGGAGCTCGACCGACATGGGCGTGGTGGCGTCAGGCGACATGACCTTCTCCTCGGTTGACATGGGAAACGGGCGACGCGCACGAAGGCGCTACGTTGGCTTCTGCGGCGTTCCTCGGTTCGCTTGCGCCACGGCCGCCGCGAGCGCGGCGACCGCGTCCTGGGGCAACGTGGCGGGCTCCGTGGGCCAAGGGCGAGGAGCGCGACCCACGCGAAACAAACTCACTCGCGATTGCCTGCCGCTCCGGAGGGCCAAGAGGGGCTTTCAGGCGCCCGGGAGGACCCATGCGGCGAGAAACTTCCGAGATCTTGCACGCGGCTCCTTGAAGGATCTCGGGCGCGCGAAGGGCTTGGTTTGTAGGGGTTTCTGAGAAAAGAGAGAGATCTTTCAATCCTTCATCCTCTCCCTCCGTCCCCGTCCCGCGCACGTGGACGCGCGCGAGAGCTAAAGGAAAGATTGAAGTATCTCGGTCAGGCCAGCGCATAGATGGTCCTCGGCCGTGTCGGCGACGCCTCGCGGCGCATCACGATTTGCCTTGTTTCCAAGAGGTTTTCGACGACCTCGCCACGCTCGCGCTTGTTGAGCCACGGGGTGCGGCGGGATAGTTCCGAGGCGGAGATCTTTCCGTTCGCCGCGCGCACGATGCGCAGCACGCGCTTCTGCCTGGAGTCGAACTGCCCGTCGGAGACCCATGTGTGCGCGAGGTGGAGCATGCGTCTGGTCAGGTGTTCCGACACGGCGCACGCCCACTCCGCCGCCTCCTGGCCCACCGACGGCTGCTCGCGGTTGGCGCTGCACGCATGGACGAGCGCCAGCCTGCACGCCTTCTCCTCCGCACGCGCCCACAGCGACCGTCCGGGCGAGTCCTTGGCAAGCTCCGCGTCGACCGTCATCGCGAAGCGGTCGTAGACGGCGACCGCCTCCGGCGTGGTCGGGACGACGATCGGGTCGGGGATGGCATGCCGCAGGTTCCCGCCGGGCACGAAGTCGCCCCACCAGCGCGCGGCCTCGAGGATGGGCTCGGGAACGGGTGATGCATGCGCACGCTGGCGCGAGACCGTTGAATCGGCCTCGAAGATCAGCAGGCGTGCGATGAAGCCGTCGGCGAGCGCGTCGGCGGTCAGCGACTCGAAGAAGTGCTCGGGCACCGTCGTGCCGTAGACGACCGCGCAGGGCCGGTCGATCACCTTGTTCCGCTTCGCGTCGGCGTATGCCTTGCCCTTGAAGATGGTGTCGGCGCTCGAGTAGAGCTTCATCAGCGCCGTGAGCACGTTGTAGAGGTGCGGCGCCTTCTTCGCGTCGCCGATGGTTCGCAGGAAACGGCCGAACTCGTCGAACTGGAAGAGCGAAGCCGGATGCGCCTCGAGCGAGCTGACGAGACCGGCGTCGCTTGCCAGGTCCTCGTTGGCCTCGAGCGAGCCGAGAGCCGCCTGGTGGAGCACGTTCTTCGTGACCTTGCGCGCGTGATCCTTGCCCGCGCCTGATGGCGCGACGCCAACGGCGTAGAGGTTCGTGCGGTTGCCGCGCTCGTCGCGCACCTTGCGGCCCGCAAGCACCGCCTGCAGCGTCACGGCGCCCGCGAGCGCGAGCACGGGCTGCGGCCGGTGTGCGGTCGCCAGGTTGTGCGCCATGACGTCGGCCATGAAGCCGGGGACGCGAAGCAGGTGCTCGGGGAACGGGCCCGGGTCTGGCGGCCCGTCAGCGACGGCGGGGGCCTCGTCGTCCTCGACGTCCTCGACCGCGGCGCGGCAGAGGCTGAAGTTCGAGAGGTCGACGCCGAGGTCGCCCGCCTTGCGCTCGTCGCGCAGCCAGCCGTAGGGCCGCGAGTGCGGCTTGCGCTCGGCGTCGTTCACCTTGTGCGAGAGCTCGGCCTCCGACCACGGCGGGTCGCAGCGGTGGTTGTAGTGGTCGCGGAGGATCGCGAGCGCCCTCGGCGGGGCGATGCCGAAACCATGGACGAGCGCCGTGGCGGCGGCGTAGGTCGCGGCGTGCCCACCCGAACCGGAGATCGCCGGAGGCATGCGGTCGAGGTAGGCGATCGCGCGCCGCTCGACGTGCTCGTCATCCGCCGCCCCGCCCTGGCCCACCGGCTCGGCGATCCTGTGACGGCGAGCGATCACGTGGTCGGCGAGGCGCTGCACGCAGGCCTCGAGCTCCTCGGCGTCGATCGTCGCGGGGATGCCCTCGAGCGCGTCGTAGCGCTCGCCGCTCGGGTGGATGCTCGGGCCGACGATGGTCTGCGCGCCGGTGCTCCGGAGCTCGACGATCATCGAGCGGTCGACCGGGTCGCGGAACTGCCGCGTGCGGGCGCCTTCGGCCACGTACCACCGGTGGCTCGCCTTGCTCGACTCGCGGCCCGTCACGCAGGCAGTGGGCGGCAGGAAGCGCTCCGCAGCCTCGCGTGCCTCGGGGCAGTCGAGGTCGACGTCGACGAGCCAGCCGGACGGCTCGCCGAGCAGGACGCCGATGTTGGCGTCGCCCGCGAAGTGGCGCCCGGCGTCGTCCGCGTCGATGCGGAGCTTCTGCCAGCCGGGCACGACCGGGCCCTTCGAGCCGTGCGGGACGGGGACCGGGCACCAGCCCCTCGCGATGCACGCAAGGGCCGCGTCGATGGTGGTGTGCTGCTGCATCAGAAGGGAATCCCGTCGTCGGGGACCTCGGGGATCGTGCGGACGGGAGCGGGGGCGGGCACGTAGTCGGGGATCGGCCCGAGGTCGTGCCAGGTGACGCGGTCGTACTGGTCGCCCTTGTTCCTGCCGATCCGGATCGCCGTGCATGTGGCGAGCGCGCCTGACTCGGCGAGCTCGATCGCCTCCTGGACGGTGGGCGGACACGGCGCCTTCGACCTCTCGCGCCACCACTGCTCGGCCTTGCGGCGGGGGAAGCTGCCGCGCGGGTGCTCGATGCAGACCCACTCGCGCATCCAGCGCATGAAGCCGATGCGGTACTCGACCCGCAGAGTGGGCGGGGCATCGGGGTCGTCGCGCTTGAAGTGCTCGCGGTAGCGCACCTCGCTCACGTGCTCGGACTGCGGCAGCTGGTTAGTGCGCAGGATCTCCGCGGTCGTCGCCTTCGCCGCGTGCAGGATTCGCTCGGGCTCGGGGAACTCGTGCCCGCACTCGGGGCACTCGCGCGTCGCGGTCGGCACCAGCGCGTTGCAGCCGGGGCATTCCTTCATCGGCGCCGGTCTGCCGGTCGGGTTGCGGTCGCGCATCTGCAGGTCGTCGACCGGCCCGTGCCGCATGACGTTGCCGCCGTAGTCGAGGACGAGGCAGTCCTGCTTCCCCGGCGCGAGCCGGAAGCCGCGGCCGACCATCTGGTAGTAGAGGCCGGGCGACGCGGTCGGCCGCAGCAGCGCCACGCAGTCGACGTTCGGCGCGTCGAAGCCGGTGGTGAGCACGTTCACGTTCGCGAGGTAGCGAAGCTCCCCGGAACGGAAGCGCTCGATGCACCGCTCCCTCTCCCTGGCCGACGTGTTGCCGTCGACCCAGCCGCACTCGATCCCGTGCCGGTCCCGCAGGACGGACACGATGTGCCGACCGTGGGCGATTCCGGCGGCGAACACGAGCGTGCTCGACCGCGTCCGCGTCTCCTCGGCGATCTCGGCGCACGCGCTCTCGACGACCTCGTCGGTGTCGAAGGCCTGCTCGACCTCGCTCGCGACGAACTCGCCGCAGCGGACCTTGAACTGGCTCATGTCGACCTTCACGCGACCAGCCTTCGACCGGAGCGGCGCGAGGAATCCGCGGTCGATCAGCGAGCGCACGCCCACCTCGTAGCAGACGTGGTTCAGGATCCCCTCGGGCGAGCAGATCATCCCCGTGCGCATGCGGAACGGCGTCGCGGTCAGGCCGATCACGCGCATGAGCGGGTTCACCAGCTTCGCGTCCTCGAGGAACTTGCGGTACATGCCCTCGCCGTCGTCCGGCGGGATGAGGTGCGCCTCGTCGACGATCACGAGGTCGACCGGGCCGAGCTCGCCAGCGCGCTGCCAGATCGACTGGATGCCCGCGACGGTGACCGGGTGCTCGAGCTCACGCCTGCCGAGCCCAGCGGAGTAGACGCCCACGCCGAGGCCGGGCGCCATCGCGTCGAGCTTGCCCACGGCCTGCTCGAGCAGCTCCTTCACGTGGGCCAGGACGAGGACGCGCCCTTGCCAGAGCGCGACGGCGTCGCGGCAGATCGATGCGATGACGGGCGTCTTCCCGCCGCCCGTCGGGATCACCACGAGCGGGTTGTCGTCGCGCCCGCGGAGGTGCCCGTACACCGCCTCGACGGCGGCCTGCTGGTAGTCACGGAGTTCCATCTGTGCCGATCTCCCGAATCTCGATGCGTGCCGATCCGCCTTCCACCACCCCGCCCCGCACCACGCGCAGGTCGTCGATCTGCGAGTCGTCGAGGTACGCGCCTCCCTTGCCCACCGAGTCGAGCATCGCCTTGAGCGCGTTGTCGACGTCCCTCCGCCTGCGGTCCGGCGGGAAGAGCGTGACCAGGACGGCGAGCCGCCCGGTGAGCGGCCTCGTGCCCGCGAGGAGCGAGCGCACCTTGCTGCGGTAGCGCCGCCCCTCGCGGCTCACGAGGGTCTTGCCGCCGACATGCCGCCAGTAGTGGTTCACCGACGGCGGGTACGGCAACATGAAGGTGCGCGTCAGCGCTTCCAGGGCGCTCCTCCGGCGGCCGTCGGGGTGCGAGGCACGGACGCGGTGGGCTCGCGCTTGCCGTAGCCCTTCACCACGTTGACCATCTCGCCGTTGTCCTCGCGCTTGCGCAGGGCGACGGTGATGGTCATCGGGATGTCGTGCAGCTCGTGCGAGTCGCGCAGCGTCATCACGGCCACGGCGTGGCAGATGGCCGACAGGTTCGCGCTCGCGATCCGCACCACCACGTCGTTGGGGTGCTTGAGCGTGAGGCGCTCCCAGAGGCGGCGTCCCTTGTAGGGACCCTCCAGGACCTCGAGCACGATCTCGAGGTACTCGCCCGCGCCGTTCTTGGTCGGCTTGGTCGTGCTCTCGACGATGGCGGCGAGGTACTTGCCAGCGGGGATCGGGTCGAACGATGCGGTGGGCTTGACGTCGTTTGCGTTGAAGCTGAGGCTTGCCATGTGGTTGGGTTTCCTTGTGTCAGTGCTGCTGGGGTTCCGCGGCCGCTTCCATGGGGTTCTCGCCACGCACGTAGGCCGCGAAGACGCGGTGGTCGAGTGGGATCTCGTCGGGGAGCGCGAGGCGGTTCTTCGCCACGTGCGCCGGTCGCTCGGTGGTGCGCAGGACGCGCTCGCCGGTGCCGATCGCCTGGACGCGCTTGCGGTCGAAGCCCTCGGTCGCCGTGCGCGTGTGCACGCGGTAGGTGGCGAAGAGCACCTCGTCGCACCATTCCTGCACGAGCGCGCTGGCGAGCTTCTGCAGGCGCGGCGCGTAGCGGTCGTAGGTCTCGGTCTCCGGGTTGGCGAACTTCTCGATCTGCGCGTGCGCGACGAGGATCACCTCCATGCCGCGCTCGTTCCGCAGCGCGTCGAGGGAGCCGAGGACCTCGCGCCACATGGGCAGCGCGAAGACGTAGCCCTTGCCGTAGCCGATGTCCTCGATGCTCTCGACGCTGCGCTTCTGGCAGACCTCCGCGTGGATCAGCCGCTCGAGCCAGTCGAGGCTGTCAATCACCACGGTGCGGTAGTCGTGCTGCTCCGAACGGAGCTCCGCGAGTGCGCCGGTGACGTCGCCGAGCCGTGCGGCCAGCGGGAAGCGGTCGGTGTCGACGCCAGCGAGGCCGTCCTCGGTCTGGATGAAGACGGGACGCTCGGCCATCGCGCCGAACGTGGTCTTGCCGATCCCGTGGGTTCCGTAGACCAGGACTCTTCGTGGCGGCGATGACACGCCGCGCGTGATGTGCTTCATCAGCTTCATGGGTTCCTTTCCGGTTGGGGTTGGTGGATGCGGTTCAGATGCGGTCGAGCTGCCTGATGGCCTCGAAGCCGGTGGGCCAGGTGCCGCTCACGCGGCACTCGGCGAGGGACGCCATCGCGGACTCGTTCTCCCTGCGCGCCGTCTCGAGCACGGCGGGTGCGACGTGCCAGCAGCCGGTGCGGTAGGGCTCGCGCTTCTCGACGGCGACGATGTGGACGGGCAGCGCGATTCCGGTCGCCGCCTCGAGCACGGCGCGGTAGAAGGCGAGCTGGTGCAGGTAGCCGAAGGCGCGTGCGTCGAACTCGAAGCTGTCCATGCGGTCGCAGGTCTTCAGGTCGACGATGCCCGCGCCGCCCGAGGGATTGATCCAGTCGATCCGCGCCTGGCACGCGTGGCCTGCGTACTTCGCGCGCACGACGCCCTCGGCGACTCCGTCGGCGAGCAGCGCGCCAGCCACGGCGTGGCCCGTCACGCTCGCCGCCATCTCCTCGACCGTCGCCGCGTCGTCGTCGGCGAGCACCGGCCGCCCGCGCTGCGTGGCCCACTCGATGAACGCCTTGGTCGCCGAGCCGAACGGAAGCCCGGTCTTGGGGTTCACGGGACCTCCGACGGCGAACTCCGACTCGAAGCGCTCGCGGCCCTCGAGGATCAGGACGTGCGCGGCGCGGCCGACGAGGAACGCGTGCGAGTCCTTCGACGGGATCAGCCCGAGCTCCTTCTTGCGGAAGAGGAGCGGGCAGCGCCGGAACTCGGCGAGCGCGTGCGAGGACAGGTTGTCCTTCGCCTTGGCGTGATAGGTCTCCGCGGGCTCGCGCAGGAGGACGCGGGTGTCGATGTCCTTCTCGAATGCGATCACGACCGCACCTCTGCGCGTCGGGCGCCGGGCATCGGCTCGGGGCGGGTCACCGAGAACTCGTCGCGGCCAAACTCGCTGAGGAGCAGCGACGTGAAGACGAGCGCCACGAGCTCGATGGCGGGGGTGGCGCCCTCGAGGGTGATGGACGAGTCCTCGGCGTCGACCGAGTGGCGGACGTCGACCTGGATGCGTGCGTCTCCAAGGACGCCGCCAGCGGCGACCAGCGCGAGGCGCACGGTCTCCGCGGGCTCGTCGATCGGGACGGAGGGTGCGAAGCGGAATCGAAAGGTCTGTTGGGTCATTGGTCTCTCCGGGCGGTGCGATCACCTCCGGCTCCCGGGGCAGGCGCGCCTTGCGGGCGATGCCTGCCGCCGGGAACCGGGCGCTAGGTGGAGGGGGCGAGCAAGCGGTCCCTCCGTGATGACTTATGACGTTTCTGCGCGGGTGCTCCGCTCAGAGCGAGGAGATCTCGAACTTCGCGAGGATCTCGCGCAGCTCGTCGACCGCCGCGTGGATGCGGCGGAACGACGCCATTCGACCGTTCCAGAGATCACGCTGGCGCCTGGCCCCCCGGATCCGGTGACGGCAGACCGCGACGAAGAGCCGCTGCTGCTCGGGGGTCATCGCACGGATCGCCGCGCAGATCGCGTCGCGCAGGTCGATGCGCTCGATGGCGGTGATCCGCTCGCCGCCACGGGAGCGCAGCAGGTCGCCCTCGTCGAGGGCGTCGGCCAGCGGCACCTTGATGCCGCTGATCACGATGTGGATGCCGTCGATCGAGATCGCCTCGTTGCGGCCGCGCCGCTTGGTGCGACGCGCTGTCCGGAGGTGCATCGCCGCGTACGAGTTGATCGCCTGCTGCGCGAACGCAATCGGGCATGCGCGGGCGGGGTCGAAGAGGTGCGCCTTCCGCAGGAGGTGCAGGTGCATCTCCTGGCAGAGGTCGTCGAAGTCGGAGCGTGAGCACTCGATTCGGCGGCAGAGCTGGCGTGCCTTCTTCTTGATGATGGTGCGGACGGACGGATCGGAATGGAACTCATGGCTCGTGGCCATCGGACCTCCGAGGCCGGAGGTCTGGTCCGCCGATCAGCCGCGCCGTCGCCCGTGTCGCGGCAGCGCTTGCCGCGAGGAATCACGGGTCTGTCCGCGACTGGGCGGTTATGAACCGACCGGCCTCGGACGAGGGCCGCGCTGTCGCGTTTTCAAGGGGGTCGCGGCTCCGCGACGTGGGGCTTGGGCGTGCGCAAATGCATGTGAATCAGTCAGTTGCCGCTCTGTGCGATTCTTTTGGCCCTGTCGCGCGCTTGCGACGCGACGCGACGCAGGGCTCCTCCCGAGTCAGCGAGTTCGAGCACCGCATCTGGACCACCGGCCTCAAGGACCGCACGTCGGACCATGTCCTTCGAGTACGGACTCCCTGTCCGCTCGGTGAGGTGATCGGCCGCCTTCCGATAGGAGCCAAGGGACTTGTAGGCCGCGACGCACGCCTCGTTCCGGCCGAGGTTGGTGATCACCGCGTTCACCTGCTGCGCCAGGACCGTCTTCTTGACCTGAGGATCCGTCGGCAAGAGCGACTTACGTTCAGCCGCCGCGTCGGCGCAGCGCACCCGATCGAGCACTTCAAGAGGGTCGATCGAGATCCCGTCTGACTGGAGCGTGGCCAGGTCGGACAGCAGGATGACCGCTGGAACAGCTCCATGCCAGATGCGACCGTCAGGCTCGTGCACTGGCGTCACCACGATCGCCCGCCCCGACTGGCCGACATGCGTCGCGAGCGCGACCTCGCCAGCCGCCGATGCGTTGAGCAGAAGGACGACCTCACGGCTTGAGTCGCCGAGCTTGCACCGGCCAAGCTTCCACACACCCTGGCCCACGGGTCGCGGCTTCCCGGCGGTGTCGAACGCCAGCGCCACCGCGCCCGCAAGCGCGGCAGGGGCCACGACCCACTCGCTGCACGAGTCGGCGGTCACCTCGACGCGGCCGTGCAGCGGGCAGGCCAGGTGCCGTCGCTGGCGTCCCGCCCCGTCGATCGAAACGTGCACCTCACCGACGTGCCCGATCTCGCAATCTGGGCAGTCGGCGATGGATCCGTCGATTCGCTTGAGGACGCCGAGGCGCTCGAAGCGCTCGAGGTCCGCGGGGTCCCACGAAGCGACCTGTGCGCGGGTGAAGCGGCAGCCTTCGCGCTCGGCGGCGTGAAGGAGGTGGAGAAAGGATGGTTCAGCGCTCAATGGACACCCCCCAGCTCTTGAGGAGCTTCTCGCCAATGCGGCGCTGCCGGTCGGACTTTCCCTTGAGGTTGCAGGAGTTCGGCGCGGTGATCGTGAGCCGCATCGTCGCCGCGCGCTCGGTGTCGGTCTTCGCGAGCTTCACCGCGATGGAGACGTGGGCCACCTCGACCCCACCCGGAACCATGACTCCGTCCCTGATCCAATCGGCAAGCTCGTCTGCAAACGCCCTTCCGGACTTCGGATCCATCTTCAGCTCGACGGACGTCCGCCCGACGGGCTTCTTTACGCGCATTCCCGCAATCGCGATCGACTCGATGCCGTCCGCTGCGTCGAAGGCGAGATGGAACGACGGATCGGCAAGGTGGTTGATGTCGAAGACCGGCTTGATCGCCTCGGTGGGGTCCACCTTGAGGTCGAGCATGCACCGGCAGAAGATCACCTGCAGCTGGTTCCACACTGGCGCGCCACCCTTCACGTGCGCGGAGAACTCGCCGCGCTTGGTGTCGAAGGCGAAGACGACCTGGAACGCCGAGCGCACCGAGCGGGGGACCGGCACGTCGCTGCCCTCTTCGAAGACCATGTCGCGGTCGGGGTAGTCGTCGAGGTAGGCGAAGAAGTACTCCGTCCCGCAGGGCCGCGAGTGGTGGGCGACATGGCAGTGGCGGCCACGGAGCTCGCGCGTGGAGAAGTACGCCTTGACCTCGTCCTCGAACGCTGCGATTCGCTCGGGCGTGACGTCGATCGGCCCCCGCGGGAGGCCGTTGCGCGTCTTCCACTGGTTTCCGGCCTCGAGGCCATCGGCCTCGGCGAAGACGCTGGCCATGTCGAAGAGCTTCGGCGCATGCAGGTACGACCACATCGCCTTGTCATGCTGCGACTCGATGGCGGCAAAGTCGTCCTTTCGCCCCGGCAGGTGCTCGGCGATCACCTCGGCGAGCGCCCTGGTGCCGCGCTCGCTGGCGAGCGCATGGACCTCGCGGAGGATGCACTGCACCTCGTTCGCCGTGGAGTCGGGCAGCGCCTGCCAGGCATCGAAGACAGGATCGATGCGGTGCTCGGTCAGGTCGTTCCACGGCACGTCGCGGAGCTCGCCGCGCCGGTCGAAGAACTCGCGGAGGAGCGGGTTCGAGATGTGCTTCAGGACCTTCTTGGGATCGAACGCTCGTGACATGAAACGCCTTTCGTATCAAGTGGACAGTAAACACCAAACCGAAATGGGGGGGAGGCGACGCGCCTCACCCGAAGAGACTGTGCTGCGGCTGGGAGACGATCAGATCGAGGTTTCGCAGCCGGATGTCGAGCGCCTGCGCCGATACGCCGATCTCGTCCGCCAGCGGACGTACGAACTTGCGCACGGCCGCATCGAGGTCGCCGAGGCCCGTCTCGCTCATCACGTCGGCGAACGACGCCTGCGCGTGGCTCCCGCGCCACCTGGCCCACGCATCGAGGATCTCCGACCGCGGCATCAGGAGGTAGCTGGCGAACCTGTCGGCCTGCACCTCCTCGTTCGGACGGAAGCCCGACCTGCAGACGAGCACGGGACCCGGCTCGAAGCCGAACAGCCTCGACTGCTCCGCGTCCGCCGTCATCAGGTGTCGGTGCAGCACCCAGTGGCCCACCTCGTGCGCCATGGTGAAGGCGCAGCGCCCGCGCATCGAGGGGTCCTCGAGCGACGAGTCGATCTTGATGAGCTTGCGGCTCGGGAAAATCGCGCCGAGTACGTCGGCGATGCCGAGCTGGCCGCAAAGGTCGGCGAACTCGAGCGTGAGCCCGAGGTGCAGCTCGATGATCTCATCGATCGGAACCGGCAGGCAGCGGGGGTTCCCGCTCGCGGCCCACGAATCGAGGACATGCTCCGCCTCGCGCTCGATATGCGCGTCAGGCATGTACTTCACGCCACTGATGCCGATCTGCGTCCCCCGGGACATCTACTTCTTGCCTTTCTCCTGTGACTGCCTTTCGGCCTTGGCCGCGAGCTTCGCAAGCTCCGCTGGCGGCATGTTCCGCGCGATGCGCAGGAGCGCTGGCATCATCTGCGGGTTGTCGCGGTTCATTTCCTCGAGCTCGTCGGAGACCCGGCCCGCGAGCTGGATCCACTCGTCGGCGTCGGCGCCCAGGAGCTCGGCCATCTTCTTGATCCGGTCAACCGTCGGCTGGTACGGGGCCTGCCCCGTCTCGACCAGCGACAGGTAGGTTGGGCTCACGCCGACCTTCTCCGCGAACTTGCGGAGGCTGAAGCCCTTCTCGACGCGCCTTGCGCGGAGGACGGAGCCGAAGTTCTTCTTGGGGGCGGACATTGGGCGTTCAGATTGACGGGGGAAAGAACCGTGTTTACGATACCGTGGACATCACCCGCGGGTCAACTCCGAGGGTTGTCGACAGCCGCATCGCTTGACACCAAGATCACCCATTGGCGGATCGTCTAAGAGATTGGAAGCCACTTCATGCCGCGCAAGGCCAACACTGTCTCCGACACCCGAAACTACCTCGTCAAGAAAGTGTCGGACGCGAAGCTAATCGCAACCAGGTGGCTCGAGGGCGTTGGACTAGACAAAGCCGTCAAATTCGGACTTCCCGAAGTGGATGACCGCTATCACGTGTGGCGAGTTCCCCTTCTGAGCGATGCAAAGGAGCGCGTCGGCGAGGCTGTCATTGACTGCTACACATCCGAAGTGCTATCAGCGAAGAGCACGAGTCCGAGTCTCCTAGAGGCTCGGCTGCTCAAGCGCACTCCGAAGCCGGGCGGCAAGGCTCGGAAGGAGACCGAGGAGTATCCAGTCTCCAATCTTCGAAACACGATTGCTCAAGGAGATTGCATTCAGCTCCTCTCGGAGATGCCCGCAAGATCGGTCGATCTCATTTTCACGTCGCCGCCGTACTTCAATGCCCGTCCTGAGTACAGCGAGTACGAGGAGTACGAGCAGTACCTCGCCATGATGCGGACCGTCATCCGGCGGGCACACGGCGTGCTGAACGAGGGCCGGTTCTTTGTTATGAACACAGCCCCGGTTCTACTCCGGCGGGCAAGTCGGAGTGAGGCGTCTAGGCGTATCGCGGTGCCCTTCGACTTGCACCGAATCTTCATCGAAGAAGGCTATGACTTCATCGACGACATCATCTGGATGAAGCCCGAGGGTGCGGGCTGGGCTACCGGCCGAGGTCGGCGCTTTGCAGCGGACCGCAATCCGCTCCAGTACAAAGCGGTCCCCGTCACCGAGTACGTGATGGTCTACCGAAAGCGTTCCGCGCGACTGATCGATTGGCACATCCGGAACCATCCCGACGCCGCGATTGTCGCCAATTCGAAGGTGGCCGACGACTACGAGCGGACAAACGTGTGGAAGATTAATCCGAACACACGGTCGAAGCATCCTGCGGCATTCCCGTGCGAGCTCGCCGAAAAGGTGATCAAGTACTACTCGTTCATCGGTGACGTCGTCCTAGACCCGTTCGCGGGCTCCGGCACGGTCGGCATGGCCGCGGCAAAATCTGGACGACGCTTTGTCTTGCTGGAGCTGAATCCGACCTACATCGATTTGATGCGTCGTGAAGTGGCGAACTGGATGACGCCCGAAGATGCGTCAACTGTCTTGTGGATGAACTGCAAGGGGCCATCGCTGCCCAAGAGCCTATTTTCCGGGGAGTAACGAATGACAAAGGCTGGACTGACGCGTTTTTTTCCAGACGGGACGCGGCTACTGCTGAATGGCGGCGGCAGGAGTTTCGTTGAGAAGCTTGGCGAGGAGGCGACTAGAAAGGCGATCGCAGCGGTGTTAGCTGGCGAGAACGTCCGCTCGCAAACCGAGTTCCTGACAGCCCGTCGAGTTGCGCAAGTATGCGGTGGCATTGTTCGGATGTTTGCCAATGCGGGCGCCGAGAATGTTCCTCGGCTTTCGGCGCTTGCTATCGAGCAGATTGAGGCGGGCGGGACACCCCGCGAACTCTGGCCCGCCAACTGGACACTCGGTCTCACTGGCAAGTCGACGCAGAATGTTCTGCGTGGTGACCCAAAGGCGAGGCGCGCTTACGTTTCCGAGTTTGAGCGAGCAGTAGCGGACTCTGGCGCTAAGTGCCGGACAGATCTTGGCGACCTGACGATGACGCTTGGCGTGATCCAGCCTGCAGGCCAGTCCAAGAGCGTCGAGCTTGACTGGGAAGGAATCTGTCGACTTACTGCGGCAATCGGATCAGCGACCTTGACGATTCGCGGATCGGACAAGTCAAGCTACGGCAAACTGTTTGAGCCCCTGATTCTCGGGTCAGTACTTACGCTTCTCGGCTTCACCCGGACTCGGCCTCGAGCAGGAGGAGCCAAGTGCGCGGAACCAGTTTTCTGGCTTTCTGATTCGAAGAGTGACATCCGAGAGTGCGACGCGGTTGCAGTTCCTCGGCTGGGGAAGGTCGCGAAGTTCGATATTGGCTTCATCGGTCCAGGGAACTCGGAGATCTCTAAGGACAAGCTGAGTCGGTTTGCGCGCCAGCACGAGCACGATGATGGGACGACCGCCAGCTCGAAGACGTTCATCGTCGTCGATCGTCTACCGGAGACCAGCAAGACCCTACGGGCCGCACAGGAGATCGATGCGGAGCTGATCCAAATGAGCATGCAGTACTGGCCTCGCACTCTGGCGGTGGCGCTTCATCGGTGGGCGGGGCATGATCATCCCCTTCGGACTATGTCCGACTCGGATTCGCAAGCCTTCATCGCGCAAGGGCTTTCCAAAATCAAACCTTCTGAGTTCTTAAGTGACGCACCCGTTGATGACGAAGATGAATAGTCCCGGCGCCAGTCATCTGACTGACAATCGCTCATGATTGCGGGACTGATGGTCATAATGACGTCAACCGGGCAAAACGCTTCACTGGGAGTGACGGTGTCGGATACCTGCTCATGCCGAGCGTCGCGCGCCAGCGCTCACTCATGGTCGCCTAGCGGCTGCGATCTTTCCTCGGCAACTCGATCTGCACACCGAGCCGACGCACGTGGATCCGCTGCTGGCGCCACCGTGGCCGAGCCGCGACGTTCCTGAGGTCCCTCTCCGAGATGCACTCGTCGCGCCCCCGCACCGGTGGCAGGAACAGCAGCGCTTCCTGGATGTCCGGCGCGAGGTGGAGCAGGTTCATGATCTGCGTCATCCGCGGCTGGGTCACGTGGGCCAGCCGGGCGAGTTCCGTCAGGTTCGGCACCGTCCCGTCCCGCAGAAGCCCGTCGAACCGGATCGCCAGGGCCATCAGGACGGAGATCCGCGGCACGCGGCCCACGTCGCCCTCAGAGGGCTCCGCCGGTGCGGGGCCGCCCGTCGCTGGTCCTCGCCGCAAGGCCGCCACGTGGCGCCCCCTCGCCCCGAGGTCGAGCTTGCGAACCACCTTCGTCATGCTGCCTCCTCAAGCGCCCGGTCGGCGAAGGCGCGGATGCTGTCCGGCCGGAACGTGACCTCGATCGACTCCGCCTCGTCGTCGTAGTCGACCCGTTCGATCAGGAGCCGCGCCACACGGCGCCGCTCCCACGGCGTCATCGCCCTCCAGATCCCATCGAAGTCGGCAAAGGCGGCCTCCGCCTCCTCGCGCCCGATCCGCCTGCGCCCGAGCTCCTCGAGCCGTGCCTCGACGGACGCCACGCGCCGCTCGCTCGCGGCGATCCGCTCGTGGAGCCCGACGGCCCGGCTGGCGGCGTCGCGGTCGGCGAGCCCGGCGGCGGGGAGGTCCTGCAGGCTCCTGGCCAATCGCTCCAGCTCCCGAGCGAGGTCGCCGCGCTCCCGGCGGAGCGCAGCCGTCTCGGCACCGATCGCGCCCTGCGCCTGCTCGATCACCGTGGCGAGAAGCTCGCGGTCGTTCCCGAGCGCGCGCATCTCCTCGACCACCGCCGCCTCCACCTGTTCCGCTGGGAGGGACGGCCGCGGGCAGCGCGAAGCGCCGCTCTTGATGGCGTTCATGCAGCGGTAGTACCGGTACATCCTGTTCCGCTCGGGCCCGCGCGGCGACGAGAACGTGTGCACCATCGCCCGGCCGCAGGCCTTGCAGCAGAGGAGCCCGCGCAGGAACGCGCCGTGCTTGTTGCGCACCTCGGGCGAGCCCGAGCGCCCGTTCTGCCGCAGCAGGCGCTGGACCTCGGTGAAGACGGGCAGCGGGACGATCGGGTCGTGCTCGCCGTCGAAGACGTCGCCCTTGTGCACCACCTTGCCCACGTAGACCGGGTTCGTGAGGTGGTCGTGCAGCGACTGCTTGTCGAAGGGCTTCCCGCCGATGCGGCGGCCCTTGGCGGTGACGCGCGCCTTGTTGCACCAGCCGCGCTTGCGGAGGTCGTCGACCACCGGAAGCAGCGTGCCGAGCCTGATGTAGAGGTCGAAGATCGTCCGCACCTGCGCGGCCTCGTGCGCATTGACGACGAGTCGCGGGCTCGGTCCGCTGCGGTCGACGTCGTAGCCCAGGACGGGCACGCCACCGGCCCACTTGCCCTTGCGGCGCTGGGCAGCGATCTTGTCGCGGATGCGCTCGCTGATCATCTCGCGCTCGAACTGGGCGAAGGAGAG
>SXGQ01735911.1_pt1 | contig 15818 bp, 19 predicted proteins | sample 3178371 | NCBI WGS metagenome assembly SXGQ01 (sample SAMN11356859, study PRJNA531348) | freshwater metagenome | isolation source: freshwater sample F1-20 | place: China: Fuxian Lake, Yuxi | collected 2017-12-25
CAACGTGGAAATGATATTTGTGGTTATTATTGTGTTTTGTGTGGTTTGTGTATTTTTTTTAAAATCACCACATGGCTCTGAAGACGATTGTTGTAAAACATTCAACCAACTATTGAATGACCCATCTTCTAATTCTGTCTTAGTAAAGGTCCTTGATTGACCTAAATAACTTACCGTAACTGTTGATTGTCCTGAAGGAATTGTTACGGTGTTTAATTTTTTGGTACAGGGGTCAACATAACTATATGAAAACCCCTGACCAAAAGTAACAGAGGAAATTAACAATAAGAAAATTGTTAAAATCCCTTTCATTATCCTTCTAATGGTTTAGATACACCACAAATCAAACACTCTTCATCACCATCGTCATCTTGGTCACCCCAAACGTGTTGACAGTGTCTGTGAGGAAAATATTCATCAATAATACCATCACCATCGGTGTCATATCCATCAGTGACACCATCACCATCTTCATCAATCTCAACTTTTTCAGATGTGGGTGTAACTGTTTCCTCAACAACCTCTTCAGATTGTGTTTCCTCGTTTATTTTAACTACAGGTGTAACATTTGTTGTGTTTGGTGATTTTGGTTTTTGAGGTCCTTCATATTCACCTACATTTGACATTGACACACCGTCTTCTTCATCAACTTTTTGAATTAACATTTTGTCTCTGTCTTCAGAGTTGAACCAATAGTCAACAACTTTGTTCAAATTACCAACAAACGCACCTAATAGAATAAGTAACATTTCTTTCCACGATTCTTGAATTGATATTCCAAGGAAAACCGCAGAATTTATTCCAAGAATAATGAAGAAAAACAAAAACAGAACGATGCCTGTTATCTTCCATCTATTTGATTGCATTTGTTGCAACATATAATAGAATCTGTTCTTATCATCAACCTTGACGTATTGATTACCCCCTGTAAAAAAACTTGTTAGTTTACTCATAATTAACTTTTAAATACTCCTTTTTTAATTAACTTTTCCACAACTCTTACCGAAGATGTTTCTAACGCCTTTTTGGTAGAAACACCTACTGTTGATTTATTAAACACAGGTCCCTCAATATCACCCAAAGTTGTGGATGTCTTTGTAGTTATCGCCTTTCCTTGACCAGAACCTGTAATAACTTCACCTGACTCCGCATCAACAAATCTAACCTGTAATCCAAGTTGTGTTATTTGTTTTATGGTTACTTTTGAGGTTTCAACAACCTCTTCTTCCCCAACTGAAAAATCATACACCTCAATATAAACAAAGTATTTGGCGAGTTTAATTTTACCTTTACCATCAACTTTGTTTTCAGTAAAACCTTTATTTGATGCCTTGAATTGTTGGACCATACGTTCTTTAATTTCCAATTTGTCTTCTGTGAATACAAATCTTCCCGTTTGTTCAAGGTATTCTAAAACAATGTTAGTTACACCCAAACCAACTCTAGCATCTTTTAACTCAGGATACATTTCATATACATCATCAGAAATACCAATTTTTAATATTTGAATTGGTATTTGTATTGTGTCAGTATATGGTGGTAGTGAGTCTAAAGATTTTTTCTTCTCAAAACCTGCAGTATATTCTTCAGTTTTAATTGAACCAACAACTTGAGCCCCACCTTTTTTTGGTGCGGAACAAGATGCTAAAAACAATAAAATAAAAGGAAGAATATTACCAAGGTGCATCTTCAGTTTCACTTTTCTTTTCTGGTTTAGATTCTGCAGGTGCTGCCTGTTTTTCAACAACAGTTTTTTCTTTGATGACAGTTGTTCCACCCCCATTACTTGCACTGTTTTTTGACGAGTTGTCAACGCTTAAGTTGATAACAGGTGCAGCCGCAGGTGCTTGTTCTGTTTTAGTTTTTTCTTCGTCATCACTACCGCCTAATAATGTGGTTGTGAACCATGCACCACCAGCCGTAACTGCGGTTGCAATTGTACCGATAATGGTTTTTTTCAAACCGGACCAAGTGCCGTCATTTGTTTCTTGTTCTTCACTCATTTTGTTTTAATTTTATTTTTGGTTTATTTTTTTTTCGGCTAAGGGGGTTTAAAAACCCCCGTGTTTTTAATTAGTTTTAATTATTCTTTTTGTTGACATTCTATCTTGTGATTTGTAAACCGCCAAGTAAACACCTGGTTCTAAGTATCCTAAATTTAAAACTTTAGAATATAAACCAATTGGATAATATTCATTAATCACCTCAATTTGTTCTCTACCAACAACATCGTATATTCCTATACTAGTGTTACCTTCTTTGTAAACTTTAAAAGAACAAAGTGTCATTCCTTGATTTGGATTTGGTGAGATTGAAATGTCTTTAAAATCTGTAGGACCTGACATTCTAAATACTTGTATAATACCGTCAGTAGGTGTGATATTTAAATCCAAGGACTCAACGTCACCTGCAAATTTTCTTGAAACATACAAAGGACTTTTACCCCAATCTTGTTGTGGTTTTTTTGATGTGAACGTTAAGACAAAAATAACGTCATCATTTACCATTAAATTTTGATTGTTTGTTGGGTCATAACCACCCCATTCAACCATGTTGTTCGAATTGTTGATAAATGAAATCCACTTAGATGTTTTTAATTTATTTTCAACACCTGAAAATTCCAACAATGTTGAGTCATATTTGAAACAAACCTGTAAAGAACCAATACCTAAATCAGTGGTCTTTAATTTTACAGGGATTGTAATCACATCACCAGCATCAACACCTAATTTAGGAAAATTAACCTCTATAGTGTTTATTTTGTTATCATAGTGTGTTGTAACATCAATGATACGTTTGTTAGCATTGTTTGGATTAACAATCTCAATCGGAACCATACGAGCCATATTGTATCCAGTGTTGTTAGCATCACCAGGACAAACAACATAATACGTTACTGAGTCAGGTTGACCCGCTATAATATTAAATGTAAAGTTTGTTGCCCCCTTAATTGACGAAGTGTAGTTTGTTGATGAACCATTGATAGTTGAGTATTCCGATGCGGTGAAGAATAAAACGTCTTTCACTGAATTAGGGAACGAGGTGAATCTACCACCAACTCTACTGTATACACTGTAAACGTCCGATATTGTGATATTATTATCACCGTTCGCATCTGAAGTGTAGTAGTCAAATCCTTTTGGTGTTTCAGTACCTAAAACATATTTGTTAATTCTTTGTGCATCAGATACCGAAACAATCGCTCCAACTCCCATAGTATCACCTTTAACAGCAATTCTAACGTCCCAAGCGGTCGTATCAATTTCAATGTTAGTAAAAAAGAATTTACCTACAGAGTTAGTTTTTCTACTTTCAACAAACGACCAACTTCCACCCGTCTTTAATTTTTTCTCTAAAGAAACTGTCAAGTTTTTTGATGCGGTACCTTGAACGTTAACAAAGTTACCTTTAAAGGACATCTTTTGTTTTTCAAATTTACCACCAAAGTTTGTTAGTAATAATGAATAGTCCATACCTGATTGCAATGTTGCGGTTTGGCCAAAAGAAATACCACCAGCAAACGTCATGTCTGTGGGTGAAAAATATGTAGTTGCCAAAGATGAGGTATGTTTAAATACAATTTCAAATAACGCACCATTAGGGATTGTAAATGAACTATTAATCCCCGTATACGTTAATGTGATTGTAACATAACCATTCGTAGGGTTATCCACATATTGTAGATATTGTGAAAAAGTTGTGTTTTTAGATTTTATGGTATCAATACTAGCAAACGCAGATTTGTCATAAAAAACTCTGAACTGAGCCGCAGTGATATTTTCTGACGTACTGTTGTAGAAACACATTCCAACACTGGTTTTACCTGACCTGTGGGTTCCTATTTTATAGCTAGAATCTAAAGTAATGTGAACTCCAGACGTTGTTGGGGTTGGGCACGTCTGAGCCCAAATTGCCGATGAAAATAAAAAAGTTAGTAATAGTAATAGGTTTTTTCTCATTGTAAATTTATTTATATATAAATACATGAAAAAATTTCTAATTGTTAGTTTTTGTTACATTCCGGCAATATTATTATCACAAATAAAAATTGATGATATTGGTGATAATTGGAAAAATAAGGTAGAAATATCTTTGGAAATAATTAAAAATAATGATAGACCAAAATATGATACTTTATTAAAATATTGCAATCACATAACATTTTGGTCAGGTAGTTTTTCAACTACAGAAGATAAAACAACAATTATGATTTCTCAAAAAGACATGTTATCAAATTCACTTAATAATATATCTTGTGTAATAGTTCACGAATCTTTTCATTTAAAGAATTACGGAAAGAATCTTGATTCTAACTTTGAGGAATATTGTGCCTACGAATATGAGTTGGATTTTTTAAAAAAATTGCGTAATGCCGAACAATGGTTATTTAAACACATTGATAAAATGAAATATTATTATAGACAATAAAAAATATTATTTTTTATATACTAACCTTTTAACAATTTTTACAGGTTTTTCATTTTTTTTCGTCAATTGGTCCATCTCAAAACTTGTGGGGTCTTTATGTACCATTTTAATATATTTTGGTCCAAACCAAGAACGAATTTTGTCTAATATTTTTTTTATCATAATCTATCTTTTACAATGTCTGTTAATTTTTCATCAAAGGGTGTATTATGTCTGTTCTCAAATTCACTTTCCAATCTATCGGTTGACAGATTATGTTTTTTCAACAGAATATAGGCACCCAAATCGGCTTCAAGTTCGTCTTGTTCAGACCTAGGTCCATTATGACCTAAAAGAAGGTGAGAAATTTCGTGAGCTTCAATGAACTTTAAATCGTCCCATGTTAAACTATTCTCACCCAAGAAATTCTCACCATCTAAAAAAATTGTTTTAAACTCAGGTACTAAAAAACCGTAACCATATTGATTGAAGATTTTTTTCATCTGACCATAGTTTGGATTTTCCTTGAAAACAACATTTATACTGATGTTTGGCACAAAAGTACTGTTGTATGCAACTATGTCTTGTTCTTCCATATCAATAAATACAATCTACTTGTATTATTGGCTTCGGTCTCCATACATATAGTCGTTAAATTGTTGTGTGATAAATGCAATCACATCATCCACGTTTTCGGGTTCTTCTTCGTCCCACATAAAATCTTCAACAGTCCAATCATCCCAATCGTTCCAATTGGCCATCAAAGTGTATCCATAATCAACACCGTCTATGTTGATGGTTCCGTTGTACCATTTGTTTAAGGAAGTTACTTTTCCTTCTTCAAAATTAATTGTGTTTTCCATATTAGTATTGTTCTTTATAAGGTATTAGTGGTATTACATCTTCTTCCCAAATCAAAGTAACGTTTAGATATTTCTTCAATAGTATATCTACGTGATAATTTGGTCTATTTCCTTTATATTTTACTTCATAAGTTTCTTGTTGTACCCATTCATTACCGTTATGAGTAAATTGCGGGAAATATCGGGCTTCGGTAATTACCGTATTACCACTCCAATGTAATTCAAGTAATTTGTTAATAGTATTAACATTGACTTTCATTATTGTAAAAACTTCAATATTTTTTCTTTAACTCCTGATTGTTTAATACCTTCACGAGACCTTGGAGTGTGAACAAAGTTAGATAATCCCCAATCATATTCTACAGTGTATCCACGCGCTTTAAATTTTCTACCCATAAACAAGTCATCAACTGCAACCCAATTAGTTATGGATGGTATGGTACCCAACATGTAAGTAATTTCAAAGGCACGTTCTTCTTCCAACATCGCACGGAACCTGAAACGTTTGTTCCAAAGTTCGGGGTCAATATCTTCTGTTCTTGGTGTACAATCTATTGGACGTTTGATTATACCTTGTGATTCGTAATAATCTCCCAATTCTTCAATACTTGCCTGATATCTCCAATCAGATGAAACTATAATTTCAGCATCGGTTAATTCAATAATTTCATTGAGGACTTTTACCGCTTTTTTGTCAAAATTATCAAAACGATATTCTACAGGATATTTACCATCAACCAATGGAATACCTTTTTTGTTGTATTCTCTTTTTTTATTTGAGCGACCACCCCAATTATCTGCAAGACATATTACTCCGTCATTATCCAAGAAGATTACTTTCATACCACAAAGATATGGAAAAAAACCTTAAAAATCCACGCTGAACAAATAATCTTCTTCGTAGGCATAATCGTTTGCCCAAACGTGGTATATAGCCTTTTTGTCAAGGACATCTAACTCAATATAACCTGAAGCACCTTCGTTATTATACCAATCTCCATAATTATCTAAAACTCTATATAAAAAGGCATCCAACTCACCGTTATCATCAATTTGACTAACACTTTGGTCATCACCATTACTTTCATATATATTATCTTCTATATACCCGCTATCACCACCACCATCAAAATCAATCCTTCCTGATGTAATATCCCAAGTGTTCATAATTGTTACCACTGCATCAGGCATTTCAACGTCACCAATTTGTTCATCCAATGTAACAGAAACTTGATAAACACCATAAACTTTTATCTCTCTTTCTTTAGGATATATTTTAACCGAAACAGATGATAATGAACCATAAGAATCCCAATCTTCAGTTTCTTTAGGAATATCTTGACTTCTTTCTTCTAAAATTTTTGTTAAGATTGGACCAATTTCAAAAGGTAAGTTCATATTTGACCCTTGTTCTTTTTCCGAAGTTCCGCATTGAAATCTTCTTCCACCATAAAATTGGTAATTATAACTTTCGGCATCCATTTCTCCCCATAAACATCCATTTTTTTCCATGAATGTTGCGGCTAATTGTAATATTTTTTTATCTCTGATATCCATACTAAATAAATATCAATCTTCTAGTTCTATTTTCATGGTCTTCATCATCCACATTGGTCTATTTGGATTATGAAATGCGTCAATCCAATCTTTGGCACTTGGGACCGTGTTATTACAATCTTCTCTAACGTGTTGTTCTCCGATGTATCTAACATATACAATCTTTCCGTCTGAGTTTGTTATGGTTGGACCAAATATCTTTTCACATTCGAATATTCCTTCTGAATGGTGTCTAAATGCTCTATGGTTGGAGTGTCCAATCCAAGCCTTTGTTTCATCAAACCAATTGTGAATTACCAAATAATCTTCATAAACCCCACCGAATTTTCTTGCAGAGGATTTTGCGTGAACTACAGGATGTGCCATAAATAAAATATATGAAAGAAAATCAAATATTGTATTTATTCGCAAACTTTTCAAAGTTGGGACCTCTTACAAATGCCTTTGTTGTCCCTGCGGTAATACCTGCGGCTTTCATTGCCGCAAAGAAAGATGAAAGATAACCATCCAATGTAATTTTATCTCCATCAGAATTTGTCCAACCGTCGTTTGTTTGTTTTATCACACCCAAATCCATCAATACTTTTTTTCTTGTAACTGGTTTATTTTCACCCAAATCTCTCATGTATTTCAAAAACCTTTTGGTTAAATTACCACCTCCTGTAAAAGTATACTTGGACATAGTATAAACTTTTCTTCTATCAGGATAAGTTTTGTCAATCCATCTTTGTAAATTACTATCAGGTTTGCTTTTATAGGTTGAAATAAACGTTGCAATAATTCTACTTCTTATTTGGGATGATGCGTCATTGATTCTAACAATGGTTTGACTTGAATGTGTTATTCCTTCAAATAAATCTTCACCTTTGGTTTCAGGTGCAATATCATCACCAATATCAAAACTGATATCTACAGTCACTTCTTTCTGACCCCTTCCTGGTTCATAAAAAATAACAAAAATATCTTCAAATTGTAAATCACCGAATTTTTTTGATGTTAGGTACATTTGTGTACGAGCACGTCCTTCAGTACCCATTTCTTTTTCAACATCAAATGGGGGTATTCTGACAAATATGGTATCTTTTGACTCACCCAATCCGTATTGAATGTATTCCAAAACATCCGTAGCGGTAGTTTTATCAGTTTCAAGATTTTGAATAATTGGTTCAAAAACATTTGGTTTTGTACTATTAAAGTCGGAAATGATTGCTTGTTTGGCTTCTTCGGGTAGAACCATTTTAAAAAGTTGTTCTTCTTTTTTTGTCATTGGTTCATCTGTGGCATCCCAATAAATTGACCCATTAAAATCAGAATCAAAAAATGTTTGAATGGCAACTTTATAAAAACGGTTATCACTTTTATATCTGTTCAAAAACACATAATACAAATTACCTTTTTTTGAATAATTCAACCAATGGGTAGTTGTGTCTCTTGATGACGTACACCATTTTGTTCCCGCACCATAATAACAAGACGCTTCATAAGTGATTGGTTTTACAACAGTAACATCATCATTAGAAAATACATCTACAGAACCACTTTTTTGGATTTTCTTTTCTTCTTTTTTTGATAATGTGTTTTTTTTCTCATTAACATCATCAATGAAGTCATACACAGTTGGGTAGTTTCTGATTTCTCTGATTTCAAATCTATCTTTATTCAAATCATAATATGAAATTGCATCACCCAAACGTTCTGTAACCTCATTCATAAGATTTATATATTCTCGAGCATTTTCATACTTTAGAGGTTCATAGTTTTCATCGTCTGTGATTGTAAATTGTTTGTAAAGTATTGTCAAAACATCATCAAGATATTTAAAATCGGTATCTTGAAAATGGTTGTTTTCAAATAACTCGTCATACCAAGAAGTCTCGGAAACATTAGAATTCAGTTTCCTTTCTTTGTTAATCTTCTTCTTATACTTGTTATATACGGTATCTAATCTACCCTCTAGCAATAATCCCATACACAATAAATATACGGAGATTAAAATAACGAAAAAATATAACCAACAATAAGTGACACCACAAAAATAAACGCTGAGTACCAAATAATCTTGTATGAGGATTCCACTTGGTCTCTACGTTTACCTTGCCAATCAAAATTGTTTTTCATAATTTAAATTTGTACCCCCGACAGGATTCGAACCTGTGACCCACAACTTAGAAGGTTGTCGCTCTGTCCTACTGAGCTACGGAGGCGTTTCTTAAAAGAACTTTTTTCTATTTTCAAGTCTGATTTTATTGTTACCCAACCACAACATTAGGATAGGGTAACCAATTAAAAATATCAAATCTATCATATATTATACCTCTCTGACATAATATGTATAGCCAGAGTCAGAATTTCTTGTTAAAACTTCAGCAATTTTTGTGGCATCATCCAATTCTTCAAATTCCCACACTTCATCATACGCATCAAGCATAATCACAGGTAACTCTTTTCCATCCACAGTTTTAACATTCTTAATAATACAATAGTGTTTCATATTTTTTCTTTTTTGGTACTTGGGACGGGAATCGAACCCGTACGGACATTTCTGTCCACTGAATTTTAAGTCCAGCGCGTCTACCTATTCCGCCACCCAAGCAAATATTTCCTTGTTGATACAAATATACAAAAAGGAGACTAATTAGACAAATGATGTCTTAAAGTTTTCCCAAATACTTTCAACCTCATCGTTTACCACAAATGAAAACACTGAAGGTACAAAAGGTTTTTTAGTCATCTTATATCCAACTTCTTCAACTGATTTATTACCCTTACGCAAATTACATCCTGAACAACAAGTTACCAAGTTATCCCAAGTATTTGTTCCACCTTTTGAACGGGGAATTACGTGGTCAATTGTCAAGTTCTTTTTGAAACCACAATACACGCACTCAAAGTTGTCACGTTTGTATATTCTCTTTCTGTTTAACTTCACAGGTTTAACCTGATGTCTTACATAATTGAGCAAACGAATAATCAAGGGCCTAATAAAATCCCCAACACTTGTTATCAAAGGTTTCTCACCTTTTTTAATAACTTCCGCCTTTCCTTTATACACTAATTTAAATCCCCGATTCAACGAAGTTACGTTCAAAGGGGTGTAGTCAGCGTTTAATACCAATACTTTACTCATGTCCATTTTTCTCAAAGTTAAGATTTTTATGGGTAAAAAAAAAGTCCTGATTACTCAGGACCCTTTTTTAACACAAAATTATTTTTTTATACGTCGTCCAAATCGGGTCTTAGGTTTATTAAATGACAATAACGAAGCAATCGGTAGTTGCCCAACCGTTCTTCTTTCGACACTATTTGTCCACGTTTTATTCATCTCACAATAAATAGTCAAAAATAACTAAAAGTCAAATTTTAATCTTGGGGAAAGTATTTGTGGTAGTATTTAACAAGTTTTGGTATTAACTTCTTAAGTTGATTATCAGAAAACTTGTGAATGTTTTTGTGACGCTCAAACCAATCTTTTATTACCTTTTCAACAGGTTCTTTTCTAAGTTTAACAATTCTTCTAAAACCTTTCATTTCTGCAGGTATCTCATCTTTTTTCAAATAGTAACTAATACCTTTTCTACTGTCTTTACCCGTTTCCTCTTGTTCTGAGTGACCCCACTCTTGTAAATGGTGTTCATATTCATGTCTAACAATATCGTTTAAATCTGCAACGATATCATACATTGATTGTGGGAAATTTTTTGGGTTAATATACAATATCACATTCATTGTGTCAGTTTCACCATCGTAATCCCCGTTAAGATAATAAGGTGAATCTATGTTGTAGTCATAATCCCAATCAAAATAGATTTGAACCCCTGGAACGTCGTAAAATTGGTATTCATTGTCATCTGAAATATCTGATGGTAACAACCAACTACCCGTATCGTCAGATTTAATAACCTTAACAATATCCTTCACCATTTTTCTAACTGGCTCGTCCCATTTTGATGATTCGTTCAATATCATAACATATAAATATCCAAAACCAAAAAAAGGGTATCTCTCGATACCCTTTAGATTTTGAACACCCCCTTTTATTTTAAGTGTTTATGCCCCGAGTTCTACCTCAGAACCAAATTATGACAATGCCTTGTCAATAATTTCATCTTTTGCGTTCTCCATATTCACGTGGACTTTGTTTAATTTTTCACAAACAAAATCATGTATTCTTTCCTTCATTCTGTTGGAGATACTTATTTTATCCTGAGACAATGTATCCATAATACTGTTTTGGAACATACTTGGAATAACTTCTTGTGATTCAAGTCCTCCGGCCATTTGTTCCATCATTGCCTCGACCATAGCCTTTGACATTACATCTGAAGTATATTCACAATCGGTAAATAATTTTCCGTATTCTGATTCAGGAACATTGTCAATTGCCATTGATATTGATGACGCTAAGTTTGATGATGGGTCTATTCCAAATAATTTGATGAAGAAGTTCACAATATATTCTTTCATATTTTGTGTTTCAACACCCAAGAATGATGACAACCAATCAAAAAAACTTTCATTTATTAAATCAAGATTATATTTGTTGGATTTTAATTCACTGATTTCTTCAGTAACTTCTTCCATCAATTTAATCTGATTTCTCTTTTTTGTATAGTCCACATTTTCACTGATTAAAACCGATATTCTACTTTGAATGATTTCAGATTCTATCAAACTTTTTTTTTTCTTTTCAATAGACTCTAATAAAGCATTTCTAAGTTTTACTTTCAAAGGTTGTTTTGATTCAGTGATACCTGATGTAAATGGTAAACCAGCTTTATCAGGTCTATTTATTAACTCTCTTAATTTTGATTCAACCTCAGACAATTTAACACCAAAAGGTAATTTCAATTTGATTTGACCTGACTTATCTTTTTCATTCAATTTGCTATTGTACCAAAATCTACCATAACATTTTCTAAGTGAGTTCTTATAGTTACTAAGAACTTGGTCTGATGGCATTGTTGATGAGTCACTAATCGCTTGTATATAATTATCTAATTGTTTTACACATTCTTTAGGGTCATATCCTGTATCAATAGTAGGTGTCGCTCTTCCACTGCCCTTCCATTTATAAAAAACAAATGGAACTCCATTGATTTTGTATTCAATTTTATCAAAATTATCTACTTCATCTGGGTCAGGGTCACTATATAAATCCCAAGTATCATTTGTGGTTTTTAAATACCCTTGAATCACTTCTGCCGGTGTTGTTCCCGCAACTACTTGTTGAACTTTTTGACCTGTAACCCCGGTATAAACATCATACGTTGTGTCTTTTTGTAGTTCTCTTGTGAAGTAAATAAAATCTCTTATTGATGTTCCCTTACCACCTTCTCTGATAAATCTGTTTATTTGTCTGATAATGTTATTTAACGTATCAACTTGTTCTGGTTTGGTTAAGTCAATATTTAATTTATTAAAGTATTTTACCGCTGGGCTTGTTATTGCAGTTCTTCGAGGAAGATTTATAGGTTTTTTTTCTTCAGTTGCAAAATCACAACTCCATTTTTCTGGTAATAAAGATAAATCACCATTCTCATTAGTAGTATATACTTTACCGTCTAAAGTGAAGTATCCATAACGGCTTCTATCCGAAGACAACTGTTCAATAGCATAAACAGGTCTTCCGTTTATTTCAACTTGTTGTATACTTGCGTTGCTTTCATCAAAACAACCAGGTCTGAAAAATTTTTCTAATTCGTCTTTTCCTGATTGTTCGTTTAATATTCTTTTATTTTTCATTTTACCAATCATTTGGGTTAATTGTTTGTATAACTCTATTTATTTTGACTTGGGTTTTTTCTTGTGGTTTTTGCTCAACTTTATTTTGAGTTAAAGGAGTTACTTTTGTTTTTTGAATCTCAGTTTCGGTATTATTTGAGATACGTTTTGGTTCTTGTTTACCAAATATTCTTTCAATATCAGCAACCGACTCAGGATGTAGTTCTTTATAAATAGTATTATAACTAACCGCATCAATACCACTATCCAAAGCATGTTGAGCTTCTTTTGTGTTTTTATTTGGAGTTCCATCAACACCATTTTTATTTGGTCCTGCTATTCCGATAAAATATCCCTTATTGACCAAATTTTGTTGTTGTTGGGTAGTTGAAATAGTTTTTTCTTCAGGAGTGAATGGTTTTTTAATTTCTTCCGGTTTTGGTTGGATGGTACAGTAGCTTGTTTTTTTGGCCCATTCTAAATCACAACAGTATTTTTTGTAAAAATCTTCAATTGGGTTTGTATAATATTTTTTTTTGGATAAGAAATCAAATATTTTTTTCGCACCTTCGGTATCACTAAAATACTTTACAACCCACTCATTATATGGTGTTGTTGTTATATGTTTTTTAGACTTGAGAAAGTCGTAAATTTTTTTTCTTTCGTTTTCCATTTTATGTAAAAATTAATTTAACGCACCTTCATCATCATTAGGAGTTGGTGTTGTTTTAGTTTTTTCTTCGTCATCACTACCGTCAAAATCAAGCTGATTTAACTCATCATCATTGTCAAATGAAGGTATAGGTATCAATTTAAACATTTCCTCAAATCCTCCTGTTATTCCGCTCCCTTTCGCCCAATCTTCGTCATTAAATTTATCAATTATACCTTCATACTCAGTAATTTTTTTTGTTTTTAAATTATTAATGCTTTCTAATGTGGTGTAACCCATACGTTTAAAGTAATTTGCCAATTTTTTTTGATATACTCTATTATAACCCTTATGTCCCGCATAAATTATGGCTAACGAATAAATAATTAAGGCGTATTTACTCCCTTTTAATAATGCTTTACCCCAACGTTTTAAACTTGGGTTTCTAAGAAACGATTTAATATTATCTAAAATTTCTCTCTTGGTTTTCTCATCAGGAACGTTTTTAAGTATTTTTTGTAGTTCTGTTTGGAACCACGCATTGTTCACAGTGATATCAGCAGTTTTTGCCTCCATCGCATTCAAAAAGTTTGTAAGGTTTTCAACACCTATTTTATTAAACATACTTTTAATTTCTTCGTCATCAATCGCCGTAACCAAATCTCCAACATTTGTAACTGTCAGTTTAACTACAGGAACATCTTTTGCAATTACCGAAGGGTCAAAATTAATTTTCATCTTCTGATAAATTTCCGGACCAATATCGTCTCCGTAAAGCTCATTAAGTTTATTAATAACCTCTTGTCTTTTAATGATACCTTTTTCCTCCATCTCAAAAACTGATGTCAATGCGTTACTAAATGCCTTGTCATCTTTGATTGAACTTATTATAGAGGTTCTAAGGGTTTTATTTTTACTAAGAATAGATATTAATTTAGCGGTCGCTTCATTGTCTAATCCTCCTTGGATTAATTCGTCAACCAAACCATCCAATTCTTTAGTCATGTAATCAGTAATACCGTTATCTTTGGCTAATGTTCTAATAATTCCTTTTGAGTTGTCATCAAAAGCGTCTAAAACCGACTTAGCGTCGAAACTAACATTGCTTGTAATATTGTCCCATGAATTTTTTAAAACCCTTGATGTTAAAAAATTTACAAGGGGATTATTAGTAACCGCCTCACTTAGGTTCATAAGATTTTTAATTCTATATATTTCGTTTAAAATTTCCATAATATATAAATATATTCGTTTGGCGGTTTATCTCAACAAGATATTCCCCATATTGTTTATGTCATTAATTATTTTAGTTGAGTCCGAACCAACTAATTCTTCAGACATACCGCTCTCAAGTTCTGAAATAACGTCAATTGCACTATCGGTAAATTCTTTGTATTGTTCATCTTCATATTTTGTTTGTAATTGTTTCACCCAATTAACAAATTCATTGTTTTGATTTGGAATGTTTTTGTTCAAAAGAGAGAGTGTTTTTTCTTGGTCTTCTTTTGTTTTGGCTTGTGATGCGATTGTTTTAATTATTTGGTTAAGAAGGTCTTTTCTTTTTAATTTTGACAATTCTTCTTGGGTTATATTACTCCACATAGAAGCAACTGCGGCTGATGCTCCAACAACAGTTAAACCAATTTGTTTTACTTGTGCCGGTGCAAACCCTTTAACATCCTTGGCTTGTTTTTTTATTGTTTGGAAAACTTCTTTTTGATTATTCCCTAAAGAACTTAAAGAGCTCTTTAGTTTGTTAATATCACCAATTTCATATAAGCTTTGAAGTGTTTTTAATTCCTGCTCTGACAGAGACGCAACCACCGAATCAACTTGTTGTTTTGTGTTGGCGTTTACAAATTTTTGGGCTAAATTATTTATTTCCGATGTGGGAACTTTGATTGATAGTTTTCCTAAGAATGGGACAAGACTCAATAACAACGCCAATTTTGCACCTTCATTATTTCCCTGCTTTAATTCTAAATTTGCTGAGGCAACATCCAATCCAGATTGAGCTAATATTAGCGGCCATGTCTCAGGACCTAAAAACGCCAAAGCAAAAGATGCTACTAACAATATACTTGAGCCATATTCCTCCCAAAAACTTGGTTTTAAGAAATCTAATTTATTATACATTAAATACTGACCTTCATACAATGTTCCAAACTCATTTAAAAAACTATCGGATGAAACACTTCGTTTAAATGTAAAATCAACACCTCTGTATTTGAATTTAAAACCTTTCACAACCCCAATTGGCATGTTATAATTTTTTGATGTTTCGTTTTGTTTTGACGGTATAAAATATAAAACCACCCAATCATTAATATTTCCTGATTTAAATGTTACGGAATTTGCAAATGATTCTAAATCATTGTGGTCGTTTTGATTCCAAACAAGAAGTTCAGATGTTCCCGGAACTTCAAATTCATCGTTAAAACCAACATCAATTCTTTTTGGTGTCAAAAATCTAACTGCCGCCATTTGTTCATCTGACGCCAATTGTTGACCAGGTGTTCCAAATGCTCCTGGTGTAACTTTAGTTGCATCAGAATAACTTCTTGTATCAACTTTAGGACCAACTTTAGGTTTTGGTTTTTGAGTTACTTTTGGTTCTA
>SXGQ01097172.1_pt1 | contig 15816 bp, 13 predicted proteins | sample 3178371 | NCBI WGS metagenome assembly SXGQ01 (sample SAMN11356859, study PRJNA531348) | freshwater metagenome | isolation source: freshwater sample F1-20 | place: China: Fuxian Lake, Yuxi | collected 2017-12-25
CCTTCGGTGCCGTGTTCGTTGATGAGTTGCAGGAGGCTGTTGAGGAGTTCAGGTTGGGCTCGGTGGGCCATGTGAGGCGTTTGTTGGATGTGTTTGGTACCACCCCAACAGGAAGCCAACATGGCCCGCCCTCGACCAGTTGTTAGCGCGCGGTGCACCTCCCTCCCTTTGGGGGTCGGCTCCGCTGGGCTCGCTACGCTCGCCTTCGCTGCGCCTCCCCCCAAAGGGAGGGAGGTGCAGGAAGACAAAGGCAATTTACAGAAACACTTTTACACCCCCAATAACCTCGACCTGTATCTAAACCAGGTTCCTGTTACTGGCATTGTCCAGACTGGATTGGATGGTGACGGCGGTCTGGAGTTTGCAATCAGCTCCAGCGGTAACACTTCACCCCGAAATTTCAGCGCGAGTTCGCTGATTGATAGTTCCGCTACCTTCTCCGGTCTCGCTTCCCAAACGGTTTTTGGTCTAGACTATTTTGGCACCATCACTTCCTCCCCGAACTTCGGGCCAAACAGCTACCTTGGATTCCGTGTCCAAGGTACTACTTCTGGAACCTACTACTACGGATGGATGGAAGTGCTGTGGACATGGACCGGGACGCTCTCGACGAGTTCGTTCGAGATTCTCTCGGCGGGCTATGAGTCGACTCTGAACACTGGTATTCTCGCGGGTGTCGGCGCCACACCGGTTCCCGAGACGAGCAGCGCCTACCCACTCGCACTCGCCCTGGGAGGCGTTGCGATCCGCCAGTACCGGAAGCGGCGCCAGCAGCAGGCTGCGTCCCGCGCGGAGGATGCGGTCGTTGCTGGGCCCCGTTCCTGAGCAGGTCCACACGTTTCCTCCGGATTGGCACGTGTCATCGCGCAAGGTACTCGTTCTTAGATTCTTTCTATGAGCCGCCCCAAACGTTTCCTCCTGGTGGGTTGGGATTCCGCTGACTGGAAGATCATCCAACCGCTCATCGACTCCGGCGCGATGCCCGCGTTGGCGCGGATCGTCGAGGGAGGGGCGAGCGGCACCTTGACAACGCTCGAGCCACAGCTGTCGCCGATGCTCTGGACGAGCATCGCCACCAGCAAGATGGCGTATCATCACGGCGTTCCCGGGTTCACTGAAGTGGACCCGGGAACGGGCCGGGTCGTCCCCGTGTCGGCCAGAACCCGGAGGTGTCGCACCGTGTGGGAGATCCTTGCTGAACAGGGACTGAGGAGCCATGTGGTTTCCTGGTTTGCCACCCATGGTGAGCAACTTCCCGAGGGACATGTTGTCTCCAACATGTTCTCCCACCTGCCGGATGTGAAACCCGATCAGGATCCGTCCACCTGGCCGCCACCGCCGCCGGGCACCTACTGGCCTCCGGAACTTGCCGCCGACTTCAACGACCTTCGTGTCAGCCCCCACGACATCGATCCAGACGAGGTCCTCCGTCTCTTCGTGCCCGAGGGGCACACGATCGACCAGACGAAGGACAAACGCCTCTGGTTCCTGGCGAAGAAGCTGGCCGAGGCATTCTCGGCCCATGCCGCGGCGGTGCGCCTGATGGAGACCCGTCCGGAATGGAACTTCATGGCGGTCTACTACCGGGCGCTGGATGAGATCTCGCATCTCTTCATGCACTACCATCCCCCGAAGATGGACGGCATTCCCCAGGCCGATTTCGATCTCTACCGCCATGTGGTGACCGGGGCCTATCGGCTGCACGACCTGTTCCTGATGCGGCTTGTGCAGCTGGCGGGGCCGGACACGGCGGTGATGGTGGTTTCGGACCATGGGTTCCATTCCGATCATCTGAGGCCGAAGTTCACCCCTCGGGTGCCGGCCGGCATCACGGTCTGGCATCGGCCCCAGGGCGTGTTCGCAGTCGCGGGTCCGGGGTTCAAGCGGGACTCTCTCGTCTTTGGCGCGAACCTCCTGGATGTCACCCCCACAATCCTCCACTGGTTTGGCCTTCCAGTGGGTGCCGACATGGAGGGGCGGGTGCTGGAGGATGCCTTCGAACCCCAGATGCCGGTTGGTACAGTGCCCACATGGGAACGGTCCGACCTGCCAGGACGACAGAACACGGGTCTTGATGCCGACGCGGACCGCGCCCTGATCGATCAGTTCGTGGCCCTTGGCTACATCGAGGAACTGCCAGGAGATCCCGGTCAGGCCGCCGCCAAGACCACCGAGGAGAACAACTGGAACATGGCACGGGCCATGATCTACGCCGGGCGGCATGAGCAGGCCCTGCCGCTCCTTGAGTCGTGCTTCCATGCCGCACCGTATCGAGTCGATGTGGCCCAAGTCCTTGCCCGATGCCAGTCACAGCTCGGACTGCTCGACCAGGCGGATGCGACGATTGACCGTGCGAGGGAGACCTTCGGCCGCACCGAGCAGGCCGATCTGGTGAAGGCTTCGATCGCCGTCCAGAAGAAGGATTTCCATGGCGCGCTCGAGGCACTGGGGCGTGTCCGCGAGAGGATGCCTGGTGAACCACAGCTCCAGTTGATGCTGGGCCAGTGCTACTCGGCGCTGCGGCGTTGGCCCGAGGCCGAGGAGGCGGCCGGCCGGCTCCTGACAGCGGACCCGCAGTCGGCCCAAGGCCACATCCTGCGGGCCCGGATCTGCCTGCACACCAATCGGGACTCGGAAGCGGTCGACTCGGCACTCGACGCCATCGGGTTGCAGTACGGGAACCCAACGGGACATCTGGTCCTGGGGCTGGCTCTCGCCCGCCTGCAGCGGTTCGACGAGGCGATCCGCGCACTCACCAACTGTCTCAAGCTCGCCCCGGAGTCGTTGCGGGCCCGTCGACTCCTCAGCCATATCTACCGCCGACTGGGTCGGCAGGACGAGGCATCGCAGGAGGAGCGGCGGACTCTCGACACGATGCGGGCCATGCGCGACCGAAGGCGGATGCGGGAGGCCGCAGTCCGGGAGGCCGCCCGGGCGCGGGCTGAGCAGCGGACCCAGCAGGACCAGCAGTCCAAGGCTGAGAGGGAACGCAAGGCGGCGGAGATCGCGGCCGTGGAACCGCTCGACCTGATTGTCGTGTCGGGACTGCCGCGGTCGGGCACTTCGCTGATGATGCAGATGCTCCGCGCCGGGGGGATCGAGCCGATGACCGATGCGCAGCGGAAGCCCGATGAGGACAATCCGGAGGGGTACTGGGAATGGGAGGAGGTCAAAAAGCTTCCGAGGAACCCACGGATCATCGAACAGGCGGCCGGCAAGGCGGTGAAGGTGATCTCGGCTCTTCTCCCCAGCCTTCCGGCCCCCCATCGATACACGGTCATCTACATGGTGCGGCCGGTCGAGCAGGTGGTGGATTCCCAGTGGGCGATGCTGGCCCGACAGGGCCAGACGCCACGGTCGGATCGGGAGCACTTGATCCAGGTGCAGGAACGGCACAGTCGCGACATCCGGGCGACGCTCGCCCAGAGCGATCGGGTCCAGCTGGTGGAGGTGTCCTATCCCGATCTCGTTTCGGATCCTGGGCCGGTGATCGCCCGCCTCGCCGAGGTGCTTTCGGGTCGATTCCAGCCGTCCCCGGCGGTGGCTGCGTGCATCAAGCCCTCGCTTTACCGAAATCGAACCGCGTCGGCCACCTGAACTGCAGGTGCGTCGGACCGGAGGGTGTTGAGTCCCGGATCTGCACCGTGCGACGCGCGGGTCGCGCCTGTTCCAGGAAAACCCGTTGACAACCCGGTGGTCGATCACGCAATACTTTTCGAGTCTTTGGGAATCCAAGGACGCTCATCCAGAGTGGCAGAGGGATACGGCCCGATGAAGCCACGGCAACCGGTTGAACCGGCAGTTCAACGACCAGGTGCCAAATCCGGCTGGTGCAGAAACCCAAAACGGGGGACCGCACTGGCGAAGATGAGAAGTGCCGGTCTGGTTCTCCGACCCCTTCTCATCCCGCGAGAAGGGTTTTTTTGTGCCCGCCTCGTGGAACCCGATCCCCTCGGGATGAGCGCCTGGTCCTGGACACCATCTCTATGAGCGAGAATCAGGGTTTCATGAAGGCGCTGAAGTGCCGCGAGTGCGGTCACGAGTATCCGCTGGCTGCCACCCATGTGTGCGAGTTCGACTTCGGTCCCCTCGAGGTCGCCTACGACTACGACCGCATCAAGACGCAGCTCACCCGCGAGGTGATCGCGCGTCGGCCGCAGACGATGTGGCGCTACCGTGAGCTGCTCCCCGTCGCGGGCGAGCCCACGGTCGGACGCCAGGTCGGGTTCACCCCGCTGGTGAAGGCCGACCGTCTCGCCAAGCGCCTCGGCATCCGCGAGCTCTGGGTGAAGAACGACGCCGTCAACTACCCGACCCTCTCGTTCAAGGACCGCGTCGTCAGCGTCGCCCTCAGCCGCTCCGTCGAGCTGGGCTTCAAGACCGTCGCATGCGCCTCCACCGGCAACCTCGCCAACTCCGTGGCCGCCAACGCCGCCGCGGCCGGCCTCGAGTGCTTCGTCTTCATCCCGCACGACCTTGAGCAGGGCAAGGTGGTCAACTCTTTGGTCTACGGCGCGAACGTCATCGGCATCCGCGGGCACTACGACGAGGTCAACCGCCTCTGTGCGGAGATCGCCGGCAAGTACGGCTGGGCGTTCGTGAACGTCAACATGCGCCCCTACTACGCCGAGGGGTCCAAGAGCATGGGCTTCGAGATCCAGGAACAGCTCGGCTGGCGCATCCCCGAGCACACCGTCGTCTGCATGGCTTCGGGGTCCCTCCTCACCAAGATCCACAAGAGCTACCAGGAGTTCTCCAAGCTCGGGATCGTCCCGAAGACGCCGTGGAAGATCCATGGTGCCCAGGCCACCGGGTGCAATCCGATCACCCAGGCCCAGAAGGCGGGGCTCGACTTCTTCAAGCCCCAGAAGCCCAACACCATCGCCAAGTCCCTCGCCATCGGCACCCCGGCCGACGGCTTCTATGCGCTGCGCGTCATGAAGGAGACGGGTGGATCCGGCGACGACGTGACCGACGACGAGATCCGCGAGGGCATCCGGCTGCTGGCCGAGTGCGAGGGGATCTTCGCCGAGACCGCCGGCGGCGTGACCGTCGGGGTCGCCAAGAAGCTCATCGCCCAGGGGAAGATCGCGGCCGACTCCAGCGCGGTGCTCTGCATCACCGGCAACGGACTCAAGACCCTCGACGCCGTCGCGGGCCATGTCGGACAGACCCGTGAGATCCGCCCGAGCCTCCGTGAGTTCGAGGCGCTCGGGGTCGCCGAAAGTGCGGACCTCGTCACCGCCTGAACCCTTCATGATCCGCATCTCCATCCCGCCCACCCTCCGCCGGTTCTTCGGCGGCGAGGACGTGGTGCATGTCCCGGCCCAGACCGTGACCGATGCCATCGACCAGATGCAGGGCCGGTTCCATGGCGTCCGGGAGCGGCTGTGTCGTGAAGACGGCCGGATTCGTGGCTCTGTGCTGGTGTTCGTGAACGACCAGGACATCCGGTTCCTCGACGAGCAGAACACCGCGCTGCGTCCGGGTGACGAGGTCACGATCATTCCCGCTTTCGCGGGAGGCTGATCTGCGACCATTCCCGTTCGGGAAATCGGTTGCACCCGGGAGGACGCCGCTGGTTGGCTGAAGGGCGATGAAGATCCTCGTCCTGGGCTCCGGCGGTCGTGAACACGCGCTGGTCTGGAAGCTGGCGCAGTCCCCGCACACCACGGCTCTCTGGGTCGCCCCCGGCAATGCCGGGACCTCAGGCGAGGTCCTGACCTCCAATGGCGCTCCCGTGGTCCCTGTGCCCATCGGGGCCGAGGATCTCCCGGCGCTCCTCGCCTGGGCCCGCGAGCACAAGCCCGACCTGACGGTCGTGGGTCCGGACAACCCGCTGGCGCTCGGTGTCGTCGACCTCTTCCAGGAGCATGGCTTCCGGATCTGGGGCCCCAATCGCCAGGCTGCCCAGTTCGAATCCTCCAAGGTCTTCTCCCAGGACTTCATGGCCCGGCATGGCATCCCGACCGCCCGGGCCGGAACGTTCTCCGACGTCCAGGAGGCCCGACGGTTCTGCGACGAACTCGGCGGACGCTGCGCCGTGAAGGCCGATGGTCTGGCCCTCGGCAAGGGCGTGTTGCTCACCCACTCCGTCGCGGAGGCGCATCGTGCGGTGGATGAGATCCTGGTCGACAAGACCTTCGGTGCCGCCGGATCCCGCGTCGTGATCCAGGAGCTCCTCGAGGGGATGGAGATCTCCCTGCATGCCCTGTGCGATGGCCGCACGGCGCTGTTGTTCCCGACCGCGCAGGACCACAAGCGGGCGCTTGATGGCGACCAAGGGCTCAACACCGGCGGCATGGGCACCTATTCCCCGGCGCCGTTCCTTTCGGATGAAGAACTCGCCTCGGTCGGACGCCAGATCCTCGAGCCTTGGCTTGCTGGATGTCGTGCGGAGGGCATCGACTTCCGGGGGTTGCTGTATCCCGGGGTGATGCTGACCCGACAGGGGCCGAAGGTCCTCGAGTTCAATGCCCGCTTCGGGGATCCCGAGACGCAGGTGTATCTGACCCGACTCGAGAACGATCTGGTCGAACTCCTCAACGCCAGCGTCGACGGCACGCTGGATCGGATGACCCTGAAGTGGTCCCCGAACGCGAGCGTCTGTGTGGTGGCTGCGAGTCCCGGCTATCCGGGGTCGTATCCGAAGGGCCTGCCGATCGAGGGGCTGGACCGTGCGGCGGCGTTGCCGGGTGTGAAGGTGTTCCACGCCGGGACCGCGTTGAAGGACGGCCGCATGGTGACGAATGGCGGCCGGGTGCTTGGGGTGACGGCGTGGGCGCCGACGCTGCGGGAGGCACGGGATGCGGCCTATCGCGCGGTGGACCAGATCCGTTTCGAGGGGATGCAGTGCCGACGCGACATCGCGGCAAAGGCGTTGGGCGGCGGGAAAACCGAGAGCTGAGGGTTCAACGGCCAACGCCGCGGTCCTGGGACCCGTACCGTGGGGATGGACGGGTCCTGCAGGCCCACAGGACCAGGCCTCCGGTGACCGCCAAAAACCAGGTGCCGGGCTCCGGGACGACCCAGGAGCCGAACTGCGAGTAGGGCACCCAGGAATCCAGGACGACGGTGGTCCCGCCGCTCACGATGAATTCGGTGACACCGACCGGACTCGATACCCGCTGGGGGTCCGTTCCGTAGAGCGGAGAACCATCCTGCAGGGCGTTCCAGTTGAAGGTGTAGCCCATTGCGGTCCACGGGTAGGTGGTCTGGGCCTGGCTCCACGCGATGTAGTCGCCCAGGGACGGCAGGGTCCTGGTGTTGTCACCGGGGTTGACGTAGGTGAAGCCGACGGGTGCACCGGTTTCGGTGGCCCGATGGCTTCCATCGGGATACGTCGACAGCTCCGGCATCGGTGTCGTCGGATCGCCGGAATAGGCGGGGCGTGCGACCTGCTGGATGGGAACCCAGAAATAGGCGATCCCCTGGCTGGAGGCGTCGACCGGCGTCATGCCCAGGGACTGTTGCATCCGCAGCGCCACGGAGTCCGGCCCCGGGACATCGCCCGTGGGGAAGTAGTGCTGTTGCACGTAGGACCGCAGATCGTTTCCGGCAGTGACCCAGCTTGAGATGAGGTGCGTCGTGTCGTTGACCTGATAGGTGAGCGTGACCGTTGTCCCCGGAGCCCGATCCCAGAGGTTGTTGGGTCGTGTCAGGGTGGCGACCAGGACGCAGGAGTACTCGACCGAGTTGATGGTCCGGGTCTGATAGAGGTCAGACCGTGTGGGATCCCAGTTCAGGGTGGTGAGGGACGGGGCGAAGTCGAGGGGGGTGCGAGGGGTTGTGGCGACCTGGGGTGAGGCGGGGTCGCCCCCGAGGGAGTCCCAGTGGTAGGACTGCTGGGTCAGATCCGCCGCCGCGTGGACGGCGGCCCAGTTCTGCTCGGGGGTCTGGGCCCAGGCGGGTGCGATGGGGACGTGGGCGAGCAGGAGTGCGACGGACAGTCCCAGCCGGGATCTCCCAGAATCAGGAACCGGATTTGCCGGATGCATGGGCCGACTCTTGCGGAGGCGGCCCGATCCTTCAACCGGAGGGTCGACCTGGGTGAGGTGAATCCGTCTGTCGTGCCGACCGCACCTCCCGTCTGGTTTCGGCCGACCACCCGGTCGCGTGAGACAGAGGCCTCAGCGGGTTCGAACCCGGTAGAGGCTCTTTCCGGCAGCGGGTTCCGGGGTTCGAAGTCGGAGGGGCGACTCGGAGGAGGGTTCTGGATTTCCGGTGACAGATCCCTCCGAGACAGGGGTCCAGACCGAGGCTGAATCCACCGCCGCGGCTTCGAGGACATAGAGGCGGTTGGGTATTGCCAGCAGATCGAACGACAGCGTCCCGGTCTCCACGGACGGAGGCTGCAGGCGCAGGACGGAAGCCACGCCGACCCGTGCTCCAGGTGCCGACACCGAACCGCCGGGACCGGTCACGGTCACGACGTAGGTTCCGGCGTCGGCTGCGGTCGCGGTCGGGATCGAGAGCGTGGGAGAGGTTTTTCCGGGCAGGGCGACGCCGTCCTTGGACCACGACCAGGCCAGGGGGCCATCGCCCGTGGCGGTGGCGTCGAGGGCCACGGGTTCGCCGGCGTGGACGAATGCGGGCCTCGGGGTGGTTGTGAACGCAGGGGCCACGTTGCCGGGGTTCACGGTGAGCACGGCAGGGGGGCTGAGGAGGGATCCGCCGCTGTTGCTGACCCGCACCCGGTAGGTGCCGGAGTCTGCAACCCGGGTTGCCGCGAAGGTGAGGGAGGCGTTGGTGGCCTTGGGAATCTCCAGATCTCCCTTCAGCCACTGGTAGACCAGGGAACCTCCGGTGGCCGTGACCGAGAGAGTGGCGGACTGGCCGGCGGTGACGACCAGGTCGGCGGGTGGGCTTGTGATCGCGGGCGTTTCGTCGACAACGACGACCGTGAGGGGCACGGTGGCCTTGTTGCCCACCTTGTTGGCGTTCTGATACCCGGTGAGCATGACGTTGGCGAACGTGCCCGACGCGGTGGGCTTGCCGGTGATCCGCCAGATGGACCCTGACTTGGTGGGCTGGTTGAAGCCCGGCGGTAGATTGGAGGCCTCATAGAGTGCCGGGCTCAGGACGGTGGATCCGGAGGTGTAGGTGAGCGAGACCCGGAAGGCGACATCGACCCCGTTGGTCGCTCGCACCCGGCTCTCGGTGGGGTTGGTCACCGTGATGGAGCCTCCGGAGACGGCATGGAACGAGCCGGCCATCGCCGAAGCACCGGCGATCCACCGCAGGAGGGCCACAATGGGCGATGCGGCAGCGAGGACCTCCGAGGAGGCGACGGTGCGGACCAGGGGCAGGGCCTGGAGCAGGACCGAAAGGACGAGGGAGGGTAGCCGGGTGGTGTTCATGTGCGGAGGGCGTGCGGTTTGGGAAACGTACGCGGGGTTCTTGAAACTCCAAATCAGGGCTCTGCCCCAAACGGCTCCGTGTCAGGCCGCAGCATCCGTCCCCGCCAGGTCACGGACCCTTCGATTTGGTGAAGGCCCGCACGTTGGTGATCTGGGACTGCTTGGCGAAGTCGAGGACCTTGACGACCAGTCGCCAGGCGGCGTCCCCATCGCCCCGGATCACGAGTCGCATCTGGGGATCGTTCGTCTTGGCGGATCGGAGCTCGCTGAGGAGGCGGTCGGAGGTGACGGCGCGGTTGCCGATGAAGTAGTTGGGCTCCTTGGCTGCGACCGTGACGATCATGGGCGGCTTGTCGTTGCCCGCCCCTGTCTTGGGCGCATCGCTGGTCTCGGGCAGCTCCAGTTTCACCGCCGGCGCGTTCTTGAATGTGGTGGTGAACAGGAGGAACACCAGCATCACGATGAGCACATCGATCAGCGAGATGATGATGATCGCCGGGGCGGCCTTGCGGCGTCTCGGGTAGAACTTCATGGCCGCTCCGCGCCGGGTTTCGGGCCGTCGATGCCGCCGCCGAGATAGTGCCTTCGGATCAGGGCGTCGCAGTGTCCCTCGAGCTCGACGGCGAGGGTCTCGACCTTCTTGTTGAAGTAGCTCCAGGCAACCAGCGTGGGGATGGCCACGAGGAGACCGACGAGGGTCTTGTTCAGCGCGGCGCCGATCCCCTTCGCCAGCAGGGCATAGTCCCCGGAGATCGCTTTGCCGAAGTCGACGAACAGCGGGATGATCCCGTAGATCGTTCCGACGAGTCCGATCAGGGGCGCGATGCCGACCACGATCTCGAGGATGACCAGTCCCCGTTCCATGAGGGCGACTTCCCGGCGCGCCTTGACCTCGACGGCGCCCTCCACCTCTTCCTTGGGCCAGCGGAGATGGTCGAGGACGGTCACCGTGAGCCGGGCCAATGGCGAGGGCATGGCGGTGCAGGTGCCCCTCAGGGCGGCGGTGTCGAGGGTCTCGATGCCATCGACCACGACACGGGGCATGACCTTCGATCGGCGCAGGTACCAGCCGCGTTCGAGGACCAGGGCGACGGAGATCACGGACATCATCATCAGCAGCCAGACAAAGGGGCCGCCATCAGCCAGAAGGGCGAACATTTCAGTAGTAGTTGAACGTGAAGGTGACCGGGATGACGTCGCCCCCGACCATGCGTCGGATCTCCGCGGGCCAGCGGCCGAAGGGGGCGGGTTGCATCACCGAGAGCTCGCAGAGGAAGGACAGCGTCTCGCCGACCTCGGACTGCTTGGTCTCGATCCCGGTGATGGTGCCGTCGGAATGGAGGTCGAACGCCACGACGACCTTGCCGATGCGCTCGAGGGCATAGCGGCGTTCCTCGAGGAGGCGGTACCACTGCTGCTGGACGGCGAGGACCATCCGGTAGTGGTAGTCGCCAAGCGGACTGGCCTTCACGTCTAGGGACGACTCGAGGGACATCCGGGACACACCGCCTTCCTGGCGCATGGTCTCCCCGACGATGGAACCCCGTGTCGGCATGACCTCGGCCAGCCGCTTCGGGGTCCTCCGCTTCTGGGGACGCGTCTGGGCCTCGGGTTCCGCCGCCTTCTGGGGTGCCTTCTGAGGTTGTGGTAGGGGTTTCAGTTCCTGGGACTTCGGGGTGGCCTTGGCGAGCAGGGTCTCGCCGGGAGCGGTACCGGGCTGGACTTCCTCCTGGGGCGTCTGGGTCTCCGATGGTTTGGTCTCGGGCACGGTGGGCTTGGGGGCTGGCGTCGCCTGGCGCGCCGCCACGGCCTCACGGTCGGGTGGGGATTCCGCCTCCGGGGTCGGCTGGGCCTTCTGGGTGGGCTTCGCCGTGTCGAACGTCTTCAGTGAGTCCTCCCGTTTGCCGTCCAGCCGTGGCTTGTTCTGGGGCGTGGGTTTCGGATCGGGATTCGCCGCACGGGTGTTGGCGGTCGAGAAAAAGGCCGCGTCGTCCGGGGCATCGGTCGTCGCCGAGGAATCCACCTCCACGAACTGCAGGGGGACCTCCTTCCAGACCTCGGCCGGCGGGGTATTTGTCCGCGGTGGGACGGTCTTGGCCACCAGCGGGGCGACCGCGGGCTCCATCCATTTCGGAAGCCATCCATTCGCGAGGGCCGCCTCGATCAGGACCGCCATCAGCCAGACATATCCGTGCAGCAGCAGGGAGAGGAGCAAGGCGATCCCCAACGGGGAACGGAGGCTCCTCCACCAGCGGTCCATGGGCCATGTGGCGGTCACAGATTTCCCCGGGAGCTTGCCGCACGCTGGCCGGAGAGCAAAGACACTAGTCCCGGAAGTTCACGAAGTTCAGGGCCACCGGCCAGTCCTCCTGTCGGACGGCGGCGATGACCGCCTGCAGGTCGTCGCGGCTCTTGCCGGTCACACGGACCTCCTCGCCCTGGATGGCGGCGGTCACCTTGAATCCGGCCTGTCGGATGAACTGGGAGATCTGCTTGGCGGTGGGGCCGTCGATGCCCTGCTTGATCTTCACCACCTGGCGGGCGTGTCCGAGCGGGGAGAGCTCCGCCGTCCCGGTGTCGACGTTCTTCAGGCTGATGCCGCGCTTGGCCAGCTTGCCCACCAGAAGGTCGGTGAGCTGCTGCATCTTGAAGGCGTCGCCGGCCCGGAGCTTGAACTCGTTCTTTTCCAGCACGATCTCCGCCCCGCTGTCCTTGAAGTCGAACCGGGTGGCCAGCTCCTTCTTGGCCTGGCTGAAGGCGTTGTCGATCTCCATCGGGTTGACCTGCGAAACAATGTCGAAACTCGGCATGGGCAAGGGGTACCGCGTTTCTGTCGTGGGGGCAATCCGCGCTGCGTTTCCGACGATGTCGCGCATCCGAATCCACCCCACGTCCTCTCTCGACAATGATCGGGGCGGTCTGGGACTGGGTCGCACGGGCTAGTCATTCTTTCCCGTCGTAAGTGCAACCCAGTGTCGTGAGTTCCTTCTGGGAGCTCCTCGTCTAGGAGTTGGCGGGCCATCAGCCGGTGTCCAAATACCGGCAGGCCGCCCGACGTCGGCGTTGAGCTCGGGGAGGCGTCCGGTCATTGTTGCGGGGCGTGAGACATCTGCTTCATCGGCTGGGGGCTGGATTCTTCCTGATCCTCCTGTCCACATCGCTCTGCCGGGCCCAGGAGACCGACTGGAACGACAACCTCTGGTTCCAGTACTTCGGGTCCCATCCGATCGGCACCAACGGGTGGGGAGTCCATCTGGAGGGACAGCTCCGTCTGGCCGACATGGGAAGCCGGTGGCAGCAGATCCTGCTCCGCCCGGGGGTCAACTATGAGATCAACCCGTCCGTGATGCTGTCGGCCGGCTACTGCTTCATCGAGGCCTATCCCTACGGCGGCTTTCCGGCGCCCCACCAGTTCCCGATCAACGCCACATGGGAGCAGGTTCTGTGGCGGGCGGACTTCCTCGGACTGCGCTGGGTCCAGAGGTTCCGTCTCGAGCAGCGCTGGATCGGCGTCGTACTTCCCCAACCCGGGGGCGGGTGGGCGGTCGAGGACTGGCGCTATGAGAACCGGTTCCGCTACATGCTGCGCACCACCATACCGTTCAAGAAACAGAGCCCGTGGTATGTCGCGGTGTGGGACGAGGTCTTCATCAACTTCGGTGAGAACGTGCTCCTGAACCAGTTCGACCAGAACCGGGCCACGGTGGCCCTCGGTCGGAAGCTGTCCAAGACCGTGAACCTCGAGGTCGGCTACATGCTGCAGACCATCCAGCGCCGCGGTGGGAGAATCTGGGAGCAGAACAACACGGTGATGGTGTCGCTGTTCTCGACAACGCCCTTCTGAGTCTTCGGTCATCCCTCCTTGGAACGTTCCGCGGGATCTCCAACCTCAGGAACAATCCCCGGGGCTGTCGCGGCAGCACCGACCGTTCGCTCTGCTGGATGTCGTCCAACACGGCGCGAAATCGTGGGAGGGCCGGTCGAGACCTCGTTGATGCTGCACTGGAGGTGGCCGCTGTTTCTGACCGCCTCGACGGCAGCAGCGCGCTCAGGGAACCGATGGAGTCCGGTGAAGGGGCATGGGGATTGGGTGGCACCGGTGGCCAGGGGCGATGTCCGATCACCGGATGGGCTACGAATCAAAAGGGCCAGAGGGAATCGCCAGCGGGAATCTTGTGCACCTGCGTCCGATGGAATCAGGCTGGCATTCACAGGGGATTTCCCGTTCGGTGGCCGCGGAAACTCCCCCGCCCCATGACCTCGCAGACCATCCAGTTCCTCCAGTCCTGCCGTTCCGACGACGAGATCGACACGGTCCGCCTGGTCGACTGCCTCATCATCGACGCGGTGAGATCGGGCGCCTCCGACATCCACATCGAGCCGTGGGAGAGCTCGGTCTCGGTCCGCGTCCGGCTCAGTGGCGTCCTCAACGAACTGGTCCCGCTGCCGAGCGACATGCTCCCGAAGATCGTGGGACGTCTGAAGGTCATGGCCAACCTGATCGGACATGAGACGACCCTGCCGCAGGAAGGGCGGGCACCGACCTTCGAGGAGGCCGGGAACGTCGTCCTCCGCATCTCGACCTTCCCGACCATCCGGGGCGAGAAGGTGGTCATCCGGATCTTCGACCCCCGTGGGCGCAGCTTCGACCTCGATGGCCTCGGCATCGAGGAGGACACCCTGACGACCTTCAAGGGGCTCCTGTCGAAGCCGACGGGTTTGATCCTGCTGACTGGTCCGACCGGTTCCGGCAAGACGACCGCCCTCTATGCCGCGCTGCACCACCTGCTCGAGCGCTCCGGGCCGAGCATCAGCGTCGCCACGGTGGAGGATCCGGTGGAGTTCAACCTCCCGATGATCGCCCAGTCGCAATGCAATCCCGCACGGGAATACACCTACCCGGTGGCCCTGCGCTCGCTGATGCGGCAGGACCCTCAGGTCATTATGATCGGAGAGATCCGCGATGCCGAGACCGCCAACATCGCGGTCCAGGCCGGCCTGACCGGCCATTTGGTCCTGAGCACCATCCACGCCGCGAGCACCCCGGGGGTGTTCGCGCGCATGATCAACATGGGCCTCGAGCCGTTCCTGCTGGCGTCGTCGATCGCCGGCGTCCTGGGGACCCGGCTCGTCCGTCGCAACTGTCCGGTCTGCACCGAGCCGTACACACCCGAGGAGACCCTCCTGAGCTGGGTGTCGCCTGCCGTCCGGGAGACGGCCCAGTTCCGCAAGGGGATGGGCTGCGCCGCCTGCGCCCATACCGGGTTCAGCGGGCGCCTCTCGGTCACCGAGATGCTCACCGTCGGCGAGAACCTCCGCGACGCGGTCCTGGAGAAGCTCCCCACCCGCCGGCTCCAGGAGATCGCGGTCGCCGATGGACTCGAGACGCTCTGGACCAAGGGCCTCCGAAGGGTGGCCTCCGGGGAGACCTCCCTCGAGGAGATCCTCCGCGTCATCGGGATGGAGGGATTCTGACCGGATTCCGACCGGGCTTCGAGGCTCCGGGTCCGGCCACGGGTGCCCCCCGGGGCATGGATCCCCATATCTGGGGAGTGACCGCCCGTGCCCTGGGGTCGTAGGCTCCGTTGCGTCCTGCGGGAACCGCATGCCGACCTGTCCTCCAACCTCCGAGCTGTCCGACCTCCTGAAGAACGTCTTCGGGTACCCGGCGTTCCGTCCGCTGCAGCAGGAGATCATCCGGGATTCGCTGCTGGGTCGTGACGTCTTCGCGCTGCTGCCCACGGGCGGCGGGAAATCCCTGTGTTTCCAGCTGCCGGCCCTGGTGCGGCCCGGGCTGACGGTGGTCATCTCCCCGCTGATCGCCCTGATGAAGGACCAGGTCGACGGCCTCCGTGCCAATGGCGTCGCGGCGACCTTCCTGAACTCGACGCTGTCCGACGCCGAGCGTCGGGAACGGTGGCGGGGGCTGCAGCAGGGGACGTTCAAGCTGCTCTACCTGTCCCCGGAACGCCTCCTGGCCGGGTCCATGGTCGACGCCCTGCGCCGCTGGGCGGTCGCCTGCCTCGCGGTCGACGAGGCCCACTGCATCAGCGAGTGGGGACATGATTTCCGACCGGAGTACCGGCAGTTGAAGGATCTGAGGGCGCATCTCCCGGACATCCCGTTCATGGCCCTGACGGCCACGGCGACGACCCGGGTTCGGGACGACATCGTCTCCCAGCTGGGGCTTCGGGACCCCGCCACCTACGTCGCCAGCTTCAACCGCCCCAACCTGCTGTACCGGGTCGAGCACCGTGATTCTGGCTACCGACAGGTCCTCGCGTTCATCCGGAAGCGGTCGTCCGAGAGCGGCATCGTCTATTGCTGGAGCCGGGCGGGAGCGGATTCCCTGTCGGCGCGGCTGAAGGACGACGGCATCCGGGCCGCGCCGTACCATGCCGGCATGGAGCGGGAGGAGCGCTCCCGGGTCCAGGAGGCGTTCCTGCGCGACGACATC
>SXGQ01732548.1_pt1 | contig 15814 bp, 7 predicted proteins | sample 3178371 | NCBI WGS metagenome assembly SXGQ01 (sample SAMN11356859, study PRJNA531348) | freshwater metagenome | isolation source: freshwater sample F1-20 | place: China: Fuxian Lake, Yuxi | collected 2017-12-25
GGGCTCTTTCCGTTTAAGCCCCCGCCGCCTTGGTAGGGATGCGATGACATCGCCTCCGCTTGCCTCTCTGCCGTTCCCAACCGCTAACCGCCACCACCTTCAACGGGTAGGGTCGGGACCGCGTCACGACATAGCTGTATCTGTTCGCCGCAGGGCGAACCCAGGTAGGGGCACGATTCATCGTGCATTCCTTTTACGGAGGGCGCGGCGAAGCCACGCTCCTACCTCCGGCCGCCCTTCGGCGGCCCTACCCAATACCCGCAGCAATCATCCGGTCTCCGGCTCCCCTTTGAGCCCCGCCTTTGCTCCTTGCCAGCCTGTCAACTTGTCAACCTGCCAGCTAGTTGTCTCCCCGGCCAACTGGCCCACTGATCAACTGATCAACTAACGTTGCCTCGTTCCGGCCCACGTGTCCTCCTGTCCTCGTGCCCTCGAACCCGGCTCTCCAGCCCTCATGTCCTTCATTCCACCTCCGCCTCCCCTTGGCTCTCTCCGGCCCACGTGTCCTCCGGCCAACGAGCCCTCGGCCAATGCCTCTGTCCCGCTCTGGTGTCTTGTCGCACTCCCTGTCGTCTGGTTTTTAAGCCTTCAGCTGCTTGTCTCCCACAACCCTCTTACCCGCGCCATCACGCTCGGCACCGACCTCGCGAAAGAACAAGCCCTGAAGGCGATCCCTCAGGAGTGGATGGGTGGGTTAGCCCAGCCCGTCATCCAGTTAATTAACCAGTACGTTGGACCCTATGCGTTGGCCGGAGAAGCCTTCATGGGGACCTGGGCAATCCTCCTCACACTCATCCTCCCCGCGTCGTTCCTCCTGCTCGGTTTCGCCATCGTCCACGGCGTCCTCCTGCTCGGAGGAGCGCCGGGCGGATGGAAGGGCACCGCGCGCGCGTTCCTCATCAACCACGCCTGCGCCGACCTCGCCACGCTCGCGTGGGCCAGCCTCCTCCTCTCCATACTCAATACTCGATACTCCATACTCACCTTCAGCGTCCTCCTGCTCGCCGGACTGCTGCTCATCCGCCTCATCGCGCACGCCTGGCTCCTCGTCTCCCTCGCCCACACCCATTCCCTCGGCGCCCTCCGGATCATCTTCCTCGGCCTCCCCGCGCTCCTCTTCGGCCTCGCCGTCTCCAGCCTCCTCACCCTCGCCACCTGGACCTGGCTCGTCGCCGACCTCGCCCTCGCCGCCCTGAGGTAGGGATGCACCCCGAGAGCGCCACGAAGAGGGCCCTTGTTTCGTATTGGGGGCGAAACTCTATGCGCGGGCTGCGTCAGGGCTTGATGTGTATATCGTTACTTAGCGCGTGGCACGCCGGTGACTTTGTGCGCGTGCTTCGAGGCGCTGTTGTCGAAGCAGCGTCGGCAGGTCTCGCAGGTGCCGCAGATGTCTTTCCCTTCGAACCGGCGCCAATTGAGAGGGCAGATGGTTTCCATGCCGGCCTTCTTCCACTTCGGGAGTTCCTTCATCTTGTAGCAGTCCCAGAAGACGACCGAGACCTTGGACCAGATGTCGTCGGGCGGCGTCTCGCCCTTTTCGCCCTGATACGAGAAGAAGAACTTCCTGTTCAGCGGACGAAGTTCGAGCGCCTTGTCGCGGCGGTCCATGCTGTGCCGATCGAGGCTGAAGTGAACGAACACGTTTTTCGCGTCCGGCACCTTCGCTGCCATCGCAGGGATGCGCGTGACTACCCAGATTGGTATCTCGGGAAGAAGCCGTGCGACTTCCATCAAGCAGTCGATGGACTCGTCGAAGAGATCGCCGCCGCCGTTCCAGCGCAGGTACGTGGCTTTGTTCTTCACGCACTCACGCGCGATGCGCGACGCGGTTCCCTTCGGATCGCCCTTGATCGAGTTATACACACGCACCTGCTTGGTGAGACTCGCCGGCCAGGAGGAGCCGCCCTTGGAGAAGTAGCACGTGTTGATGCAGACCTTCGAAGGCTGGCAGGTCTTGGCGATGGGCAGGTTAACGCTCCAGCCGGTCACCTTGTTGTGGGAGAGCACCTTTTCCTTCGGGTCCCAAAGGTCTAGGTGGGAGGGGGTCCGTTGATAAAGGGGCGTACAGACATGGAAAAGTGGCTAAAAAGTCGTTTTAAACGGTTAATACGAGCCTTACTTCAATGCCCTACAAGTAAATGTCAGTTTTGTTTGACTAGCAGGGCAAGCCCTCCAGTCTATCTCCATACCGCAAAAAACCATGTCCAATCTCTCTCGCGCAGCACAGCAGACTACCGACCACCTCCTCAACCTCGGCAAAGCCGTCCAGAGCGGCTCCCTCATGGCCGAGGCTAAGGCGATCACGCCCATCCAGGCCAAGGCGCTCAAGTTGATGAAGGTCGCCGTGGTCCGTAATGAGAGCGAAGAGGGGCCGGCACTGGATGCCGAGCACGTGGTCTTCACCCGCCGCCCGGCCTTCGTAGCCTCGTTCTTGTACGGCTTCTTCGACGCCGTTTCCCCGATGGGGCCCGAGTTCATGACCCAGACCTTCGGCTCCACGATGGCTATCCTCAAGAAGGCCGGCGCGGCCAAGGGCGAGGCCGCTTCCGAGGAGAAGTTCATGGAGGAAATCATCGCACGGGCGCTTGGTCAGGTCAAGAGCTGGAAGCCCAAGCCCTCCCAGAAGGAAGCAGAAGAAAAGCACAAAAGCCTCCTCGACGAGACCGTCGGGGGTTCGGGTTTCTCTGATCATATCCGTCGCGCCCTTAATAAGAGCGCCCGTGAGCTGGAAAAGCTGACCGAGGGCGTACTCAAGGACCTCGAGAAGTCGGAGCAGGCCGTCGCCTCCGTCGAGATGATGGTGGAAGGGGTCCCGGGCGAGATCATCGCGGGGAACTGGATTCCTTTGCCTGTCGCCGGCGTCCGCATCAACAGCGCGCGCATCACCCGTAGCGTCACCAAGCTCCACCGCCGCGGCATCGGGGGCGCGAAGGCGCTGGTCATCCTCAACGCCATTAACGCCGCCTCCAACACGAACGCCTAATTTTATGCCCCAGAAATTCCCGCACTTTAAGCTGGGGGACATCGCCAATGTCCGCGCCGGTATTCCCTCCCGAGAAATCGACCGCCCCAGTGAAGACGGCGTCATCCCGTCCAAGATGGTCGGGCCAATCGCCCTCACCGGCACGTTCCTCAGCAAGATCGAGGGCGAAGACGTCGCGCTTCCTGGTCCGGTCGTTACTCGACACGGCCTAAAGGAGGGAGACATCCTCACCTCTTCGCGTGGAGTCTTCCGTGCTTCAATCCTTGAAAAGGAGCCCGAGCAGCTCACCGGCGGTTTCCAGCTGGTGGCCGGCCCGCTTTGTCACGTCGTCCGTATGGACGCCGAGAAAGCCGATCCGGCCTACGTCGCCTGTGTTCTTTCTACTCCGTCTGTGCAGGCTAAGATGATGTCTTCGGCCGGCGGCACGGCGGTCCGTCTGTTCTCCCGTGATGCCCTCGCGGAGATTGATCTCCCGCTCCCGCCTCTTGAGATGCAACGCAAGCTGGCCCGAGTCGCCCGAGACGCTCAGGCCTTGGTGGTCGCTCGCCGCGAAGAAGCCCGCCTCGAGCTCGCCATCACCACCCGTGAGCTCTCTGAAATCCTCGGCCTCAACGCCTGAATCCCATGCCCCCCGCTCTCTCTCCCGCCGCCCGCACGCGCCTCGCGTCCATCAGCAAGCAGCTGAAGGCCAAGTTTCCCGACTCCGATAGCCGCCTGGCTGCGGTGGTCTATGCCGTCTACGCGTGCCAGGCCGCGCGCCAGACCGGCGACAATCTGCCTCGCTTGATGTCGGCCACCCAGGTGGCGTTGCCGGATTACCTCAACGGGGTGTCGGCGCTGGACTATTTCCTCAACGAGGAAGCAGACGGCTCCGTGGACCAGCAACCCCTCGCTTACCGCGCGTCTCGGCTGATCAACGACCTCGCAAGCCTCAATGCCGCGAGCTTGGACTTTACGTCCAACGCGAAGCTTTCCGCCAATTGGATGGAGCTTCCTGCCCGTGAGCTGCCCTTCCAGTTGTTGGTACTGGATAAGATCGCTGACCCTGCTGAACTCATCGAGCTCGACCCGGTCCTCCCGTCCCTTGTTTTCGGTCTGCTGATCCGGACGGACGTCAACGACAGCGAACAGCCGGCAGTCAACGTTCCGCCCGCCCTTTCGGGACTCATCGCCAAGGCCTTTGCGCTTGGGCACGGTCAGGCTGCATTGGATCTGACTTTCGGCCTCGGTGGCATGACCGCCGATTCTATGGGCGAAAACAGCAAGGCCGCTTTTATTGCCCAAGAATCGGACCCGCTTCAGGCGCTTCTTGGCTGGCTGAGAATCCAGATTATGCCCGGCGCTGAATCGGCCTTGGTTCAAGTCGGCGATCCCCTCACCCACGCGTTCGCGAATCTGGCCAATACGCGACCTGTAGACCTGGCTTATGTCTACCACGTCGAAACGGGACCTAAGGTGGATATCTTGAAGCTGATGTCCCAGACTTCTGAGCCTGCTGAGCGGCTGATCGTAGTTTGCGCTGCGGCGGAAAGCCGACTGAAGCAGGGCAAAAGCGAGCTCGCTCAGGAAGAGCAGGGACTTGTCGCCGCCAGCTATCACAAGGAATCCAAGCAGCGAGAGTTCGAAGAGTTCGTCAAGATCCGCATCCCCGCTGTCCAGAGGGTTATCCAGCAATCTAAGGAAGGCGGGGACTTGCGGGAAAACTCCGATTACAAGAAGGCCCGCAAGGAACTCGATGTCCTTACCTCGTACGCCAAGGCCATCGAGGATGGACTTCGAGACATGGAGTACCAGTTCCGGGAGCGTCAGGCTCGTCACGAAAACTTGAAGCGCACCGTCGCCCACCTGCAGGCGGAGTACGATGAAGCCGAAGCCCGCCTGCGTTCGGCTCGGCGAGAATTCACAGCCGAGAGTCTCTCCATGCACCGAAATGATGGACGAGACCTCAAGCTCATCCGTCACGCCTTGGAAACCGTCACCTCTTCCGGAACTGTCGTCGCGGTAGTGTCGGGCCGTAATCTGATTCGCCACCAAAGTACGCGGTTCCTCCGCTCTTATCTGACCGCCGAGCAGAACTGGCTCGAGACGGTCGTCGAACTCCCGCGCGGTATCGCCGGTGCCGGCGAGCGCGTCGCGATGCTGGTCTTCCGCAAAGGCCGCAAGGACAAGGACGTGCTCTTCATCGACGCCTCGCGCATCGATGCGGTGGTCAAGGCTGGCTCCGAAGATTCGGTCATCGATATTGCCGCGCAAGAGTCGACTGTCGTTCGTCGCCAGCGACTCGAGGAACTGCCCGAGGCCTATGTCGATCGACTCGTCGAGATCATCCGCGACCGCGTCGAGTACGATGGCGTTTCCGCCAAGCTCGAGGCCTCTGTTGCTCTCGGCGAGTCCGACCTTCGTCCACAGCCACATCTCCGCGCGCTCGGGTCCGCTCGCGTGACGGTAGAGAAGCTTTTCCAGAAGCTGGCGGCTTCCGTCGAGCAGACCCGCAAGGCCTCCGCCGCGCTTCAGGCTTCCCGCGCGGCGCTCGGTCTCGCCCCCCTCAACCCTCAGTCCGGCCCGGCCGCGCCTCGCCCCTCAGGAAACTGACCTGACCCCCATTCCTCGACGGTTCTGACGGGCCCTTTTCAGGGCCTAGCGTGAGCTGTCGTCCCAATTTCACCCCCACAAAAAACAAAAACATAAAATACATGAAACACGTCCCTAACACTAACAATGCCTACTCCGTTGCTACTCTTGGCTTTAACGAGCCGAGCGTTTTCAACTCCTACTTCGAAAAGGTGCCTCTGCCGCCGCCGAAGTACCTCCAGGCCTCGGGTGCACAGGTAGCCGATTATGGCTCCACCCTCGGTCCTCTCCTCGACGACCCCGCCTTCACGGCGGAGCCCGTCACGCCGAAGCCGGAGTTCCGCGCCCTCGTGACGCAGATCGCCAACCCCAGCGGTGCCAGCGACTCGCCTCTGTTCTACAAGCCCTACGGCGCCTGTGGTACGGTGACGGGTTCTGTCCACTTCCTCTACGTAGCCTCGCACGACCAGTACGTGGTCGTCGACTGCGGAGCGCTGCAGGGCGAAACCGAAGGGCAGGGGCTCTACGACCCTTGGGCCTTCCCGGCCGCCCCGGCTAAGGTCTTCGCCTTGGTGATCACCCACGCTCACCACGACCACATCGGCCAACTCAAGAAGTGGCTCGAGGCCGGCTTCACCGGTAAGATCTACTGCACGCAGGCGACGGCCAAGCTGATGGCCGTCCGCATGAACCTCGAACTCGACGAGCCTCTCGCCGCCGACGCCGATGAGGATGACCGCCTGGCTAACCTGCACGGCCGCATGATCTGCCCGGACGCTTCTTCCGACTACGCCTTCGGCACCTACTTCCCGGTGGAAGGCCTCGAAGGTATCACGATGAGCTTCATGCCGACGGCTCACCTCCTCGGCGCTGTTTCTGTCCAGATCCGTGCCGACGTCCCGGGTCGCCCGAAGGCGGAGATCCACTTCTCCGGCGACGTGGGCCCTCTCACCGACGCCGCGACCCATCTGGGTCTCGCTGCCGCTCGTCAGCCTTGGGGCGCGATGTCCCCGACGGTCGTCCTCGAGTCGACCTACGGCGACCGCCCTGACCGTGACGCCTCCTGCCTCGACGGTCGTGAGCGCTTCAAGGCCTTGGCTGCTGTCATCAGCAACGCCAACGCCCGCGGCCCTGGCGCCTCGCTCGTGATCCCTGCCTTCACGCTGGGTCGCACCACGGATGTCCTCTCCGATATCCTGTACGTGCTGCTGACGATGTGGGACGAGCTCTGCATCCTGCCTACGGATGGCGTGCCGCAGATCTCGGTCTGCTCGCCTGTGGCTGGCGACTTCGCCCGCATCGTGGGCGAGTCCCTGCTGATCACTGGTCCGGACGGCCAGCCCCGCTGGCGTAACCCGCACTCGGCCCTCGCCGGCCTCATCGGGCCCGAGACCATCGCCGCGCTCTTCGACCCCGAGGCCGAATACGATGGCCGGTTCGATGCGTTCTTCCGTATCCACTACCCCAAGAAGCCGGTGCTCGATGGCGGCCTCGCCATCATCATTGCGGGCTCAGGCACGACGACCGAAGGCACTATCCTCAAGATCATCTCGGGTTTCGCCACCGACGAGCTCTCGACGATCCTGCAAACGGGCTATTGCCCAGAGGATTCTCCGGCCGCTCAGCTGCGCGAGCTCGCCGCCAAGTCCCTCGAGGAGCGCGCGAGCATGAAGCTCACCTTCCCGAAGACCAAGTCCGGCAAGTCCGATTTCGCCGACATCCCAGGCGACGTGGTGCGCATGCACGTCGAGAACCTCTCCCTGTACTACTCGGGTCACGCCGACGGTAAGGCCCTGGTCGAGTACGTCCACGGCTCCAAGCCCAAGGACAGCGATGTCGATGTCATCCTCGTGCACGGTTCCGACCCCGCCCGCGAGGCCCTCGCCCTCCGCCTCAAGCAGCCCAACGACGTCGGCGCCCGCCCGGTCCGTAACGTCTACTGCCCGTCCCCGGTCTCGCCTTGGTATGACCTAGCTTACCGCCGCTGGGTTCGCCCGGACTGCGGCGAGCTGCGCTCCTCCGAGTGCCTCCGCTCTTACAAGAAGGAAGGCGGCCTGCGTAACGCTCAGTCGGTGATCATGTCGTTCGCCCACTCGCTCAACAAGTTCTCCAACTTCACTTGCACGCACCCCGCCCCTGATACCGAGAATGTCTGGAGCATCGTGGCAACGGACGTCGGAATTCACCATGAGGTGAAGGCCCGTCCGATGGGGGATGGGTGCGTCCAGATCGAGGTTTCGTCGAGCGTCGGTGTCTGCGACAGCCGCATGGACATCGCCCAGCGTCTGTTCCCCTGGGCCTCCGTGATGGGTTATCTCACCCGCGCCATGCCGTCTGGGTATGCGCCGGTCAGCACGGCCGAAGAGGTGGACGCTCTGCTCGCGCGCATCAAGGACACCGCCCGTAAGGTTCCGATCTTCCTCGTCGGCAAGCCTCGCGACGACAAGTCGCACGCCGAATTCTTCGCGAAGCGTTGGGTTCTGGGCTCGGGCGCGGTCTACGTGGTCACCCGTGAAGGCCGCAAGCACCTGGCCGAGCGCGGGGTGGAGATGGGGGCCTCCATCGGCCTCATGTACGGCTGCGACCCCCTCAAGGAGCCGACCATGCTCTTCGCCACCCAGCCCCAGGACCAGGCACACGAGATCATCGCCGAACTCAATAAGGCCGACGACCTCAACCGCCGAGCCTGCGCCGCCCCGGCCGCCCAATCCCGGGCGGCCTGAGGGTTGATAACAAAATCAGCCGCAAATCCCCAATGCCTTGCCACTTTTGGCTGCACATCTAACAACAGAGACATGTCTTCCCTTAAGCTATGAAGGAAGAACTGCGAATCCATAAGTCTCCGGCGGCGATGAAGCCTAGGCCGGAAGAAGCAGACGCATCCAGTAGACGTGAAGAGGCCAATAGGCCGATGGGCTGCGGTATGAAGCTGTTCCTCTTCTGGCTAAGGGCCTGCGGGCTGGTCTTGTTGGCGTCCTTGGTGGGGAATCTGCTAAAGCGCTGAACGATTATAATAAAGGACCCTAGTTCTAACGGACGAAGGGAAGTCCTTGGGCTCTACGGCCTTGTGGACACGATCGCCAGGTAGGTATGGTGTTTGTCCGGCCATTTGGCGCCGCCGCGGTTGACTCAGTGGCCGTTCCCGCCAAGTTTAACTGTCTGGCCCCTTAAAAGGCCGTTCTCATACATACACATGGACAAACCAGCGCCTCGCGAAGAGGGCGGGTTATCGGAAGCAGCCTTCGAGCAATGGCTGGAAGCCCACATGCTGGGGCTCTGGCCAGAAACCGAAGGTTACGAAGGTTACCCACCGTCTGAGGAATAAGGATACAAGCTGATCTAAAATTGTTCTAAAATGCGCACTCAGTGCGTGGTGATTAAAAAGAAAGCCAAAGCCGCGTAGCGGTCAGGCGAATCTCTCCGGTCCGGGCACTACGTGCCCGGGCCGGTTCTGTTTTGCAGTGGGCGAGCATGGGGTCAGGCCGCACCTTATCAGTGCATATTATTTCCGGGTACGGCCTGATCCGTTACGTCCCCGGTGGGTACGTCATGGACTTGTCACAAGGGGCAGGCGTAGTTTTAGGCTTAAATCTAAAAATGCAGAAGTCCCCATTATAAATGTAATATCAAATTGATAACGAGGCTGGGTTGACCCCTGCCGGATGGTGGGACATAAGAAGGGACCCCTTACATCCCATGGCCATCTACGTCTATGCAGCCGAAGCGTGTCGCGAGGAGGCACGTAAGCACTCCGTTGAGCCTCAGCTCGACCGTATCATCAAGAAGATCGAGAGCGACCAGAGCTACTCGCAGTTCCAGCCGTTCCCGGCGCCGTTCCTCGTAAAGAAGAAGTTCGGGATGTATAGCGGGCGTCTCATCGCCCAGGTCGAAGAGATCGACGGCAATGTGGTGTTAGTTCTGCTTGCGTTCATGCTCCGCGGTTCAAAGGAGTATAAAGATCGTGGCGGGTTCTATAACGACCCCAACAAGTACGCTGAGCAGAATTTCCGCTCTCGTTATAAGACCGAGGATCTCGCGCGATTCGTAGCGCAAAAGGAGCAGGAGCCACCAGTCGCCTCGAAGCCGGCGCTGGAGGAGCAGGAGAGCCTAATCCTGTATAACGCACTTTCCGCTTCGCAGGGAACTACCGAGCATAGTTTTTGCGACGGACGCGCTTGGATGGCAGCGATCTCCCAGAAGACGATCAGTAACCGTAAGCAGAGCATCCATAAGTATATTGAGGGGCTAATGGTCGACTGGGCTGCGACGTCACCTGACGCCGCGCCGGGCGGCAAGGTTTCAGTCCTACCCGATTCGAATAACTTGCATGTCTGGACGAGACTCTTCCCTGATCTCGGCATCAGATTGCTGATTGCCGTCGGCACGGCCGCCGAAATCAGAGAAAAGGTGGAGGCGAAGACCAAGGAGATAGTCGACACGGCAAGTCCGGCTAAGGAGCAGGTCTTGCGTATTTCTGCCCGGCTTTACCCCGAGCTGGTGGTGTTATCCTATGACCTATGGGCTCAGCTTCAGGACGATGAAGAATCCAACCTAGCCCTTTCGCCTGAAGAAGAGGATGTCAGGCGCTCCGTGCGCATCAGCGAAGACAGTGCGCGTAAATGGAGCGACCGTTCTGCTGGATTCCCCCTGTTCATCAATGGACGCGCTGGCAGCGGTAAGACCACGATCCTGCACTATCTATTTGCTGAATTCGCCGCCTATCACTCGGACAAGAAAGAGCGCCGCGATTCCGGCCTTGCCCCGATCTATTTCACTGCGAATCCGCGTCTCATGCAGAAGGCAGCGGAGAATGTCACGAAGATCTCGCTCTGCAACTTCCGGATCAACGATAAGGCCGACGGACTGAGCGAACAGCAGAAGGGCGAGATCACCGCCCAGGTAAAGGACTACTTTGCTTGCTTCCATGACTTCCTGATCTCGTGCCTGCCACAATCCGACCTCGTACAATTCCCCGCTAATCGTCGCATCACCTACGCACGTTTCCGCGAGATGTGGCGCGAGCGCTTCGCTCGAGATAAGTCCGCAGCTTCTAAGTACGGCTCGGCTATCTCATGGCACGTAATCCGCACCTATGTGCTCGGTACTGAGACGGACTTCGATGATTACGATCTGGTCGGCGAACGCCCTGAGGCCGAAGCGAATACCCTCGAGCCGGACGAATACCGTCACCTTGAACGCCGGAGCCGTACAGTGTCCGACGAGACCTATCAGCACGTCTTCGAGAATGTCTGGCCGTGGTATGCTAAGTTAAAGGCTGAGGAGAACTACTGGGACGATCAGCAACTGGTGCGCCACATTCTCCGTCTCGACGCCAGCAAGCGCCTCACCGAAGAGGGTGGTGAGAAGCTCCGAGGCTGGGCGCTCCCGACTTTCTCTGCCGTATTCTGCGATGAGTCCCAGGACTTCACCCCGGTCGAGCTGTCATTCTTGCTAAGGCTCTCGATCTACTCCCACCGAAAGATCCAGCCGCATGAAGTAAAGCTGGTGCCTTTCGTCTTCGCGGGTGACCAGTTCCAGACCTTGAATCCAACGGGTTTCCGCTGGGAAGCAATTAAGGCATCCTATGTGGAGCGTATTGCGATGGGCTTGGATTCCTCCCTGCTCGAAGAACAGCGTAAGGTGAGCCTTAACTATCAGGAACTCCGATATAATTACCGATCCTCCAGCGAGATTGTCGGCTTCTGTAACCTGATCCAGGCACTACGCGCTCGCGTCTTCGACCTAGCCTCCGAGATTCACCCGCAGCAATCCTGGGCTAACGAGAATACCTCGCCGGTAGTGGTGACTACCGCCGAGCGCGACGACCTCTGGGAGTCCGTCAGGAAGTATCAGGTCAAAGTAATCGTCCCTTGCGGGGAGGACGAAGAAGAAGATTATATCCGTCAGGACCCTGTGCTGAGCAAGCAAGTGCGCTTCGATAAGCAGACTGGCGGTACGGATATCACTGTGTTGAGCGCCGCCAGCGCCAAGGGCCTCGAATTCTCGCACGTGATGGTATACGGCTTCGCCGGTACCGAGGAGGCTTCGAAGGTCATTTCTCAGCTGTCCCAGCCGGATCTTGAAGAAGATCAGGCACTCCCGCTCCAATACTTCGTCAATAAGCTTTATGTTGCCGTGAGCCGTCCCACCGAGCGACTGGTCGTCGCCGAGCAGAAGGACAACATTGACCGATTCTGGACGTTCCAATCCGAGGGCGAGAACCTGAGGGCAATCAAGGCAGGCCTGCGCCGTTGGGATGAAGAGTGGCAGCCAAACGTGAGACTTCCGTTCACGGATAATGCGTTCCTCTTCTCAGAAGGTGCCGCCGTTGATCCTTCTCAGGAAGCCGAGCAGCTCAAGTCTCAGGGTATGGCGAATCGCTCGCCGTTCGTACTCCGTCAGGCCGCCAAGATGTACCAGCTCGCTGATAAGAGCCAAGAGGTCAGCAAGTGCGTCGCTCTCGCCTTCGAATACGAAGGCAAGTACAAGGAGGCTGCCGAAGCATACTTCGTCGCGGACGCCTTCCAGGAAGCACTGGCGCTCTATTTCCGGGCTGGACTGTGGGCACATGCGCCACGAATTGTCACTTGCTGTAAGAAGGAGCAAAGCCTGCAAGGAGGCGTCGAGGATCGGCTGGCCCTGCTTGCCAACGGCATCCAGACCAAGGCTGCTCTGACTTTGGATAAAGCGGCAGCCTCCCTCAAGGTGGTCCAAGACCATCCAGCGCTTGAAGCGATTGTGTCCGACCCAGAGATGGGTTCCTCCTGCCGCGAGGCTTTGGATAAGATCGCCCAGCACTACACAAGCCTCTCTTCTCCTGATCCAACCCTGTGGACGGCTTTCGCCCACCCATTGTTGCAGCTACGGCCGAAACTCGGCGTGCTGGCTGAATCGGATCATGTCGCCTTAGCCAAGCTGGCCCATCGCGCCCAGCTCTGGCGCGAAGGCGCTGAGCACTTCGATAAAGCCAAACAGTCGCCCTCGCGTGATTACGACGAGTGTAAGGCCAAGAGCGCCAGTTGGCCAGACAACGCCGCATCACTCTGCCGCCTGAAGCTGTATGATGATGTGACACGTCCTTACTTTGAGAAGGGCCGTCCGCCCCTGGCCGTCAAGGATTCCGGGTTCGTTGCTTACGCTTTCACCCAGGACGAAGAGAAGTGCACCGAGGCACTTCACGTCATCCAGCAGAACGACGTCCTTCCCGAATCAATCCTGATGGTTTTCAACGCATACCCGAAGAAGCGGCTCAATGACCGTATCCGAAAGGCTCTCCTAACCCGTTATTTCATGCGTCTCGGCCAGGAGAAGCAGATCGACACGCTGCTGAACATCCTCCGCGACGTGGATCAGTTTGAGGTCAAGCCGAAGCCGGAATCGCACGTGAAGGATTACATCAAGGCCCACGACAAGGATGTGTGCACCATGTGCGTACTCGCCCTTGCCCAGATCGCTGATCCTTGGGCTAAGGTCGAATGGGGCGCAACTTCGCCTCACAAGAAGAACCGCTACATCCAGAACCTCAAACGCGCTTACCCTGTCGCGCGTCTCTCGACCGTCGACCCCTTCGCACTGGCCCTGGCTTTCGTGTATGAGCGCCTTGACGAAAAGCAGGAAGCCCTCGCCGTGCTGGCGAAGATCACGACGGACGGGAAGCTGAACCCGGACCAACTCAAGCTCGCCTGGCGCCGCTGGGTCAAATTGCACATGAAGACCTTCCGCGAAGAGACGGCCAAGGGTAACGGCAACGCTGCCACCAAGGCCCTCAACGCTGCGAAGGTGGGTTACTACTCCGCTGACGTGGATGATAAGACGGAGGAGAATATCCCCGCTGATCCCACGGAGCTGGATTGCCGCTGGTACTTCGATGCCTTCAAGGACTTCGGGCTCGGCCTGTCGTCCATCCTAGAATCCGCCGCGGACTTGAAGCGTAATGCACCCACTGGCGCCAAGCCCGAAGAATCCAAGCCCGTTTCCGTCCCTCCTGCTGTGCAGCCTCCTGGCCCTGTGGCTGGATCGGCATACCGCGTCGTCATGCTGGGAGATGTGAAGCTCACCTATGTGCCTGGAGCCAAGGTAAACATCGATCACGGCGCTCAGCGCGCCGTGTACAAGTTCGATAAGCACATGGCCGAGTCGGTCGATGACGACTTCCTGTCGCCCGACGGACTTTCGATCGCTGCTCTTGGCCTCACCATGAAGGACCTCGGTAAGGATGCCGTCCGCATCCGCATCCGCGGCTCCGGCCTCTACGTTGACTTCTTCAAGGACGCGCCGGCTGCCGACTCTGAGTAAAGTTATGCCGCTTGGGTGTCTGGCCTCGTGTCCAGCGAAGCCAGACACCTCCTGCTTGGCTGGGAGATAAGGCACAGGCCTGCGTTTTTCGCGTCCGTAATATTTTCTATATAAGTATAGAGCCAAAAAGCTAGCTAGGTCCCGCCTGAGCTGCTTAGCTCCAGGCCTCATGCAAAAGATTCAAATCCAAGGAGCCTCGAAGTTCGCTGACCGATTCTTCTCCGAGTGCGGTCAGTTCCAGTGGGCTCGTGAGTTCCTGCAGAACTCGGTCGAGGCCAAGGCGACAAAGGTGGAGTTTGGCCTAGAGTGGCAGGCAGTGGTCGACCATAAGGTCTACCGGCGCGTGATCTCCGACGACGGGCTTGGGATGACCCCCGATGATCTGGTACAGTTCTTCAAGACCCTTGGTTTGAGCAGTAAGAGTACCGACGGACTTGAGAGTAATTACGGTATCGGAGCAAAAATCGCCTCGCTTCCCTGGAATCCGCTCGGCGTTACTGTGATTAGTTATGCCAAGCGTGGAAACAAGTCCACCGCCGCCATGATTCGTATCTACCAGGATCAGGATGGAGATTTCTCCTTACATGAGTTTCGGGATTCCGATGAAGCCTTGGTGAGTCATGTCGATCCAGATGAGATCGATTGGGAGTCCTACGACTGGACTGATCATAATTCTGACTGGAAGGCAGATAACATCGACTGGTCAAAGGTGGTACCTATGTGGGTCAAGGAAGCAGGGCATGGCACGGTCGTGGTGCTTCACGGTTCCAAGGAATTTCCGCACACCATGACGGGGAGTAACGGCAAGGACATCACCAAGGGTCTGTCGATCTACCTTAACACCCGTTTCTGGGAGTTCCCCGGGCTTGGTCAGATCAAGGTAGCTGAACTCAAGGGCGATAAGGAAGAAGGCAAGTGGCCGCTTGGACCGGATGACGGCGACCCAAAGCGTTCACCCAATAACCGCACCATCATGGGAGCCCGATATTACATCGAGGAGCCTAACGAGAAGGACGGAAAGGAAATCGGCAAGGTCGCCCATTCAGGCGTTGTCGAACTCAGTGAGGGAAAGGTAAAGCTGCATTGGTCCCTTTGGGAGGGAGACCGCCCTAAGTATGGCGCCTATGCCGCCGAGAAGGGCTACGTCGGCCTCCGCTACATGAATGAACTCTATGATACCGACCAAGGGAAGGTCAGGTTCCGCCACTTCGGGATTGTCGAGAGTAAGGTGACGGATCGGCTGACCATCCTGCTCGAGCCTGTTCGTGCGAAGAAGGCCTTGGATTGGGGCGTAAGCCCAAATCAGGCCCGGTCACGTCTCGTCTTTTGCGACGGCGACGCCGGAGGACTTGAGCTGCCTTGGTCAGATTGGGGTCGTGAGTTCTACGAAGCCATGCCTGAACCCATTAAAAAGGCCATCGCCGAGGCTCGTGGCGATGGGCAGGGTGAGCTTAACGATGAGGCCTACCGTAAGCGACTTCAGGAGCTATTCGGGGATCGCTGGCGCGTGCAGGTCGAGGTGGTCAAGCCTGGGACTAAGCTGGTGAAGAGAGGTGCGGAAAAACCCGTTACCGGTGGCACGAAGCCCGGTAATGGCGGGGGTGGGGGCGGATCGTCCACGGAGCCTAGCGTGAATGTCGATGGTCCCGGCCCTGTCGAAGGTCCTGGAGAACCCGGCACTGCACTCCAAGCGGTCTCTATTCCCATCTACAAGCTCTCCGTGAAAGAGAACTTCACCAAGCCTTGGCATCTCGCCTTATGGGTCCAGGCTGAGAATGCTGTCTACATTAACACTGGGAGCGAAATCCTGAAGAAGCTAGAGGACTACCACGTAGAGCGATTCCCGGACGTCCATGAGGAAGAGATCCGCAAGGAGATTCGGAATGCCTTCGGCGAGATCGCAGTCGCAAAGGTCGCACACTCGCAGCAACTTAAGCACCTCGTGAATAAAGAGGATCTCGAGAA
>SXGQ01402398.1_pt1 | contig 15813 bp, 15 predicted proteins | sample 3178371 | NCBI WGS metagenome assembly SXGQ01 (sample SAMN11356859, study PRJNA531348) | freshwater metagenome | isolation source: freshwater sample F1-20 | place: China: Fuxian Lake, Yuxi | collected 2017-12-25
ATCCTGTCCCCGCTACCAATAAAAAAGAAGACCGGAAATCCACCCGGTCTTCTTTTTTTGTGCCATCAATACAATGCGTAGAGTAGAGACATGAGTGAAATAGTTGGCAAATTCGAGAAAAAAAAGTTAGGAAAAATTTTTCTCACAGCCCCAGGACCAACGACCAAACAAATGTTTTCTCAATTGCTAAGAGCAAGACGTGATCCATCAGGGTTTCTTGTGGAGATGCGAAAAAAATATGGAAACGTAGTTCAATTTCCATTGCCTATTCTTCCGGTGTACTTGGTAACTCATCCTGATGATGTTGATCGTGTAATGCGAGTGAATGCAAAAAATTACGGCAAGAGAACCATTCAATATGAGAATTTAGCTTTGGTAACAGGAGATGGATTACTAGCAGCTGATACACAAAGTTGGAAAAGACAAAGAAAATTGATCCAACCGGCATTTCACCACGAAGCCATTATGAGAGTTGGTCCAGATACAGTTCTTGTAACAGAACGAATGTTAAAAAATTGGCAAAAATTACCAAATAATTCTGTAATTGATATTGACGATGACATGATGCATGCCGCATTAGAAATAGTGGGCCGGTCATTATTTGGAACTGATTTAGCAGGAGATGTTGAGAAAACTGCTCAAGCAACTCTTGATGCATTAGATATTATTGTTGCTCGCGCCAGAACTCCCATAACATTTCCAAAATGGATTCCAACACCAAATAACAGAAAATTAGCAAAAGCTTTAAAACAACTAGATGGCGCTGTTCAAAGAATTCTTGATGAAAGAAAAAAAATCACAGCTATTGCAGGAGTGGATCGAGACGTTGACATGCTTGATTTATTACTTGCCGCTCATGATGATGAAGGTGGATTAAACAGTAAAGAGTTAAGAGATCAAATTGTTACGTTTATTGTTGCAGGACACGAAACCGTTGCTAGTTCATTAACTTGGACTTGGTGGCTACTGGGTTCTCACCAAGATGTGCAAACAAAATTACAAAAAGAAGTTGACGAAGTTTTACAAGGAAGAAATCCAGAAGTTGAAGACGTTGCAAACCTTCCTTACACAAGGGCAGTTGTTGATGAGGCTTTAAGAATTTTTCCACCAGGTTGGGTGGTTAGCAGAAGATCATTAGGAGAGGATGTTCTTGGTGGTCACGAAATTCCTGAAAAATCCGTAATAATAATTTCTCCTTGGGCAACACATAGACATCCTGAAGCATGGAACAAAGCCGAAAGTTTTGATCCAACACGATTTATGCCTGATGCGCCAACTCCACAAAAAGGAACTTATTTGCCATTTGGAATTGGCCCAAGAATGTGTATTGGAAAAGATTTTGCACTATTAGAAAGTGTTTTAATGATTGCTCGAATTGCTCAAGAGTGGAACTTAACACCGGCAGGTTCAGAACCAATTCCCAGAGCATTAGTAATGGTTAGACCCGCAGGAGGTCTACCAATGTTTATAAATAGAAGAAACTAACTAAATAATCTTATGGTTTGCTCGTGGAGCAAACCATTTGTTGTGACTAAGCTTTTTTCAATTAGTGGATCACCATTATTAAGTGATGTCACATTTCCACCAGCTTCACGAATAATCGGAATCAATGCAGCCATATCCCAAATTGCAAGTGAAGGTTCCATAGCCAAATCAAGGGATCCCTCTGCAACCATCATGTGAATAATAAAGTCTCCAAAACCACGCGCGCGCCAAACTTTCTTAAGTAATTTTTCAAACTCTTCTTCTTGAGATTTCTTTTCCCATCTGTCTTGACTTGAATAACCTAAATAGGCATCTTCTAATTTGGAGACTTTAGAAACTTGCAGTTTTCTTTCACTTTGAAATGAATTTGTTTTTGTTTGCAAAAAAGAACCTAACCCCGTTGCGCCAAACCAGCGTCTACCCAAAGCTGGTGCAGAAACCATTCCTGTAGTCATCTGGCCATCAACACGTAATCCAATTAGTGTTCCCCAAAAAGGAACACCTCTCACAAAGTTTTTGGTGCCATCAATTGGATCTAATATCCATTCACGATTTCCACCACCGTCATGACCAAATTCCTCGCCAATAATTGAATCCTGTGGTGAATAATTAGCAATCAGTTTTCTTAATTCTTCCTCAACACTTCTATCAGCATCACTAACTGGAGTTAAATCAGGTTTAGTTTCAATTTTTAAATCCATTGCCCCAAATCGAGCCATTGAGATTTTGTCAGCTGAATCAGCTAATTTGTGGGTAAATTCTAGATCTTGGATGCTCATAGTCAAATAAGTCTAACCTTCAGAGGACTCAAGTGAAGCAAGTAATCTTCTAAATGAATCAAGTCTTGGCAAGAGCGCTGGATTTTCAAAAGCAGCAGATTCGATTGCACAACTTGTGTCTTGGTGGGAACAACCTTTTTGACATTGAGTAGTGGCTTGAATTAAGTCTGGAAATCCTTCCAATATTTCTTCAACGGAAGCATGTGCTAAACCAAAAGATCTAATGCCTGGAGTATCAATGATCCAAGTTTTACTGTTTACTTTTAGTGCATAAGCCGAGGTTGAGGTGTGTTTTCCTTGCCCGGTCACATCGTTTACTTCACCGGTTCTTCTTCTAGCATCAGGAACAAGTCTGTTAACAAGTGTTGATTTACCAACACCGGAAGGCCCAATTAGTACAGTTGTTTTTCCTTCCAGTAAATCAAGTAACTCATCAAGATTGGTTGTTTTGTTCATAGAAATTACTGGAATATCAAGTGCTTGATACATTTGCGAAAGTTTTTCGGAAGATTCAACGTCAGTCTTAGTGGCAATAATTATGGGTTGAGCATTAGCTAATCTAGCAGCGATCACTGTTCGATCAATAAGTCTTGGATTAGGTTCAGGTTCTGAAGTTGCAACCACAATTGCAACCATGTCAATGTTTGAAACTAGAGATCTTTCGACTGATTCAGAGTCATCGGCACTTTTTTGTAGAGAGTTCTTTCGCTCTTTAACTTTTACAATTCTGGCCATATTTTCTGGATTCTTAACGTCAACTCCAACCACTTCTACTAAATCTCCAACAACAACACCTTTTCTTCCTAATTCACGAGACTTGATTGCATAAATATTTACATCATCTAAATCAGATAAATTTACGGTGAACCTACCGCGATCAACTGTTATGACCAATCCGTCTATTGCATTCTCAAATTTAGGTCTATCTTTAGATCTAGGTCTTGATTTATGTTTTCCTGGACGGGAACGAAAATCATCCTCGTCATAATCTTGCAGTTTGTTCACGCACCCACCATTGAATTCCACATTTTTTCAAAGTCGGGAAGAGTTTTAGAAGTAGTTTTTATATCGTCAACTTCAATTCCGTTAACTACTAATCCAATTACTGCACCTGCAGTAGCCATTCGGTGATCGTCAAATGCCTTCCATAAACCACCATGTAATTTTGCTGGCTTTATGTTCAGTCCGTCAGCAGTTTCAGTGGCATCCCCACCGATTGCCTTTATGTTTTCTACAAGTGCAGCTAAACGATCTGTCTCATGGCCTCTGAGGTGCGCAATTCCTGTTAAGGAACTTGGAGAATTTGCAAACAACGTGATTGCAACTAGAACAGGCGTTAATTCTCCAACGTCGCTTAAATCAAAATCAATACCTTTTATCTCACCTGAGTGTCTTACTTTTAAACCCTTATCTCTTAGAGAAACTGAAGCACCCATTTTCGTTAATATATCTATCCACGCATTTCCAGCTTGCGTAGTTTTTTGAGGCCAATCGGGAATATTTACTTCACCATGTGTTACTAGAGCTGCAGCTAAGAATGGTCCTGCGTTTGATAAATCAGGTTCAATTAACCAATCTTTTGAAGTGATTTTTCCAGGTAAAACTTTCCAAGAATTATTGTTTGTAGAGACAATATTCACACCGACTTGTTTTAGCATGTCAATAGTCATTTCTATGTGAGGAATACTTGGAAGCTTTTTTCCAACATGATTTATAGTTAAACCATTCAAAAACTTTGGCGCAGCTAAAAGTAGTGCACTGACAAATTGGCTAGATTCGGAAGCGTCAATTGTTATTTCTCCACCTTTTACAACTCCATCACTTGCGATAGAAAAAGGAAGTGATCCAGTTGATTGATCGTCCACAGAAATATTAAGTGACTTTAAAGAATCAATAAGTGTTTTCATGGGACGATTGCGTGCACGAGCATCACCATCAAAATGTGCCACTCCAGTTGAAAGTGCTGCTAATGGTGGAACAAATCTCATAACGGTTCCAGCTAAGCCCACGTCAATAGTCAAATCTTGATGAGCTCGTTTCATTGGAGAAATCTCAACAACTTCAGCAGATTTCTTTATTTCACAGCCAAGTTGTTTTAAGGCTTGCAGCATCAATTCGGTATCACGAGCTAATAAAGGTTTAGAAATTTTTGAAACAGAATCACCTAAAGCAGCTAAAACAAATGCTCTGTTTGTTGCAGACTTTGAACCAGGAATTGAAATGGTTGCCTTAATTGGGCGCTGCACACTGGGGGCAGACCAGTTATGTGGGGCAGATTCACTCATTTGAATCTAAGACTACAGCGTGCACGTAATATTCAGGTTGTTATGTGTGGAAGATACGCTGCCAATCGCGATACGGGAACTCTTACTGAAGTATTCAAGTTAAAAAATCTACCTGTTCAACTTTTACCTGAAAATTTCAATATTTCTCCCACTTCAAAAACTTACGCAATAACTGTTGATAAGAATCAAAATAGGACCCTAGAAATAATGACATGGGGATTAATTCCTTCTTGGGCAAAAGATAACTCGATGAGTGCGAAAATGATAAATGCCAGGTTTGAAACAGTTGACGAGAAACCTTCTTTTCGAAGCGCGTTTAGTAAAAGACGATGCATAATTCCAATGGACGGTTATTACGAATGGTTTAGACCAATTGATCCTAAAGAAAAAAAGCAACCATATTTTATAAAAGCAAAAAATAGTCCTGTTTTAGCGGTGGCCGGAATTTATGAAATCTGGAAAAACCCAACTCCAGGAAATTTTGACCAGGAAGTTCACAGTTTTTCTGTGATTACTACTGAAGCAAAATTAGGGCTAGAAACCATTCATGATCGGATGCCTGTGCTTGTTCCTGATAAAAATTGGCAAGCATGGCTTGATCCATCTATTCAAAATAAGGATGAAATCAGATCACTTCTAGCAACACCACCAGATGGTTACTTTGAATTTTATAAAGTGAATTCAGATGTAAATAATGCTAGAAATAATGGCCTAAATTTAATACAACCATTGAGTGACTAAATGAGTACGACTTTTATTGAGACTAGTTTGGGTAGCGCTCAAATAAGACTTGTGGAACGACAAGGTAACGTTGGCTTATGACTTTTTTATCAGCCGTTGTCAAAGACAAAACTGAACTTGAAGATAAAGATATTGAACATCTTCAAGCACTTTTGGCTGATTGGACTTTGTTAGCAGACTTAAGCTTGAGTGATCTTGTGCTGTGGATTCCAACCTGGCACGGAAAAGGTTTTTTCGCAGCAGCACAAATTAGGCCTGCGACTACTCACACAAATGTTCCAGAAGACTTAGTAGGAGAGTTTATTGCCTCTGGTCGAAGAGTTGATTTAGATAAAGCTTTATCGACTCGAAGAAAAGTTGGTGACTCCAATAGCTCAGGTTTGAGAATAGAAGCAATTCCAGTTGTGTTTAATGAAAAAGTTATTGCAGTCATTTCTCGCCACACAAGTGTTGATGGCAGAGGTGGAAGATTAGAGCAAGTTTATTTGGCCGCTGCACAAGATTTGATGGAAATGGTTGCTTCGGGAAGTTTCCCTGCGCAAGGTGAAATCAGCAAAGCAAATCAAGCACCTCGAGTTGGTGATGGAATCATTCACTTAACTAAGGATGGAATTGTTGATTTTGTCAGCCCAAATGCTTCATCAGCTTTTAGAAGACTTGGGTTTGCATCTGACCTAATCAATCAAGATCTTTCAAAAGTTGTTACAAAACTTCAACATAAACCCGGTCCAGTTGATGAAGCAATAATGCTCATTGCAGGTGGGCGCGCTAGTGGTGAAGTTGAGTTAGATAATTCAACTTCGGTTGTGACTCTTCGTGGTGTTCCACTTTTAAAAAATAATCAAAGAGTAGGTTCTTTGGTTTTAGTAAGAGATGTTGCAGATTTGAGAAGAAAAGAGAAAGCACTTTTAACAAAAGATGCAACAATTAGAGAAGTCCATCATCGTGTTAAAAATAACTTACAAACAGTAGCCGCACTTCTGAGGTTACAAGCAAGAAGAGCAAAGAGTGAAGAAACAAAAGATTCTTTAGCTGAGGCACAAAGAAGAGTAAGTGCTATTGCAGTTGTGCACGAAGCCTTATCTAGATCGCCAGGTGAAGTAATTCCATTTGATGAGGTAATTAGTCAAGTAATAGCACTTGTCACAGATGCTTCAACAATTGTTGAAAATGAAAAAGCGATTGGAATTGAACTACAAGGAGAGTTTGGACAACTACCCGCAGAAGTTGCTACCCCTCTTGCCATGGCTGTAGTAGAAATTTTACAAAATGCCATTGAACATGGGCGACCAACAAATGCACCCGTGCAAATTAATGCATCCAAAAGTGGTGGACAAATTCGAATCACAATTACTGATGAAGGTCCTGGAATTGAAAAAGGCAAAGATGTTTTTGCAACGGATCAGTTAGGTTTACAAATTGTGAGAACTTTAATTGTTGATGAACTTGGTGGTGGGTTAACTATTTCTGCGAATTCACCCACTGGGGTGAAGGCAGAAATAGTCGCCCCGATAGTTCTTAGGAAAAGTGACTAAACCTGTCTTGGTTTAGTAGAAGTTGATTGAAGCCGCTGGAGCACTATGGCCTAAAGCGCGACGTTCGTCTTCGCTTAGTCCACCCCAAACGCCGGAATCTTGGCCTGTTTCCAAAGCCCATTGCAAGCATGGTTCGACCACGGTGCAGGTTTTGCAGACTTTCTTAGCTGCTTCTATTTGAAAAACAGCAGGTCCGGTGTTACCTATAGGGAAAAATAACTCAGGATCTTCATCGCGACAAGCTGATTTATGACGCCAGTCCATGTTTAATACCTCCAATTAGTTTCCCCACTACAAGGGTGACACGTTGTGACGGTTTGCACAACCTTTATTGGGCAAAATCTTCTGAAATCAGGTGTCACTTTGGTCACATTGAGGATAAATCGGACAGGAGGCCTTATTGCAAAGTATTTGCAATAGCATAGAATTATCAATATTCCCCGTTAGGAGCTAATTGAAAATCCCGCAACTGCACATACCTGATGGTTTCATTAACGCCCCAGTTTCGATCCTTTTTTTGGTAATTTCTGCTTTTTTTGTGTTCTTGGCTCTGAGGGGTGCCAAAAATCAGTTAGATGAAAAAGTTGCACCATTAGCTGGATTAGCAGCAGTATTTATTTTTGCTATGCAAATGATTAACTTTCCAGTTGCAGCAGGAACAAGTGGACATTTAATCGGGGGAGCCTTAGCTGCGATATTGATTGGACCTTGGGCAGGTGTGCTCGCAGTTACTGTGGTTTTAATTGTCCAGGCATTAGTTTTTGCAGACGGTGGATTGACTGCAATTGGATTAAACGTTTTCATTATGGCAGTGCTTGCAACTTTGGGAGCCTGGTACATATTTCGACTTTTACAAAAAATATTTCCAAAAAATCGAATCGGATTTTTATCTGCAACAGCAATTGCTTCATATTTAAGCGTGCCAATTAGCGCAATCGGTTTTACCCTTCAATTTGCACTTGGTGGCACCGCTGCCATCACCCTAGACAAAGTTTTAATTGCCATGGTTGGAGTTCACTCTGTCATCGGAATAGGTGAAGCCATAATTACTGTACTTACGATTTCAGCCGTCTTATCTGTAAGAAAAGATTTAGTTTATGGTGCTTCGAATTTAAAATTGTCGTTGGTTAATTAAGGGATAAAATGACAACTAAAAAAATCGTGCTAATCGGATTGGCGATATCGATATTTATTGCGTCAATGCTTAGTTTTTATGCAAGCGCTAATCCTGATGGACTTGAATTTGTTGCTGAACAAGTTGGATTTCTAAATACAGCAAAAGATAGTGCGGTGTCGGGTTCACCATTGGCTGATTATGCATTAATAGGACAAGAAAATGAGAGATTTTCTGTAGGCATTGCGGGCATAGTTGGAGTAATTCTTACAGCAGTTATTTCTTTTGGCTTATTTACTTTTCTTAAAAAAAGATAATTTAATTTAAATGGGAAACGTTCATAATCATATTTCTTATGGTATTTATCAACATCGACATAATTGGTTTCACCAGCTCCCATCGCATATAAAAATTGCCTCAGTTTTTTCTTTTGTACTTGTGGTTGTGCTAACCCCAGGAAATTTTTTTCAGGCTCACTTAAGTTATGCATTAATTGTTATAGGTTTACTTATTTGGAATCAAATACCTCTTAGTGCGATTAGAAAAAGGCTAATAATTGAAATTCCCTTTGTTTTATTTGCTTTTTTCTTACCAATTTTTGGTACTGACCCAAAGATAGATTTTTTTGGTTTCAAACTTTCAGAACCGGGGTTGTGGGCTGGCTGGAATATTTTGATAAAAGCAACAATTGGAGTAATGATGTCTTTAATTCTTTCATCAACTACTCCTCAAAGAGAGTTATTAGTTGGGCTTGAAAAATTGAAATTTCCAAAATTGTTGGTTCAAATAATGTCTTTTATGATCAGATATACAGTTGTTGTAACGGAAGAATTAAAAAGAATGGCTATTGCTAGAGAGTCAAGATGTTTTGAGGCCAGAGGCCCGAAGCAGTGGGGTGTCTTAGCTAGATCTGCCGGGGCACTTTTTATTAGGTCTTATGAAAGAGGAGAAAGGGTACACATGGCCATGCTTTCCAGAGGCTACACAGGATCACTTCCCTTGACTACTGTGCAATTTTCAAGTCGCCAAGATCAAATAAATGGAACATTATTGCCTTTAATTGCAATAAGTGTATTTTTGATTTGGAGTGTAATTCTAAATTGACAGCTGCATTGGAAATAATCGATCTAACTTTTACATACCCTGATGGAAGACAAGCGCTTAATAATGTCAATCTAAAAGTTAATAGGGGAGAAAGAGTTGCGTTATTAGGTCCAAATGGTGCTGGAAAAACAACTTTAGTCATGCACCTTAATGGGATTTTGGCATCTGAAACTGGTGAAGTAAAAGTAGCAGGTATAAATGTTGAAAAAAATAACTTATTTGAGGTAAGAAAAAGAGTTGGTTTAGTATTTCAGGATCCAGACGATCAATTGTTTATGACTACTGTTAGAGACGATGTTGCGTTTGGTCCGGCCAACATTGGTTTAACGGGATCAGAATTAGAAGAACGAGTTGATTTTGCATTAAGTCAAGTAAAAATGAGAGAGTTTGCTGACAGGCCTCCACACCACTTATCTTTTGGTCAAAGACGAAGAGTTGCTGTTGCAACAGTCTTAGCAATGAAACCAGACATCTTGGTCTTGGATGAGCCAAGTAGTAATTTAGATCCAGCTAGTAGACGAGAATTGTCAGAGATTTTACTCAGTTTAGATGTAACAATTTTGATGGTGACACATGATTTACCTTACGCTCTAGAAATATGTCCCAGAGCTGCAATTTTAAATGGTGGACAAATTGTTGCTGATGGAACAACTAGAGACCTACTTGCGGACGAAGACTTAATGAAAAGTAACAGATTAGAGCTTCCTTTTGGCATGCATTTAGACCATATTCCACATCACAGGTAGAAACTTATGAATTACATTAAAAAAAATTCAGTTGCAATCTGTTACAAAATTGCAATCATACAAGGAATATCTCTTGGGGTTTATGCTCTGTGGGCATTCGTAAGCGCATTATTAACAGGAGAAATAGAGAGAATTGACACTTTTATAACTGAGAATATTGTCTATGCCATATTCGTAATCTCAATTATTCTTGTCGCAAAAGGGTTTCAAAAGTTAAAAAAGTTTGCTTTTACTCCTTTTTTACTTATTCAACTATTTGCAATAATAATTGGTTGGCCTTTTGTAGAGGATTCAGATTTAACAACAAAGTTTTTTGGTTTAGTTATAATCTCTTCATCAATCTTTGGCCTAGTTCTTGCACTCTTACCAATCAATAGGAATAAGTTTTATTAAATTCACCTTTAAATAATTAATGCCCTAGAAAATATCTAGGGCATTATTTTAATTATTTACTAGGCTTTTTTGGTTTCCCAAAAAATTGTGTCGATTTCTTTAATTTTGCCTAATAAGTTATCTGCCACTGCGACATCATTTGTGCCCTTGGTTCCAGCAGCACCTGCAAGTTTTGTTGCTTCATTGAACAGAACATGAAGTTGTGGATACTTTTCAAAATGTGCTGGTTTGAAATAGTCTGTCCACAAAACCCATAGGTGTTCTTTGACCAAATGTGATCTTTGTTCTTTGATTGCTACGGCGCGACTTTTGAAGTCAGCATCTTTTGAATCGTTGTATTTAACCATGCATGCTTTAACAGACTCAGCTTCAATTTTTGCTTGGGCTGGGTCATAAACACCACAAGGTAAATCGCAGTGAGCAAAGACGGTTGTCTTAGGTGACCATAAACTCATTGTTTACTCCTTCGGATTGTTATTCCTGAGATTACCTTGAAAGTAACTCTTTAGCACAATGAGATGGTGGGTAACTTCGGTCTGATGGTGGCAAGGGTGCAAGGTGACTCGATGGCGCCTGCGTATCACTCGGGAGATTTGGTACTAATTAGAAAGTCTCGAAAAGTTAAACGAAACAACGTTGTCATTGCGAATCGTCCGGATCGAGAAGACTTGCTAATCATCAAAAGAGTAATAACCATCACAAATAATGGTTATTGGTTACAAGGTGACAATTCTGAATTTAGTGATGATTCAAGACTTTTTGGAGAAGTACCTAAGAACTTAGTTAAAGGAATTGTGATGTTTAAGTATTGGCCGTTATTTACAAATTGAGTTAATATCAGCTGCAAAATTTTCTACATCTTCAATCGTGGTATCCCATGAACACATAAGTCTTACTTCACCTGTGTTGTCGTTCCAAACATAAAAATTATGTTTCTTTTGCAATTCAATTGTGTGTTGTGGATCAAGAATTGCAAATACTGCATTGCTTTGAGTTAGCTGAGTCATCTTTACTTTTGGATTATTCTCAATTTTAGAACGAAGTAACTTTGCCATTTCGTTAGCATTTGAAGCATTTTGCTTCCATAGATCATTTGTTAATAATGCAACAAACTGAGCAGCTAAATAACGATGCTTACTGGCTAATTGCATAGAAGATTTTCTTATCCAGGGATATTTTTGTCCTAATTCTGGTTTAAATAACACGACAGCTTCGGCACCCATTAAACCATTTTTAGTTCCACCAAATGAAAAAATATCAACACCAGCCTTGCTAGTTAAGTCTGCAATTGAAACCCCAAGACTTGCAGCAGCATTACTAATTCTTGCCCCATCCATATGTAGATATGAATTATTTTTATGTGCAATGTCGGCCAAAGCTTTTATTTCACTAGGAGTGTAAACAGTTCCCATTTCGGTTGATTGGGTGATTGAAACAACATTAGGTTGAGAAGTGTGCGGATCTCCCATACGAATCCAAAGTGGGGCAATTAATTCAGGAGTTAATTTTCCATCTTTTGTTGGGATATCTAATAATTTAACTCCCAAAAGTCTTTCGGGTGCGCCACCTTCGTCAACATTTATATGAGCAGTACTTGCACAAATAACTGAATTCCAAGAATCCATAACTGTTTGTAGGCCTGTGATATTTGCGCCTGTGCCATTAAATACAAAGTTAACTTCACATTTTGAATCTTGAAGAGTGTTTCTAATTAATTCAATTGCGTTAAGAGTTACATCATCTGCGCCATAGGCTTTTACATGATCTTGGTTAATTTCTGAAATTTGCTTTAAAACTAAAGGGTGAACTGGAGCATAATTATCGCTTGCAAATGATTTCATGGCTACAGCCTTTCATAGGCTTAATAACTATTTAGCTTTGAGGGGATTATTCGATTATTGATTTAATTAAATCTGCTTGTTCTTGATCGTGCTTGGTATGAGAACCAACAGCAGGAGCACTAGAAGCTGGTCGAGAAGATCTTGTGACTACGCGACCTAGTTGAGGTGCAAGTTCAGTCATAACAAATGGATAGGCGCCTTGATTAGCAGGTTCATCTTGTGCCCAAATAATTTTTGCATCATTTGAGTAACCAGACAAAATTGATTTAATTTCTTTAATAGGAAGTGGGTAAAGCCTTTCAAGTCTGATAATCGCAATATTTTCTAGATTTCCAGCATCTCGTGCTGCAGCAATTTCGTGACTTATTTTTCCAGTACACATCACAATCTTGTTAACTTTTGACTTATCTGTTTTGATATCCTCTATTGCTGGCACAAATTTTCCATCTGTAAATTCTTTCGTCGCACTTGTAGCTGGTTTTGCTCTCAGCATTGATTTAGGAGTAAATACAATTAATGGCTTGTTGTGCGGATTCAAAACTTGCCAACGTAATAAATGAAAATATGAAGCAGAAGTAGATGGTTGGGCAATAGTCATGTTGTCTTGAGCGGCCAGGCTTAAGAATCTTTCAATTCTTCCTGATGAATGATCTGGACCTTGTCCTTCCATTCCATGTGGAAGTAGCAAAACTAAACCAGATTCTTGTTGCCATTTTTGTTCACCTGATGAAATAAATTCATCAATAATTGCTTGAGCGCCATTTGCGAAATCTCCAAATTGGCCTTCCCACATAACGAGTGATTCAGGGCTTGCCACTGAATAACCGTATTCAAAACCCATTCCAGCAAATTCTGTTAACGCAGAGTCAATTATGAATAATCTTGTGCCATCTTTAGCAACTTGCTTTAAAGGTTTGTAACCTTTACCAGTTTTGTAATCAACGATAACTCCATGTCTTTGACCAAAAGTTCCACGTCTGGCATCTTGACCAGCAATTCTGACCCAATGACCTTCTGAAAGAAGCGAACCAACAGCTAAAGCTTCACCCATTGCCCAATCAATCGTGTCATCTTTAATCATTTGGGCACGACGTTCTAATTGTGGCCACAATCTTGGATGAGGAGTAAATCCTTCACGTAGATTTACTTGAGTTTGAGCTATCCGATCAATTAGTTCTCGACTAATTTTTGTTTCAACTTCGACAGGAAAAGTGGGCCTATTGTCCACCGGAATCGAATCAACTTTCTTCAAATCACTCTTTGTTTCAGCCAAAACTCTTTCTAATTGGTTTTGGTAATCGATTAATGCTGATTCAGCTTCTTCAACAGTTATATCTCCACGACCAATTAGTGATTCTGTGTAAAGCTTTCTTACGCTTCGTTTTTCATCAATTACTTGATACATCAATGGTTGAGTTAATGAAGGATCATCTGCTTCATTATGTCCTCGACGACGATAAGTAATCATGTCAATAACTACATCTTTTTTGAATTCTTTTCTGTACTGATAGGCAAGTCTTGAAACGATTGAAACTGCTTCAGGATCATCACCATTTACGTGAAAAATTGGTGCTTGAATAGTTTTGGCCATGTCACTTGCATAGGTTGAACTTCGACCATCTGCAGGAGAAGTAGTAAAACCAACTTGGTTATTAACAATTAAATGAATAGTTCCACCGGTTTTGTAACCACGTAATTTGGAAAGATTTAAAGTTTCAAGCACTACACCTTGACCTGCAAATGAAGCATCACCGTGCATCAAAATAGGCAAAATGGGAAAGTCGTGCCCTTTTCCTAATTTGTCTTGTTTAGCTCTAACAATTCCTTCAAGCACTGGATCAACTGCTTCAAGATGAGATGGGTTAGCAGCTAAATACACAGGAACACTGGTTCCTTGATCCGTTACGAATTTTCCATAAGTTCCCAGGTGATACTTAACATCACCAGAACCTTGCACAAATCCGGCTGAACCTACATCTTCAAATTCTCTAAAAATTCTTTCATAAGATTTTCCAGCAATATTGGCCAAAACATTTAATCGACCACGATGAGGCATTGCAATATCAACTTCAACCAAGTTGTCATCGGCAGCTTCAACTAAGATTGAATCAAGTGAAACTATTGCTGATTCACTTCCTTCTAGTGAGAACCTCTTCTGACCTACATATTTTGTGTGAAGGAATTTTTCAAAAGCTTCTGCTGCATTTAATTTTCTAAGAATTCTTAACTGCTCTTGTCTATCCATTTTTTCGTGTGGCTTTTCAATTCTTTCTTGAATCCATTTTCTTTCTTCAGGTTCTTGAATATGCATGTATTCCACACCAATACTTCTTGTGTATGAATCTTGCAAACGATTCAAAATGTCACGAAGTTTCATAAACGGAACTCCACCAAATCCACCTGTGGCAAATTCTCGTTCCAGATCCCAAACGCTTAACCCGTGATTGACCATTCTTAAATCAGGGTGAGTTCTTTGTGCATATTCCAAAGGATTTGTATCAGCAATTAAATGTCCACGAACTCGGTAGTAATGAATTAATTCTTGAACTCTGGCGACCTTATTTATATCTTGGTCATGGGTGGTTGCGATATCTGTTGCCCAAACATATGGTTTGTAAGGGACTTCAAGTGAAGCAAAAATATCTTCGTAGAAATTATCTTTACCTAAAAGTAGTTCACTAATTCTTTTTAGGAATTCACCACTTTGAGCACCTTGAATAATTCGGTGATCATAAGTTGAAGTTAAAGTAATAACTTTGCTGATTGCTTGTCTTGCCAAGGTTTCTGCAGCAGCACCTTGCCATTCGGTTGGGAAATCAAGAGCCCCAACACCAATAATTGCACCTTGGCCTTCCATAAGTCTTGGTACTGAATGTTGTGTTCCAATTGTGCCAGGGTTAGTAACACTGATTGTTGTTCCTTGGAAATCTTCAACAGTTAATTTTCCTCCACGAGCTCTTCTAACTAAATCATCGTAAGTTGACCAGAATTGAGCAAAATCTAAAACATCTGCATACTTGATGTTTGGTACTAAAAGTTGTCTTGTGCCATCTGGTTTAGCTAAATCAATTGCTAATCCAAGACCAACATGTGGATATTTAATAATTGCAGGCTTGTCATCTAAAACTGTGTAGGCAGTGTTCATTTCTTTAATGTCACCTACTGCTTTGGCTACCGCGTAAGCAATTATGTGTGTAAACGATACTTTTCCACCACGCTGTCTAGCTAAATGATTATTTATAAAAGTTCTATTTTCTTGAAGCAAAATTGCGGGAATACTTCTAACAGAAGTAGCGGTTGGAACTTTTAAGCTAGCTTCCATGTTTGTCACGACACGAGCTGATGTACCTCGAATAATTTCAGTTGTTGGATCATTTGAAGTTGGAACTTCAATTACTTTTTTTCTAATTGGAATAATTTCTTCTACTGGTTTTCTAACCAAAGGTTCAACTACGGGCGCGCTATTTTTAGTTTCACTGGCAATTTTTGCTGAAGCACGCTCTGTGGGGGAGTAATCACCGAAAAATTCCCACCAGGAAGGATCGACTGAGTTTTTATTATTTAGATATTGTTGATAGATCTCATCGACTAGCCATTCATTAGGCCCAAAACCTGTGCTCGAGGGGTTCTTTGGCGCTTCACCCGACATGTTGGCTGTCACGACCTCTTTCATTTTTAGCCGTATCTCTAGCGTAGTAGTTAAGTCAAAGATGCGTGTTTTTGCATCTCGTAGCAGGCTTAGTGTCATGAGTGGTGAACATAATCCCGGTGGATTGGCTGTCGATAATTC
>SXGQ01104033.1_pt1 | contig 15809 bp, 22 predicted proteins | sample 3178371 | NCBI WGS metagenome assembly SXGQ01 (sample SAMN11356859, study PRJNA531348) | freshwater metagenome | isolation source: freshwater sample F1-20 | place: China: Fuxian Lake, Yuxi | collected 2017-12-25
AGAGCTGCCTATGCGAATCAAGCTCCTGTAAGGCAATCGTTGATGAAGTATGCAGAAGGAACAGGTTCTAGTCCTGCTGAATCAACTGCCTTGCGGACGTGGGCTCAAAGCTACCCTGCTCTAGCTTACGAAATGCAGCGTCGCAGTATGGTTAACCCTGAAGCTAACCAACAAACTCAACAGTCCGTAACGACTACGACCATTACAACTCCAATGGGGACAAACAATCAGGCTAACGCCATTGGAAACGCAGAAGCCACTGCTCAAAGTGCAGTAGCTCCAACTCAGGGAAGTTTCGATTTACGTAGTGCCACCACACCTATGGAACAACCTGTGCTTACTCCTGCTGAAGAGTTCTTGCAGCGCTTAAGTGTTCCTCAGCGTGATCAGATGATGTATTACTGATAACGAGTTAAAATGTTGTTCTCGGAGGTTATCTAATGAGCTACTCTTTCTCTCCTAGTTATGGTTTTGATACTGCTTATAACAGGCCCTTACAAGGCAATATAAATGACTATACCGGCAAACGTTATGTCAATCCTTCTCTTGGCTATACACCTGACGTTTTCCGAGACGTAGAGCTCCCGGTTCCTGGCTCGGAATTTGGAGTTGCTAGGCGTGATGAGTCTGGTTTATTTGGTTTTGTAGATAAACTTGGAAGCATAGCTCCAGGCGTAGCAAATGCTTACAGGGCTATGAGGGGTTTTCCTGCTAATCCTGCTTTTGAGCCACAAGGCACTCGCTATGCAGGGGATCGATTAGGTCGTGAATTTAATCGTAGATATCGCCGTCAAAATCAACCTATGCAAGAACGACCAGGAACAAGAGACGTAGCACAAGCCGTGGCGGAATCAGATTTTTCTCCCTTTAACACTGCTATTCTTCGTGAGGCAATTGCATCACCCACTGCTTTGGGACGGCTGTTTCCTGGTGGGGTTACCTCTACAATAGATCCAGCTCGCACCAGTGCGGCTTTAGTTGGGTCAGAAGACCTGTCTCAAACCGCTGCACTTCCGGCTGATTACTACTCTTCCCTTGTTTCCTAGGATCTAAATCATGAGCTCTACAAGCACCAACAAACAACCTTTAATGGTTGATAGGCCTTTTCTTAGAGGCGCTAAAGTTAATAACGGAACTACTGTTGTAACTAATACAAGTAGTCCTGATTTTGGTGACTTAATTCAATTGGTTCGCGTTGGAGATCTTCCTTCAGAGGACGGAGCTCTTGTAGAGGATATCTTTGTCGTAGCTAACGAGGGATATCCGAATAATGGTGGTGTCCGTTCTGCAGCTTTTGGTGTTTATATCTATGCGCCTAACCAAGCTGCTCCTTCTACCTCAGCTTCTCTTTTGATAAGTAAGTTTGAAGTTGGTCTATCCGGCGACACAGAAGGTTTGATTCAACGTGTAGAACTCCCCGCAACCGTTGCCCCCACACCTCAAACTGGGGACACTAACTTAGTTCGCCCGATTGAAATTGGTAAGTCTGAAGCTTTGTATTTAGAGAAAGGATATATTTTGTGTGTAGGTTATTTAGGTAACGGACCCGCCGCTGTCTCCGGTGGCTTAAGTGCGTCAGGTCTCTCGATTTTTGCGCAAGGCGGTTTTTATTGACCCGTGGCTCGTAAAAAGGGCTCTGACGATTTTTTGCCTAATGGTCCAAGACCACTTGGTTCTTTTAAACCTATTTCAAATATTATTGGATCTGATAAAAAATCTCAGCTCTTACGTCCATTACCTTTTAAGCGTAGATTTAGACCAGCAATTAACACGAAAGATTTTAGTGTCGTAAGTGAGTACAACTATGCTTCTTTATGGTCACGTTGGCGCCGTGGTTATGAACTTAGCATGTATGCACAAGGAGCGTACAGTGGTTTAATTTATTCGTCTTTTAAATATTACGTCTCAGGCACTGCCGGTGTAGGTGGGTATATACCTGGCTTGTTCTTTGTATATCCGACACTCAGAAGCGATATGCGTATGCACATGGTCGGTATTCGTCCACGAGATACTTTTAACTTCTTGGATTTTGGTATTTCAGTTCAATCTGTAACTCAATATGATGAAACGACTTACGCCGTAGTCCTAAGTCAACGATTTGGTTCTCCTATTTCGTATTTTACCGGAGAGGTGTTGTCGAACAGGTTTAATTCTGACGGTACGGAAAAACAATTTGGATACAGTAACTACACAGTTACAGCTGTAGGTTTCAACGGTGTTATTTTAGAACCATCAATAAACCCAGACTTCAATACATTATTTTTATCGTTTGCCGCCGATAAAAGTTGGTCTGTGGTTAACTCCACGACCATTGTTGTACCTGCTACAGGTCCTCCGTTAGTTGGTGAATTTCTTACAACAGAAATAAGAGTTCAGTGCTCTTGTCAAGATTTTTTAAACAGAGAAGGTTTTAATTTTTATAATCTCTCAGTTAAACAACGGTATCCTTACACAAGTATATTAAACGTCGATCCTGGTTTTTTTGATGGAGGTCCTAATGCTTCTGGTCGAGTAAGTCCATCTAATGACTATCCTGGGTACGCTAGAACCTTTGGTTTTATTTATCTAAACAAAATCTACACTATACCTTCTTACGAAGACACAGCCGTCTATTCAGATCCCTCTCTATTTTATTTTCAACCTAAATGGTGTAAACATATTTATGCTGCTTTTTGGGATATGCAACGTAAGTTTAGATTGTTTAATGTCACAACTTCAAGGTTACCTCAACCAAATGATGAGCCTTTGGATGAATATTATCGTGAAAAATTTGAAGTTGATTTAGCAAAACAAAATAGTTTTCTTAGACGAGAGGAAGATCTTGTTTGGTGGTCTCGTTACAGTCCTTCTCTTGGAGGGCTACCTAAGCATCTACTTTATGCTGATAAGTATAATATGATTGCAAAAACACTAAATTTTGGGCAGTTAGACGACTTAACAGAACTTCAAGATACAAACTTTCAACTGTTTACAATAAATGATTTCAATCCTTTAAATCCTGCTGCTTTGCCTCAAGAAATTTATGATGGTGGAACTTACTCTGATGGTGTTGTTATCACAAGCTCTTCTAATATTTTAGACGGCGGCCAGTATACTAACGGTACTCTTTTACCGCCAAGCGGTCCACCTACTTTCATAAACGGAGGAACTTACTAGTATGACGTCAATTCCGGTTACCTCTCTTTTATTGAGATCTGGTAATGCTTCAGATAGACCTAGTGGCAACATTTTTGTAAACGGGGAGCTAGCTATTAATTTTGGTGCGGCAGACCCTGGAGTTTATTTCGAAGATTCTGCTGGCGGCATACGAAAAATCGGTCCCACCGCTTATGGCACCGTAGCTCCTAACGCTGTACCCGTGGGTTTGGCGGGTAACTCTTTAGGAGAGTTGTGGACAGACTCCAACACAACTACATATTATTTAAAAGTATGGAACGGCACAGCTTGGCAAAAAGTTGGTGCAGCTTTTGCTGATGTAGCTGGAAGTGCAAACGTCACCATTGCTTCCGGTGCTATTTTTGCAAATTCGGCTCTTGTAGCGTCAGGTTCGTTTGGTTCGATTCTTGCCTCAGGTGCCTTAGGTGCAGTCCTTGCTTCTGGTTCTCGCGGTGCGTTATTAGCCTCTGGATCCCTCGGCTCGGTGGTTGCCTCAGGTGCTTTAGGTGCAATCCTTGCTTCTGGAGTTGTTACGGCAACTGGTGTTTCCTGTTCCGATATTTATACAGGCTCTTTGACTGGAACTGGGCCCTCTGGTTCCCTTCGATACAAAATTGACAACACTGGAACCCCCAGTGGTTTGTATGTAGCCTTTGCTGGCGGGTGGGCTCTAGTTTAGCTATTTCTTAAAGTCGCCTTGAGCATCCACGCGCTCTTGAACATGTTGTTAACAATTTCAGCTACAAAGTTTTCTACATCTGGAGCTTCAACTTCTTTAGCCATTTCAACGACGGCTTTACCTAACATTCCGCCTCGCTCTAGATTTTTTAAATAAGTTACTAGGCTGTCGTTTGCTTCGTACGTTTTGGTGTTAGGAAACTTTTTATAAGCGTTTAGTAGCCCGTTCTGGCACATAGGCATTAAATAATCCATGCTTCTGACCAGCTCAGAGATTGTATCAAAGTCCGTGGTGTGCTGTTCGTATTGTTTTTGTAAAAATTCGTGCAGAGCTAAAAATTGAGGAGACTCAATGTTTAGATGAAGTAGATGCGCTTGCGTGTTTAGCTGGTATAGGTAAGAAGCTAAAGCAACCATGTTGTAGATCAAATTGTCTACACAGTTATCTTTTTGTATAATGACCTCCTGGGTGATCATTTCTTTCTTAGGTGCCTCGACGGCAGCCTGAAGTATATCCGTGATCGAGGAGGTCATTAGGTTTAAGCTCAAAGAGCGCAGGCGGCGCTTTCCTCTATATTAACCTCTTCGTTATCAACTTCTGCTCCGCTTTTCAAATATTCTTGAAGAGAATCTTGATGAATACGGTACAGAGACTTCGCGCCGTTTGGCTGAAGATTAACAAAGATGCCCTTGGGCCAACCACCGGGCTGATTAGATTCGGTGAGAGAGATACGTTTACGTACAAAACCAGCAGAGCAGTTGAGCAGCTCTGCGGTCTGAGCGATAGTCAGGAGCCGTGCAGTCTCCATTGGAGTTCAGAAAGTAAATGTCGTGGACGTAACGACGTTAGCAGGGATTAGCTGTAAGTCAAACCATGATTATGCTTTTAATCTTAATTTCATAATTGTTACGGTAGACTAAACTGTAGTCAAAATACGGCACATGACGATTCGTCTTGCTGGCGAAATCTTCAAAGGATATAATCAGCCTCGTCGAGATTCTGATGGAGGTAAAAAGTTTGCCGTGGCCGCAAAAGAAGGAGATACTGTGCGTTTAGTGCGTTTTGGTGATCCTAATATGACTATTAAAAAACACATTCCAGAACGAAGAGCTAACTTCAGAGCACGTCATAATTGTGACGAAAAAAAGAGCAAACTAACTCCCGGTTTCTGGAGTTGCCGAGCGTGGTGACGATTGGAGCTAAACTTAAATGAGCTTCGAGGATACAATGAAAAACCACGGAAGTCAGTTGGTTGTTGGTCTAACAATCGAAGACGATTTTGTTCTGACCAGACTCAAGAACAGGGCGATCAGTTTGGAAGGAAAAGCGAGGGACCAGTATATGTGGAAAGTTATTTATAATTTTGTGTGTAGAGAACGTGCGTATAAATCTGTTTTAGAAGAGCTCGACGTGGCTATAGATACTAATATTGATATATTCCAAGAGGAACCTAATGACTAATAAAGATTTTATATCGCCGAATGCTCGTCGTTATCTAGATATTATTTCTTTTGCTGAGGGGACTCTTGGTCCTCAAGGTAGACCTCGGTACGACATTACGTTTGGGTATACACCTATAACTAATAAGTTGGTGGACCACCCCAGACGTTTAATTGATAATAAAAGTGATGCTGCTGGCGCGTATCAGTTTCTGTCAACGACGTGGGATCGGGTAGCTCCTATGGTAAAAGCCAGAGATTTTGGGCCGCAATCTCAAGACTTAGCGGCGTTGCAGTTAATTCGCATGCGCGGAGTTAATCCCGATCGCGACCCAATCTCACCTCAATCTATTGCTCGTCTTGCTCCTGAGTGGGCATCCTTACCTACGTTGCAAGGTAAAAGTTACTACGGTCAGCCAGTTAGATCTTTTAAAGATATTCAACGTTTTATACAGAACCGTGCCGGTCGTGCTTCAGTCTCTTACGACCCTTCAGTCCAGTATGCAGCTCCTGAAGGTACCGGTGAACCTGGTGGCACTCAAGGTCAACCAACAAATAGAGCCTATGACCCAGTTGTCGCAAGTGTAATTACTGGACTTTTAAAGCAAGCAGGAGAGGGTAATAAAGAATTAGAAAGATCAACACTTCCTAGTCCACCGCTTGTTGAGTTTAAAGAAGAGGAGGACGGTGATGCTTCCTCCGATAAAGTTTTAGCTTATCTTATGGAGGCTAAAGAAGATGAGGAGGCTAAGGCTGCACTTCGAGCGCGAAACCAAGCAATTGCGTCTGCTGAAAGTGCTCAAGCGGAAACTCAAGACAAACTAAATAAACTTATGCTTCAAGCACAACAAGCTTTTACTACTCCTACACCTGTAATTTAGGGTTAAACTTAAATGACTGTCTCTCGCAGCAAAGTAAGATGAGTTTTTCTGTAGGTGACTTAGGGTTTAATTACGGTGACTATAGCGTTAACCCAGGTGGGTTTACGTATCCAACTGGAGATTTTTCAGGTGGGTTTTCTATGGGTGACTTAGGAGTTAACTATGGAGATTACAATGTCAATAATCCTTCCTCTAGGGCACAAAGCGGCGGTGGTGTTTTTAATCAAGCTGGTCAGTTTGTAGACAGTCTCGGTAGGCTTATACCAGGCATAACTAATATTGCTAAGGCTTATCAAGACATAGCTGGTGTCGGGGCTCAACAATCTCCAGGTATTTTTAACGAACAATTAACACAAAAATCTTTAGATAAAATAAACACGGAACGCGAAAATACTACGAAGCAGATAGCTGCAACTTTCGAAAGGATTGCTGGTTTAACCGGAAAAAAAATACCCGATGCCATTAACGAATACGTTGCCGCGTTTAACAAATACATGCCTGAAGCTGAGCAGAAAGGTTTGACGCAAATAGCAACACCACCCGAAATCGCAACTGAATATGGTCGTTTAGAAGATCGTGTAGGTAAAAGTAATGAAAAATACAGTACTTTGTTAAACCCACGGTATCAAACTGCTTATAAAGCTCCTGATGCGATTCCCTCTATTTATACTGAAGGTATTAAAAATGTTATGGATTTTAGTCCAGTTAATCGTGAACTGTACAATTACAGCGATCCTCAAAGTCAGAGAAACATTTATGGTCGACCCGATGCTAATGCTAATCTTGCACAGTTTTATGCTGGGAACCAAGCCGTTAATGATCTAATGAGTTACGGGTAATGAGAGCTATAGGTAAAACAGGAGCAGAAAGACGTGCTGATAGTTTTGGTTCGCGAAGAGAATCGCACGTTGACAAAGAACCTCGTTTTTTAAGATTTGCTGGACAATTCTTTAACTTAAAACCTAGGCGAGAACCAACCTACACAGGCAAACCTTCCGGTTTAAATTTTGGTAATCGAGATTCTTTTGGCCCTGATGATTCGTGGGCGACTAAAGAACCTATTACGTATAAACCCGTCCCAGACTACTATACATCTCACGAAACTTATTAACGCTTGATTCGTACTGTGTCACAGGAGGTAAGTAGTAAATAAAACCAAACACCCTGCAGTTTTTTAAAGGTTTTAAAGTTTCGTCGTCAATTAACAATTTTGGTTTATCTTTCAGGATACACAGAGGAAAATCAAAATTAATTCGTTGCGTCGAGATAAAAGCAACCTCAGCAGAAGTTATAAACAAAATTCCCTGCTCAAATTCTTTATGAAGCCATTTTCTATATGCTTGTTCTAACCAGATACGTTGGTTTGATTTTTTAAATTGAGTATTTTTTGTAAATAACTTAGTTGGTTTTGGTTGCTCGTGCTTTAGCGCAACAGCTCTGGGAGGGTAAAGATAAATATTTTTAGCTTTCCAGGTCTGGATTAAACCATTATTTTGCCAGTTAAAATATCGCTCAGCCTGTACAACTTGGTTTGCGTGTTCACTAGAGGCTGGATCTAAATCAATTGATCCACCATAAAACGCGGCTGTCAGCGCAATTAATTCCGGTGGCGAAACAAAATCTTTAGAGGATAAGACCACGAGAAAATTCGTCTATACGTTTATTCACCTGTTGCGGATCTATAAGATGTAGAGATACTTCTTCAGGTTGGATCATTGCAACGAGTGCTAGGTTTTCATCCTCGTGCTCTTCAATAAATTTATCTACCTTCTTCAGCATTCGGCAAACTTCTTTATGCATCATTTCTTCAGCTAACGCTAGATCTCTATACAGATCTTTTGTCGTTAGGTACTTACTCTTTTGTGGATCTTCAGGGTTAAAAACTAAGATGCCCTTGCCTAAAGACTTCTTGTTATCAAAATAAATTTTTGTGATGTCAGCCAGAATGGTTCGCATCACCCCCGCAGCAATCATTGTTTCTGTTTCGTTTCCATGAAACAGTTGTTTAACCAACATTGCTGCGTTCCTTGAAAGATTAGTCATTGTTTTGAAAGTTGCTCCAGGCTGATTGGATAATGGCGTGTGGATCGTACAGGAACTTTGAACTGTTTTGTTCGGCTGGGTCAGTTTTGCAGTAATGAATACCCTGCACTAAACCAGATTTGCCTCCCGATGTTATGCCTTGATAAATTAGCTTATCAAGAGTAACTGTCGGTACGTTAAGACGTTGGCAAATAACTTTTTTTGAAACAAAAACTGTTGTTCTTTTGTCGCTGCTTTTACTTAACGCAATTAATTGCAAAGACGTATCAATACTAATTATTGCGTCTCGTATCTGTTTGATTTCTCGAAGTGCAGAGTCCATGTGATAAATAAAAAAGGAGGGGCTCCTCAAACCACCTGGTACCAGGCAATTTAAGCGAATTGCTGCGGTGTGGAAAGGACGAAAACACGAGCCGCACCCCTCGTGTCAACGTGGCCCTTGTTTCACGTTGACTGCTTCAGTCTAGAAGTAATTCAAGTTGTGTCACAAAGTCCTTTGGTTCATCAGCTAAGAGCCTAATCAGTTTATGCAGTTTCTGATCCATGTCAAGTTTTTCTGGTGTGTTTTTTATTAACCAATAGTTATGAGCGTTTAGAAGATAATAGTGTGTTTGCTTTGCTCTTAAAGCTTGTGTCTTCCATTTTTCAAAATCAAAGCTGCTGTTGTGTCGTGAATTACCTCCGCGCAACTCTAGTTCTCTGATTTCAATCTGTAAATCTATATCTTTAACTATGAACTCAAGTGAACTAATAATTGCTTTACAATCTAGGATTGTTTTTGGAGGTTCGTTATCCGTATAAATCCAAAACGGTAAACTTAGAACTCTTTGTTCTTCGGGCCAGAGAAAAGGTTTTGGCGGCTGTGGGCTATCCGCTGTAGTTGAGAAATTGGAGGACTTGGCCGATAAATAAGTTGAAGTTGCCATTTAAACAGTACAAAGAATGTTGTTCAAAACTCGTTTTGATTACGAGCTCAAGCCTGTGAAGCTTGTTAAGTTGGGACCTAGTCGTGTTTGTAGACTGCCCTAGTGCTGTTGATAGTTCCGTAATATTCGCGGGTTGCAAATACTGTAGCTCCTCAATCAAGCAACTAAGCTTTTGGATTTCTCGGCGTCTGATCTTATTAACTGTATTACTCTCAGAGACAGCTCGAGCGAGAGCTGATCGTGCAATAGACGCTGCGTGGTTTTTGCCGAAATTCCCTGAACAGCTAATTTCTGGATGTAGAACCGAACTGGTTTCGTGATTTTTGCCGCTGGACTTTCTGCTATGCATAGATGATAAGGATTTATGCAGTTGGAATCAGAACAAGTCGAACGAACAAAGTTTGTAGCCTTTAACTTTTTCTTCCAGAAAATTTCATAAACAAATCGTTTTGTCCTTGTAGAACGTTCGTTGTCCCGGTCGCGACAATAGCCTAGATCAGCTGGTAAGTACAGGTGCTCTTTTTTGTCTAAGACAAAGCGGTGCCGCTCGATCCAAGCCATAAGGTGTGCTGTTTTACCCCGTGCAAATTCAAACTCCTGACGGCAGACCTCGCAAGCGCGGATCAAATCATTTGGTAGTCGAACTTTTTTCATGTCCTTCTGAGGGACGACCAGAGGGTCAGAACGACCGCAGAGACAACTCCAGACAGCGACGTGGTCGTAGTGCTGGATTAACCAGTGGCCTTGGTGTTCTGTGTGGTCTGGCTTTACTGAGGGAACTGTTAGTGGGTGACCGTCTGAGAGTTCCAGTAAACCTAGAAGTAGTAGAGCTCGTTGGGAAAACGCCATAGGTTAGACGTGTTTGGGTAGAGTATAGCACACAGAACGCTCTGAAGCTCATAGTCTATGGGGTAAGTGCAGATATTCTATTAAATCTAATCTTCTATTACTAAAAAGAGTCGACAACTGATATGCGCGGCTTTAACTGTATTTAAAAAGTTCCGAAGCAACGAAAATTGGTACTTGTTATTTACCTGATAAGTATTAAGTTACTTTATAAGTCTCAAATTTAGGTAACTTAAAGTACTCTACTGCGCGAAACTTGAGTGTCAATAAGCTGCGTAGAAAAACTTTTTGGGTTTTAGTTTACCGAAGAACCAGTGTGGACTACCAAACCTTAACGGAGGTGTTACAATTTGGATAACATTACATTGATCTATGTCCAAGATCATCGACAAGCCTCTGGACAATCCTTCTTGGACGGAGTTAAAGATCAGGTCTACGCTGCTCGGTGTGCCCGCCTGGCGCTTAGCTGAAGATCTAGCTTTCCACCAAAAAGACGGAACACTAGTTCTAAGTTCTTCTTCTCCAGTTAAGGTTAGAGTTTAAATTACTAAGATCTTTTGTTTTTCGGTCGAACTCAGTTAAACTGGGAGCTAAGGAGGGGTTACGTTTGTTTGTAAATGACCGAATTAAACGTCCCTTCATGCCCTACTCACGGTTCGTTACCCCGTTCACTCCATTCGGAGAATTTTGAGGGTATCGTTACTGTTGTTTCAAACCTCATCGAGACGGTAAGCGGAGTGGGAACTGTAAGCTATTCTCGTTGCCCTTATGGGTATCCTTCTAATTTTGAAGGCGTTGTCCGTGTATTAGAAGATTTAAATACGACTATAAGCGGCATACAAGGAGGCGGCGGCTCTGCTAGTGGAATTGTTGGCGGTTCAGGTATTTATATTGTTCAGAGTGGTAGTTTTCAGGTCATTAACGCCACTGTGTTATCGGCTTCTGGTATTGCTTACACAGCTGGTTCTGGGCTTTTTCTTAGTAACGCTGGGACAACCTTTAATCTTTTTGCAACCGGACAAGGAAATGTATCGGTATTATATAGCGGAAGTCTTGCGGTGATTAGTGGTGCTGGAAGTTCCAGCGCTGGCGGCTCTGCCGCTATTATTTCTGGTGCACCAGGAGCCGGATACGGAGCTGGGCAACTTTGGTTCGATACGAACGAAGGGCGGTTATTTGTCTACGCTTCCGGTAACGGAGTTACTGACCCAGCGTGGTATCAGACCAACGCTGAAGCTTTAGTAAATAAAAGTTCCGCACCTCCTTCAGGTGCCGGACTTAATTCTCCTTTAAGAGACGGATTACTGTGGTTCAATACCTTAATGGGTAATTTGTTTGTATACGATGCTACTAGTAGCGGTTGGTACGAAACAGGACCGGTTAGATCAGCAGCATACGGTGCTGCAGCACCTTCAGTTAACAGCACTCCAGGCGCTGGTTGGTTTAACACTACGAGCCAAAGTCTGCTTATTTGGGATGGTTCCAACTGGATTTCAGTGTAAACTATAATTATTTTTTGAACCGTGGCCAACCCGAAGGATAAAGTCAATAAAATTGACAGTAAGCCAAAACGAACTCGTCAAGGTCAAGGTCTACATAGTCGCCCGTCTCACGGCAGAAAAAAACTAAGGGGACAAGGAAAATAAGGATTAAAGTTATTCAGTGATCTTTTAAACTTTAAAATGGCTATTACTTCCTTTACGACCACAGACGCTGTTTCCCAAGGTAATGCTGTCTACCTTACTTCTAGTGGATTTTTAGGTAAAGCCATAGCAACAAACTTTACCCAATCGGCTGTTGTCGGGTTAGCGTTAAATTCCGCTGATTCATCTAACCTTGTTAGTGTTGCTGGAGATTCTGTTTTTATCTCTTCGCTTACATTGACTCCAGGAACTTTACAGTATTTATCTATCTCTTCGTCAGGCTCCTTGGTAGATTATCCTACCTGGCAAACTCAGTTCGATTCCCTAGTAGCTTCGGGGGCTTTTTTAACCAGTGTGGGTCGCGCAGTTAGTTCTTCAGGAATAAGTTTAGAGATTGAAAAACCTATCTACGTTACAAAGTAGGCATTTCATATTCCTGCGTAACATTTACGTAATGTTTCCATATTACCTCTGAACTGTTTCCCGCCCACTTAGCTGCTTGTGCCACAGGAATTTTTTCTTCTAACCAACGGCTGATTGCTGTGTGCCGCAAATCATAAGGTCTGTATCTGTGAGTTATTAACCCGGCTTCTAGTAACTCTTTTGCGCGATCGTAGAAAAAACTCATGAATGCGTATCTGTTGTAAGGAAACACATAGTCATCTGTTTTAGGTTGTTCTTTTAAGATTGCTTGCGTTCGGGCGTTTAGAGGCACAAGTCGTTTTTTGTTAGTTTTAGTTGAGTTTTTTAAACCGTGTGTAAGTGTGTAGTTGCAGTGCACTAAAATTTTATCTTCTTTTATATCACTCCACTGTATTGCTCTTACTTCACCTGTTCGCATAGCTGTCTGTAGCATGAATTCTGCATACGCCGCCCAATCTTGTCTTTTTTGTCTTTCTTTAAACGTGTTCAATAATATCGAAGTTTCATTGCGGGGAATCACAATAATTTCTTCATCCTGCTGCGGTGGTTTTGGCATTCTGTATTTAGCTATTGGGTTTTTTGTCAAATAACCTATCTCATCGCTGGAAGCCCAAGCATATAATGCTTTTATGTACATACAAACACGTCTAGCTGATTTAACAGGTTGTTGGCTTAGGGTCCATCGCATTAATTCTCTGCCTTCCTCTAAATCAGTTACCGGACAGCGGTTAAGCCATTTAAAAGTTTGTTTATAGTCACTTACTAAACTTGTTGGGCACAGGATAACGCTTCGTTCCGCATGAAATTTTTGCCAGGCCTCTTGAATTGTAGGAATTTGCACGGACTGGAGGAACAGAGAGTCTTCAAAGTATACTGGGGTCACCGACGATATGGTATATACTTAAATTGTTTTTTTTCATCGCTTATTCTGGACTGAAGTTGGCATATAATTATGTTGTGCAAGTTGTCAATTTACAGTGTTTGTTCTAAACGGAAAACCACTTGCTTTGGATGTTGCATTTGAAGCTAATGACACTCTTTATCCTGCAAATTGGTTGCGCTTAGCTTCACCATCTGAACGAGAAGCTATTGGTATTACTGAAGTTTCAGATCCGCCGGTTTACGATCAAAGATTTTATTGGGGATATACGGCGAGTGGTACTTTAATTCCTAAAGATCACGGGGGTTTAGTTTCTGGGTGGTCTGATCAGACAAGTCAGACAGCGTATACTCTTCTGCTACCAACTGATTGGCAGATAGTACGTCAGATGGATGACGGCACTCGTGCAGACCCTGTGATTGTCGCCTGGCGTCAAAATATACGTCAAGCTACTTCAGAAAAGATAAATTCTATTCAAAGCACGACTACCACTGATGAGTTAGCAAGTTACGTAACTGGATCTGGATACCCCGTGTGGCCCCAGATAAATCCTCCAGTTCCACCAACTCCTGATCCTTCTGGCGTTGTGTTTAGTAGTTATGCTACTTCTTCTCTCTTGACAGATAATTCACTTATTACTTCAGCTCCCTCGTTTACAACTAGTTCAATATTAACCTTTTAACTAATCTATTTACTCAGAGGAATTTTGCCATGACTACTCGCACCATATTTAACAGAAAATATGAGTCTTATACTCCGGCAGGCACCGAAGTTTACTTATTAAATGGTGCTGGTGTAACTACAACTGCTGTGACAAGACAACTTTTAACAGCAGGAACAACCTTAGTACAAGGAGATGTTGTTTATGTCAGTGGTGTGTATGCCTTGTTAGCTAGTGCGGCCAGCGGTGTGGATGCTACACGATATAACCCAATAGGTATTACTGCTACATCTGCTGCACCAGCCAGTGGCGTAGAAGTTATCTTGGATGACGTTGCGACAGTATCTGCAGTAAATTTAATAGGCGAAGTTCAAATGATTCCTGGTCAGTATTATTACTTATCTAAATACGCTGGTAAAATAACTCGCTTTTCAACCGCTTCAGGTCTGGTGACAAGCGCCAGTGGTTATGCGGCGCTGGTAAATTTAGGGCAAGCTTTAAGTCCTTCAGAACTCGAAGTAGAAATAGAGCCGCCAGTGATCCTTAACAACTAGGGTTATACTTAAATAACGGAGGTTTTCTGATGGCTACGCGTAGACCGATTGTTCTAATCAGTGGGGTTTCTTCCGAGTTACCGCCTGGTGATTTAGTTCCCGGTATTGATTCAACTGCTCAAGCTTCGGGCAATGCTGCTCTGGTTTTAGCAGCGACAGCTCTTGCTAGTGGTAACTTAGGTATAACAAATGCAGGTATTGCACTTGCGTCAGGTAACGCAGCATTAGATAAAGGAATTTATACGTCTGAATGGATTATTGGAGCGAACGGAAGCGCTGATTATACGTTTACTGGGCCTGGGTTTAGTGGGGGTGAAAACGACCCTTTAATCACTTTGGTACGGGGTCAACAGTATAAATTTACTAACACAATGAACTTGCATCCTTTTAGGGTGCAGACTACTCCTAATGGTTCTGTTGGACCTCAATACAACGCTGGTATCACAAATAATGATGTTTCGAACGGAACATTGATTTGGAATGTTCAGTTCGACGCACCGAATACTCTTTATTATCAGTGTACGTCCCATAATGCTATGGGAGGTCCTTTTTATATAGTTGATAACGGTGCTCTCAGTGCCTTAGCTTCTGGTAACGCTGCTCTAACTAACTCTGCTACTGCACTTGCATCCGGTAATGCCGCTCTAACTAACTCTGCTACTGCACTTGCATCAGGTAACGCTGCTTTAACTGGACTTTCAAGTAAGTATGACAAAGTTGGTGGGGCAATTTCAGGCCCCGTGGTTGTCCAATCTCAATCTATTGGTCCTTCTACTTATGTAATTAGTTCTGGGGTTTGTGTTTTAAATTTTGGTGCTGGTAACAATTTTGAAGTTGTTCTAAACGCTGCAACTTCTACTTTTGCTACACCTGTAAATGCCAGTGGAGGTCAAACAGGAGCAATCACATTACGCCAAGACAACACAGGTACACGTTTAGTTGCTTATAGCGGTGCTTGGAGCTTTGCTAGTAACACAGCGCCTACTTTGACTACAACAGCTAGCGGCGTGGATTTGCTTGCATATTATGTGGTTAATCCTGCACGAATTCTTGCTGTTGCTACGCTAGCTTACGGGTCCGGTACCGTTTCTTAGGTTTTATCAGTAATGAGCGGTCTCCTAAACAATTCCTTATTTCTCTCTACGGCAGCCGCTGCTGGTGGCTACCAGGTAGAACGTAGCCTCAGATTCAATTCTAGTGACAGTGGTTTCTTGTCTAGGACTCCGGCAGTAGCGGGAAACAGGACGACGTGGACTTGGGCGGGGTGGGTCAAGAGAAGTGCAATTAGCAGTGCAGCCACACAAATCATTTTTGATGCCTTTTCCAGCACTGGTAGTAATTATTTTTTGTTTCAAATTAGATCTTCTGATGTAATACAAATATTTTTTGGGCCAAGTATTGGCGAACTTATAACTACTCCTGTCTATAGAGACGCATCTGCGTGGTATCACATGGTCTTGGCTTACGATACAACGCAAGCAACTCCAGCTAATAGAGTCAGACTTTATGTTAACAACGTTGAAGTAAATACGTTTAGCACGGCAACATATCCAAGCCAAAACAACGCAAACAATTATGTTAACTCTACAGTGCCTCACCATATAGGTGCAGGTTATACAACACCGGTAACAGAGTTTTTCTCCGGCTACCTCGCCGACATCCACTTCATCGACGGCCA
>SXGQ01133961.1_pt1 | contig 15807 bp, 8 predicted proteins | sample 3178371 | NCBI WGS metagenome assembly SXGQ01 (sample SAMN11356859, study PRJNA531348) | freshwater metagenome | isolation source: freshwater sample F1-20 | place: China: Fuxian Lake, Yuxi | collected 2017-12-25
CACGCCGTTCAGTCGTATGATGCGATCGCCCTGCACCGGCTGACGCCATGTCAGCACGACCTGCGTCCCACCCTGGCGTTCACTGTCGTCCTCCAGTGTCCACGATTCCAGACCTGCCGATTCCACACTCACCACTTCAAACCCCGGTGGCACCACGGCTGTCAGTCGACTGATCGCACCGCCAAACACACTGATCACAGACTCTCCGGTCCAGTGCAGGGACTGCGGTCGATACTCAAGTTGAGCTCCGGTCGTGACAAATACCAGACGCTGGACTTCAGTCTCACGCTGCTGGGTCACCCAGCGCAGTCTTACGTCAGCCGCATTGCCCACCGGCACCCGGTAGTCCGCCGGCTGCTCAATCGCCGTCGGTCGATCAAGCTGGCGATCATTCACCACCAGTTGACGCCCCGCCGGGCAGTTGACCGTCAGATGTGTGGCGGCTGTTCCCGGTAACTGGAAAGCCGCCGCCAGATCGCTGCCGGCCTGTGCCAGCGGCGTCGACATGGTCAGCTCGACGACAAAGCTGCCGGGGGCTTCATGAGCCAGCAGCAGTGTCCCAGGTTCCGCCGGGTCCCGGGCAATCAGCGCCGCCTGTCCAGCCAATTCCGCACGCTCCACCGCCAGATTGCCAACCGGGATCCGCAGCGTCTGCCATGCGTTGACAAATTGTCTGATTTGCAGCCGCAGTTTCACCGTGGCCTGCTGAACCAGCGGAGTAATCGTGAGTTCGGCCTGCTCCACCACCAACGGCAGCGGACCAGTCAGATCTGCTGCCTGTCGGGCCTTCTGCAGCAGCTCCTGAAACTGCTGCCGCTTCAGCATCACACCTCGACCGTCCCTCGCAAAGATCGTCTCCAGCTCATCCGCCGGTACAAAGCGTTCCCGCTGCCCTGTTCGATCAGCCGGAGCTGCTTCCTGAGCCCGCAGCACTGCCGCGGGAAATGCCAGCAGCAGAAGCAGCAGCACGAGGGTGAATTCGCGTGCGAATTTCATGCTGCACCTCCTTCGTCACTGCCGGCAGCAGGTTTTTCAGGGGAGTCCGCGGCGTTCTCGGTGGCACTGTCACCGGACACAACAGCAGTTGCGGCCGGAGGAATAGAAAGCTCAACCGCCACAGCAGCGGCAGCCAGACCCGCTGCCGACGGACGTCGCCCCAATAACAGTCCCAGCAGCCACATAACTGCCACGAGGCAGACACCAGGAACCGCCAGAGCCACGGCATCCGTGACCCCTGAATCCCGCCGCAATGACAGCACGACCGCAATAAACGCCGCCAGCAGGACCATGGAAATCCGATTCTCCCACGTGGTTCGCCGCAGCAGCAGTCCAACAACTGCCAAAGTCCCGCTGATCAGTCCCAGCAGGAACCAGCGTTTCCACCACAACAGTTCCACTGTCAGCTCGGAACCGGTCGAGCGAAACACCGTGACGCTGCCCTGAGTTGCAAATTCGCTGCCCGCAGAATCGCCGATCCAGTCATTCAGGACTGCGGCTGCAACCGTATCCGACGGATTCCGAAACAGGTCGCCGAATGCTGTGCGGGCCGTGCGATCACGAGTCCACAGATCGGGAGCTCCGAGGAAGGAAACATCATCAGGAGCCCACACGGCCAGTCGTACCTGCTGCACCACCGTCGCCCCGCCTCCGTCACCCACCTGCGGCAGACGTAACAGCTGCCGAGACCCCTGGCCCTCATAAGGACGCTTCGCCTTGTCCGCCGCAATCCGACAGCGATACTGCAGCGTCAGCAGGAATGATTCATCTGATGTCCCGGCACGACTGACATTCCCATAATATGCTGTCACATTCTCTGCCGTTGTCACATCGGTGGCCTGTTCGACCGTCGTTCGCTGACCATTCAGCAGCGGGGCCTGCAGCTCACTGCCAGCCGGCAGATCAATTCGCAGTCGCTGTCGCTCACTGGTTGTGACTCGCAGACGCACACGCCACGCTGCCAGATGCTGAGTCTCGGTCACAACCTCAACTGCCAGCCGCGAAACCACCGTTGCTGCCACCTCATGCAACTGATGTTTGCGAACTTTCACGACAGCGGATGCCGGCTGAGCAAAGTAACGGTAAGCCAGGTACCCGTCGGCCTCCAGCCGCTCCAGCTCTCGCACGTCAATCGGTTCTGTGGTTTCACCCTGACCATCAGCAGTGATCGAAAGCGATTCGTGTCGCAGCAATCGCATTTCACCCCGGGCCTGCGTCAGAATCACGCGTCGGCGTCCCGCCTGATCATCGGCAAATGGCGGCAGAATTCTGGCCGGCTCGATCGTAATCGTCTGCTCAGATGCAGCCCCTGCATTCGCTGCAGCGTCACTGCTTCCGTCTGACGCCGCCGGTTCCGCTGCGGGCTGAACCGGTGCCGCCGGAATTGGCAGATCCCAGTCGATACCGATCTGTACCTCACCCGTCGCCTCTTCCTGCAGCACCAGCGTCCACGTAACCCAGCCGTTGTCTGCCGCCGTCGCCCGATCACGCTGGCGAATCACATGCCCGGCACTCAGCGCCTGAAATCGCACGTCGGCTGCAATCGCCTCGGGAACTGCTATTCGCAGCGTATCAATGCCTGCATTGCGGATATCAAACGTTGCCACCGCCGACTGTCGCACTATCTCCGGTTCAACCCGCACGGTTGTTGCCACAAACCCGGCTACCTGCGAAGGTCGCGGAGCCGTTCGGACAGACATTGCCAGCGGCCGTCGAGTGAAATTCCAGACACCGATCGAACGCATCCGAGCCTGTGGCTCAGCCACCGCATCGCGAGCCGGGAACAGTCCCGCTGTCTTTTCATCCACAGTCAGCACGTCGAGAAACTCAGGAGCATCAATTGCCAGTGTTCCGGTTTCACGTTCCACACCTTCGGGTGTCGGAATCGGCAGAGCCAGTTCCGCGTTCTCAGCCGCTGAATCAAACGCCATATGACCCTGCAGTGTCACTTCGATTGAACCCATGCGCTTCTGAGTCAGTGACAGAACGATACGCCCTGTGCTGCGGTCCAGACTGTATTCACTCATGCCGTCAGCCGAAACGCTGTCAACCAGCAGTCCTTCCGGAACCTGCAGCGCCAGCTGGAAGATCCCAGCCCGCTCGATCTCATAGTGAATCACTGATTTGACCCGCAGCTCGCTGTCGCGAAATGCGTAGTTCAATGTATGTACCGCCAGCAGTCGCGGTTCCACCGGGCGAACCTGCACTGTCAGGCGACCGCGCGATCCACTGTATTCCCACGAATTCGCTCCACCCTCCTGCTGGCCCCCCGCCACTTCAGCCGCTGTCTGACGCAGGCCGGACTGGGCGGTCACGACCGCAGTCAGTGCCGGATCGGTGGTCAGAGTCAGTACGCCGGATTCACGCACCACGCCCTCCGCATGCACCCCCTGCAGACTGCCGTCGTCCAGACGACCGATCAGCGTCGTCTGTTCGCCCTCGATCGTTCGTTCGGCCTGCACCTCGACCTGAAAGCGTTCTGTCGCCGGAGCCAGCAGCTCGACACGAATCAGCTGCTGCGACGGGTTCGACTGATCGATCGTCCACGCTCGAATCCGACCGGCTGCTGCAGTCACATCGATAATGCGGGCATCCCGCGGAGCTGCGATCGCCAGTTCACGCAGTTCACCACGCAGGATCTCATAGTTGAGCTGTGTGCGTAACTGCAGCAGACCAGGCTCGATGCGTGCCTGAGTCTGCGCTGTGGCACTGGCCAGCAGATCCATGACAGGTTTGGAACCGGCTCTGGGTGACCAGCGGACATCGAAACCTGTCGCCGCGCCGACGCTGGCCTTCACCACGGTCCGTCCCGCGACCGGTTCAGCCGGCAGCAGGACCTGCAGCGGAGCAATCGTGACGGACTGATCAGGTTCAGGTATCGACACGGTCAGCTCTGCAATACCTGTAGGAGGACACTGCAGTGCGAACGAACGGTTTTCCGGAGATGTCTGGACAGCGGCCAGCAGTTCCAGCTTGACGGTTTTCTTTCCCGCGCCCTTCAGCAGCAGCGAATACTGGCCTTCTGCCACACCCTTCAACAGGACCGAACCGTCGGCTGGTTCCACCCTGCCAATCGCCGCTGCTCCAAATGCCACCGGCAGTGCCGCCCAGCCTTCCTGTTTCAGTACCGTAACCTGCAGCTCGGCCGTAATGCGCACAATGTCCTTTTCCACCACTGCAGACCACGTCGACGACGTGATGACGGCGTCCTCGTTGGCTGTGGTCTGAGGAACTGTCTGCATCGCCTGCTTCAGCAGCTGCAGGTATTCGGAATATGGCAGCACCACGGATGCGTCCGGATTGTTGAACACCTTCTGCAGTTCACGGAAGGGAACATAGATCAGACGCTCCAGTGTCCCGGCGGGCTGAGCCGGTGGATCAGCCTGAACCGGCGTCAGGGCCGGAGCACTGTTCGCAGGGGGTTCATTCGGGGTCTGAGCAGCAGCCAGGGAGGAGCCGAGGGCCAGCAGAACGGCCATCAGAGTGCGGAACAATGCGCAGCAGGATCTCATGAGTCAACCTGTCACTGCCGGAATGGAGTGTAAGTCAGAAAGTTCAGAGCAGGCCGGAAATGGACATTTCGAACGGGTGTCACAGCGAGCGCACAGCGGGCGCAGTTTCCCCGTGCCGGAAGTCTAGGTCAAAAAAACGCGATCGGCGCGTATCGCCGGACCTCAGAGTTGCCGCTGTGAACGATTTGTTCCCGGAAAAATGCAAAACAGTGGCATTTTTCAGGAAAAGGAGTCGGTAAAAATCGCTCGAAATTTCCGGTCCCCCTCCATCAGGCATCATACCTTGTTCAAAAATCGACCCGCCGTCCCCAAAGCACAACGGTGCTGCCGGCACCGTTCGCGGCGACCACCGTGGCTGGAAATCTGCCCGACACACTGCTAAACCTGCACCCGCAGCCTGCCTGCCCGACCTCCAAATCCCGGAAATATCTCAGATGAAGTACTCTGTCAGTATTCTGATCGATCTGCCACGCGCCGAAATGGTCGAACTGTTCGATAATCCCGACAGTCTGCCGTGCTGGCAGCGTGGCTTGCAGAGCATGCAGCTGATCAGCGGAAAGGCCGGACAGCCGGGCGCTCGCAGTCGGCTGGTCTTCCAGATGGGCAAACGCCGCATCGAAATGATCGAGACGATCACAAAACGCAATCTGCCTGCGGAATTCGACGGCACCTATGAGGCTGCTGGTGTCTTCAACGTCGTCCACAATCGCTTCATCGCTGTTTCTGCCTCACAGACTCGCTGGGAAAGCGACGTCGAATTTCGCTTCTCAGGCCTGTTCATGAGATTCATCGGGCTGGTAATGAAAAGCGCCTTCCCCAAACAAAGTCTGCAATACATGCAGGACTTCAAGGCGTTTGCTGAACAGGGTGTCGATGTCCGCAGTCTTTAAGCTTCCGCGATTGTCCCGGGTTGGCTAAACAGTGCAGATGCTGCGCCGGTGAAAGACCACCAGGGCCGTTGTCCAGCTGAACGCGGCCAGTCCCAGCAGAGTCTGCACATCCGACGTCGGAAACAGGCCGCTCTGAATCACTATCGCCGGCCGGTAATACTCCATAATTGACAGCCACGATATCGATTTGGCCCACTCCTGAAACTGCGCCAGAAAGTTCAGCAGGAAGGACAGCAGCAGTACTGCAAACACAATGCCCACTGCCCTGCCCCGCCGGTCGCTGCAGGCTGACAGCAGAAATGCCAATCCACCCACGGCCAGATAGACCGCTGCCAGATTGCCCAGCACCAGCAGGGCACTCCTGAAGGGCAGTCGCATCTCGGGATGCACAAACCCCGACGCCAGCAGGTGCCCCGCACAGCCACAGCTTAGAATCACAGCACCGCTGACCAGCCAGCCAATCGACTCCGCCAGAAAAATCTGCACGCGAGTCACCGGCTGGCACAGCAGAAAATCGGCCGTTCCCCGATCAATCTCGCCCGCCGGCATCCGCGAACAGTACATCAGTTCGTGAGCCCACAGCAGAGTCAGCAGGGTGGGGTGAGTCCACAGGAAGGCCTGTGACAGCTGAGCAGAAATCTGATTGCCCGGGTCGACTCCCAGCAACGCTGTGATCAGCGGTTTTACCAGGGGCATATTGTCAAACACCTCATGGATGTTCCCGAGTACCTTCGGCAGAAGTGCCGTCAGCAGTCCCATGATCACAAACAGCCCGAGGCAGAACCACAGCACCGGCCACAGTACCTCCGCCACAATCTTTGACAGCAGGCCCCTCATGTCACCGCTCCTGACTGTGCGGATGTGTCGATTGCTGTTCCGTCACCGGCAGGCGCCTCCCTGTTCTCGTCCTCGTCATCCGCGTAACAGCCGCGAAACAGAATGTCGAGAGACGGAGCTCCGATGGTTACGTCGGCAAACTCCTGGCCAGCGATCCACTTCAGAAACTCACTGCTCTGTCCCGTCACCTCCAGCAAACAGGTCTGCGACAGCAGTCCCGGTGGAATACTGAGCAGGTCGCGCTGCGTTGAGGGCTGGCCACCGGACTGCTGCGGTTGCCACAGTACCCGCACTCCGTCCGGCCATTCCGCAGGAGGCACCTGGTCGGGTGCAAGCAGAATCTGAATCCTGCGCGGTGCCCTCGCTTTCAGCGAAGTCAGCGAATCATATTCCACGATGCTGCCGCCGCGAATCATCGCGATGCGATCACAGAGCGACTCAACCTCGCTGAGAGTGTGACTGGAGAACAGAATCGTCCGCCCTTCCGCTGCCAGGTCCCGCAGACACACCATCAGCGTATCCTGGATCAGCGGATCCAGGCCACTGGTGGGCTCATCCAGAATCAGCAGCCACGGTCGAGTCGCCAAAGCCAGGACAAGTGCCACCTTCTGGCGGTTTCCACGCGACATTTTTCGCACTGACAGGTCAGGCTCCAGCCGAAACCGCTCCGCCAGCTGCCGGCCCTCAGACTGCAGAGACCGACCATGGATCTGCGACAGAATTTTTAGTCCCCGATTCAGGGTCAGCCACGGGTACAGTCGCACATCGCCGGCCACGTAGCCCACGTCCCGGCGAATCAGGGCACCAGACTTCCAGCAGTCCATCCCGAAAATGCAGGCCCGCCCCGCAGAAGCTCGCAGTAACCCCATCAGAATGCGAATTGTCGTGGACTTCCCGGCCCCGTTTGGTCCCAGAAATCCAAAAATCTCACCCGCCTCAATCTGCAACGAGACATCCTGAATCCCGCGTCGGGCTCCATATGACATCGTCAGACCGCTGGTCTCAATCACCGACATCAAATCACTCCGGATATGTGTTTTCGGTTTTCAGTGTTTGGTGTTCGGCTGGTAATTGAAGTTCTGTGGGGCAGGCGCCAGCAGGCTTCGTCCGGGCAGATCATAGACCGCTGGAAGGCTGCGGACCAGGCAATGCCGGAAAAGGTGGCAGGACTGCTGATGGCTGGTGGCGAAATCATTGCTAGAATACTCGCGGATTCGATGAAAACGAGGAAGCAGCGTTTCTGCGACAGGTTTTTGATGCGTTCGGACCCGGAAGACACAATTGTGGCCATCGCTTCGCCGCCGGGGGCATCCGCGCGGGCGATTGTGCGGATCAGCGGCCCTCAGACTCCGCAAATCGTGGCGTCCGTCTGCACCGCCGGGGACTGGCAGGCCAGCCGGACCGCTCGTCGCTGGCCGGGAGCTCTGCGGTTGTCAGCTTTTTCGGTAACGGTACCCTGTGACCTGCTGTACTGGCCCGGTTGCCGCAGTTACACGGGACAACTGCTGGCGGAGCTGCACCTCATCGGCTGCGAACCGATTCTGGAATGTGTGCTGGAGGATTTGTGTGCTGCCGGGGCGCGACTGGCGCACCGCGGCGAATTCACGATGCGCGCGTTTCTTGCCGGTCGCATGGATCTGCTGCAGGCGGAAGCCGTGCACGAAGTGATCCAGGCTGCCGACCATGATGAACTGCTGCGGGCACTGGGGCAGTTGGGAGGTGGCCTGACGGGGCGTCTGAGACAACTGCGCACCGACCTGATTGCCCTGATCGGTGACCTCGAAGCCGGGCTCGATTTTGTCGAAGAGGATATCGAATTTGTCAGTCGGGAAGAGATCGAACGACGCACCACCGCAGCTGTCAATCTGATCTCGGCCCTGCTGGCAGATGCCGGCAGTCGTCTGCCAGCCGGTCGGCGTCGCCGAGTCGTGCTGGCCGGGCTGCCAAACGCCGGAAAAAGTACTCTGTTCAACCGACTGCTCGAAGAAAATCGCGCGATCGTGTCAGATCAGGCCGGGACCACTCGCGACTTCGTCAGCGCCGTGCTGATGCTCGCAGGAATGTCGCTGGAGCTCATCGATACGGCAGGCTGTGAAGATGGTGATGATGGCATCGGTCAGCAGGCACAGCAGCAGCGACTGGAACAACTGCAGGCTGCCGACCTGGTCGTATGGTGCCGTGCTGCCGATTTGTCGCCCGCTCAGCGATCACAGGAACAGCAGCTGTTTGACTCGCTCTCCGGAACACTCGCCGCAGTTCTGGTGGTCGTGACTCGGTCGGACCTGGCAAACACACCGGACCCCGCGCTGCAGATCAGCTGCCGAACCGGGGCCGGTCTGGAACAGTTGCAGCAGCGCATGGAAGAGCTGCTGGGGAATCGCGGAGCAGCCAGGTCCGAACTGCTGGGATCATCCGCCGTGCGTTGCCGCGACAGTCTGAAGACAGCCCTGCAGTCGCTGCAGCAGGCGCGGATGGCTGCCGCCACCGCCGCCGGCGATGAACTGGTCTCACTGGAACTGCGGCAGGCACTGCGCGCCCTGCAGACGGTACTGGGCGAGGTCTATACTGACGATGTGCTGGATCACATCTTCAGTCATTTCTGCATCGGAAAATGACCGTGCGATCTGACGCTGTGTGATCCGTGACCGTGTGAATGCAGTTATCGGCGGTATTCAAGCTGGCCCTGCCAGCCCAGTTTGCGATGCAGAGTACTGTAGTAACTGTGATCAGGCAGCCGCGCCAGCAGCAGGGTCTGATCTGAACGGCTCATGGTGATCTGATCGCGGCCCTGCATCGGTACCGTGATCTGTCCGTCAATGACAGCGATGGCACCATCCGGAGCATTATTGACAGAGACGTGATAGGTGCGAGACGCGGCATCCACAAGGGGACGGACGCTGAGTGTATGCGGGCAGATTGGAGTAATGGCGAAGACGTCCAGATCCTGTCGCAGGATCGGACCACCGGCGGACAGATTGTGCGCCGTGGAACCGACCGGAGTACTGATGAGCAGACCGTCGCAGCTGAAGGTGGTAACGTATTCACTGTCGATCCGCAGACTGATGTCCAGCATCCGGAGCGTACCGCCCGAAGTGATCAGCAACTCGTTGAGCCCCGTGAAGGTTTGTTCGCTGCCATCAACCGCACGGCAGCGACACTGAAACATCAGATGAGAAGCGATCGAATAGTCACCGCGCTGCAGCAGTGGCAGACCCGTCATGAATTCGTCCGGGCTGAGATCAGCAAGGAACCCAAGCTTTCCCAGATTGACACCCAGCAGCGGAGTATTCCTGAGGCCCAGTTGGCGACTGCCACGGAGAATACTGCCGTCACCGCCCAGCACCACGACCAGATCTGCCTGCAGATGTGCCGGGATCGCGTCTGATGCCGAGAACACACCGACAATTTCCAGGTTCGGAACATCCAGCAGCCGACGGCGCAAGTCGACCCAGCCGGCCTGAATCCGCGGGGAATCGCTGCCAGTGAGCACGATAATTTTCTGCACGCATGGAGACATACGGATATTCTGCGAAGCGATCGGGAGGATTGCCAGAGTGAAAGCCGCACCGGCACCGGAAATACCGAATTCCGCAGAACCTGCAGCGCGAGCTTGTGGCTGCCGGCAGCCTGCCTGTCTCACGCAGTCAAAATCCTGTCCCCAATCGTTGTTCGAAAGAACCGGTTCTTTTTGCTACCATCCGGGCCGCCGCGAATGCTGCCCGGTCAGGCAGCCGAATCATCAGTCAGGGAAGTTGAAATGCGCACCACCGGGACAGGATCAGAACCACTCACAATTCTGGTGACCGGAGCATCCGCGGGGCTGGGGCTGGCGATTTGTCGGCAACTGGCGCCGCAGAAACCGCGGCTCATTCTGGCCGCGCGATCACCGCAGCGCCTGCAGGCTGCGGCCGCTGAACTGCAGGCCACCGGCTGCTCCGTTCTGGCCGTGCCCACCGATGTTGCCGTGCCCGCCGAACTGCAGCGACTGGTGGCTGCTGCACTCGCTCAGTTCGGTCGCATTGATGTGCTGATTAATAATGCGGGCATCGAGTGTTTCTCTGAATTTGATGCACTGACAGAGGCCGAAATTGAGCAGACGATTGCCACCAATCTCACAGGAGCGATCCTGCTGACTCGGCTGGTCGTTCCCGGAATGAAGTCGCAAAGATTCGGACGGATCATCAACATGGCGTCCACAGCCGGTAAGCATGGTCCGGCCTACGGCGCAGTGTATGGTGCCACAAAGGCCGGGCTGATTGCCTTCACGCAGTCGCTGCGCGGAGAATTGTCTGAACATGGAATTCTCTCGACGGCAATCTGCCCGGGCTTTGCCACGGACGGTGGCATCTACGACGAAATTGTCAAAGCCACCGGCCGACGGACTCCGCCACTTCTGGGTGGCACCACAGCCGTCAGTGTCGCAAGGGCTGTCGAATCTGCCATCCGGACGGCTCCTCCTGAACGCATTCTGAACTTCCCGGCTCTGCGGCCAATGTTTCTGTTCCGCGATGTGTTCCCGCGCCTGGGTGAACGAATCATTCTGGCCGTCACCCGGAAATTTCTGCGACGAGCCGCACTGGCGAAGCAGCCCAGCCGGTAAGAGACGAGCCCTCAGACCAGCGTGACACGCAGCAGAAATTCACAGTTCGGAGGTCGCAGCAGGAGTCCGTGGTGTCTGCGAAGGCTGCTGATCCCGGGTCATTTTGGCTGCAATCTGATCAGGATCAAAATCCGGCCAGTTCTGCTCCAGCCACTCCGCTGCGTCATGGATCGTCATGAAACGACGTCTCGGAGGCATCTGCATCATTGGCCTCGGAAACTCATCAGCACCATCAGCGAGTTTCTGGTCTCTGGTGACCCACGCATCGACCGTTTCGATCTTTGCTCTGTCAGGATCCATCCCGTATTGTTCGGAAAACCCCGACGTGTGAGTTTCATGGGGGTTCAGGCTGCGACCGTCGCGCAGGACCAGTTCCTCCAGCCTGCGTAACAACTGATCGAGCATATCGCCGGATGCGGCCGGATGGCACAGAAAGTCGACAATCTGGCGTGGGTCATTTGAGATGGGTACCAGGTTGAACTGGTATTTCAGAGTGTTTGAATACGGAGGCTCAAATTCCAGCATCAGTCGGAGCCCGAATTCGGCGAGACGTCTGCGATCCTCTGTGTTCAGTTGTTCGGACAGCACTTTCAAAGGAAGTACCGCCCGGTCATCATAGACACTCGGCGAGTTGAAGTGCGTTCTCGATCGCTGCAGTGGCTGACTGGCGACCTGCAGTGCGTGGCCCAGAGGATCCACGGCTGCTGACTTCAGCTCGTCCGAAACATGCGGAACCATGACCATCAGGATTCCGCAAAGCCGTCCGGTCAAAACGGGGTCGCTGGTTTTCTGCAATTCCCGCAATGTCAGCTGCCAGCGTTCCTGCACCTCGTTCGGAGTCAAATTGCGGGCGAGGTCGCGGAACGGGATGGCACCAATTTCCGGTGATCCCGAAACTGCAATCTGTGCAAACAGTTCGTCCCAGACTGTGACCGCCTGTTGTTTGTCGAGGCGGGGAATGACAGCCTGCAGCGCGAAGCTGCGGATATTCTCTGCCACACCGGTGGACTGCTGATTCAGCCAGGTGATAAACCTGCGAGCATCTTCAGCGGTCAGTTTCGAGGCAAGAGCATCAGAGACACCAACAAACATGGCCACGCTGAAGTGCTGGGGGTTACTCAGCACTGTGTCCGGTATTTCGAGGTGCAGGATGCTGGTGAGCTGCTGCAGATGGGCTTCGCACTGTTCCGCGGGAATCTGCAGTGCCAATTCTCGCAGGGCCGGTGCGACGAGTATTGAAAAGTTGTACTCGCGGAGCTGCAGCATTGCGTGGGGATCGCCCGGAGTGGCGAAGAACTCGAGCAGTGCCGACCACGCTGCGGGGCGGTCTGCCGCATCAAGGTGCCGCACAGTCATTCGCAGCAACTGCGATCCGGCTGTTGCCATATTGGACGCATGCCCCGCAGTCCAGTCGACCTGCCTGAACGAGGTCATCAGCTGGTTGAAAGTGACCGGGATCATCGCTTTGTCGGTTCTGGCGAGTACCAGATCGAGCGTTGGCGTCAGTATCTCGGCGACATGGCTGAAGTTCTCGTCTCTGTAACTGACGGACTGCAGCAGGTGCAGGAAGCTGCCGTCATCCGCGGGATCGGCCTGACGCCAGGTTCGCTCCAGCAGTGATGCGATGGATGCACTGTTTTGAAGTGCCGCCTGCTGCAGTTCGGGATCCTGTTCCCGGACTTCAGGTCGCAGGGGCATCGTCAGTTCGAATTTGAGGGTGGCCAGCTGAGTCGGATTCAGATGCTCAACCAGCACATTCAGAGCGGTCATGACGGCCGGCATTGTTGCGATGGGCCGCTGAGTGTGATGTGACAGCGCCAGCAGGTCGGCGGCTGCCGTGGCAGCCCTGGCTGTGTCCAGCCTGCCTGAAAGCATGGCCATAGGATGGCCCATGACCACCTGCCACCAGTCAGACTGTTCGCCGGCCTCCAGCGTGGGCATCGCCCGCATGATGCTGTCCCACAGCGGCGTCACCTGATCCTCCGTCAGCAGGGGGGCCATGAGGGCGAGTGCGGGGCCCAGCATTTCCAGCACAGCCGCCTGCCCGTTCATTTCTGCCATGGCCATTGCGTACGCTGCGGTGGCTTCAAGTGCTGCCGGGGGCAGCTGACGAACGCTGAATCCCAGCAAGCCGGCAAGTTCCCAGCGGTGTCCCGGGCTCCAGTCAATTGCCTGCGGCAGGATCGTAACCAGTTGTCTGCAAATTGCCGTGTTATCCTCGGCGGACAATTTTGGCAGCAGGATCTCGAGGTAGCGTCGGCAAACAGAAATTCTGTCGCTGTCAGCATCGCTGGCAAGCTCTCTCATCAGCCGTTGCGCGGTCACAGCAACGTGTCTGTCGGACAGTCGCCCGATCAGCAGCAGGTCGTTGCCATGATCCAAAAGCATCCGGACGTAGTCTCGCGATACGTCCGCCGGACGACTTTCAATCAGGTTCAGGAGCTGTTCGACAGCCTGCGGGACGGCGCTGTCCGGCAGAGTTTTCACGACCGGTTTGATGAGTTCTGAGTTTGGGACAGGGACGGGAAGGCTGTCCGGCATCAGCTTCGCTGCAGACTCCTGCAGATCCTTCAGAATGTGCTGCCAGACCATTTCCGCGGAAGGTTTGATGGCGTCATCCAGCAGGATCTCAAGTTCGTCATTCAGCATACTCTTCGCAGCCGACTGACCGTCAGTGCGGGGTGTCAGCAAAAACCTCAGCAGTCGATTGCGTTCGGCCTCGGATACCGCCGGCAGTATTCTCCAGACGTTCTTTTCAAATTCATGGGTCGGCAGTTTCAGGGAAGAGACATCTGCAGAGGCCGACAGATCGGTCCCGCCGAGTGCGGCGGTCAGCAGGCAGCACGCCCCGCGTATCTCAGCCGCACAATCCGCTGCACGCTGTTTTTCAGCCAGCACCTGCAGGACTTTTGCCCTGCGAGCGGTGCTGAAACCCACACAGGCACGCAGCACGCTGATGGAGCGGGTGGCCAGCTGTCGGGCGGTAGTGGCGTCAGACAGACCAGTCTCCAGCACCCGAATCCGCTGTTTGTCGTCCGGCAGCGCTGCCCACGCCCGCAGCGCCGCAGTCTCCGCTTCGGAAACGTCGCCACCCGCGGAATTCTCAAAACCACTCAGCCCGATACTCCGCAAAATCCCCTCGGCAAGCAATTGATCGGCCACCTGACGCTGCTGCTCTGCCGCATCCTGAGCGCGCTGTTTTTCGCCCCGCTCTTTCTGCACCTCGCTGATCGACTGCTGGATCTGAGTGCTGGCCTGACTTGATTTTTTCCAGCCCCAGCCCAGTCCGACACTGGTCCCCAGCACGGCTGCTGCCAGTGTCGCGGCCACCAGCAGCCCTGTGCGCCGGCGACGTGCAATGCGGCTGATTCTGTAAAACAGGCCGGGGGGACGGGCCTGCACGACATCATCCGTCAGGAAACGCTGAATGTCCTCCGCCAGCACACTGACAGTTTCATATCTGCGAGCACGCTCCTTCTCAATCGCCTTCATCACAATCCAGTCCAGATCGCCAGTCACGGAATGACGCAGTGCTGACGGATCCACATTACGCTGAGCAGCAATCAGCGGCAGACGGTCACTGCTGCTGAGACGAGTGCTGGGTGGAATCGGGTCTTCCTCCCGAATCAGTCGCAGCACCTCCTGCATAGCTGCACGCTGCAGTCGCTCCCGATCGAGCGGTGTCGTGCCGGTCAGCAGCTCATACAGCACGATTCCCAGAGAATACACGTCCGTGCGAGTGTCGACGTCCAGATTGTTCAGCTCAGCCTGCTCGGGCGACATGTAGATCGGTGTACCGACCATGACCCCATGCGCCGTATGCAGCGTCAGATCTGTCAGGTCGTGGTTCAAGGCCTTGGCAAGCCCGAAGTCAATCACCTTTGTGACCGGGCGTCCATCGTAACGACACACCAGGATATTCGAAGGCTTCAGGTCCCGGTGCACAATTCCTCTGGAGTGAGCATGCTGAACGCCGCGACAAACCTGCAGGAACAGGTCCATGCGATCCCGGATCGACAGCCTCGCCTGATCACAGTAGTCCGTCAGCGGAGTGCCCCGCAGATACTCCATCACAAAAAATGGCCGACCGCGCTCCGTCATGCCTCCGTCATACACTCGAGCAATGTTTGGGTGATCCATCATCGCCAGCGCCTGACGCTCAGCGTCAAATCGCGCCAGCACCAGCTTCGAATCCATCCCCGCTCGAATCAGCTTGATCGCCACTCGACGTTTCACCGGAGTCGTCTGCTGAGCCAGCCAGACTGCCCCCATGCCTCCCTCGCCAATCAGCTGCAGCAGGCGGTAACGCCCCTGAATCTCGTCACCGGATACGTACTCCCCGACGGAATGCGCCTGCGCAGCCCGCGGGCCCGTGCTGCCGGTCTGCCGCACCTGCTCAAGCTGAGCGTTACCGAGGAAGAATGCCCGCAAGCCCGCGGCATGCTGCGGATACTGCCCAATCAAAGCTTCGGGATCCAGCCTCTCTCCAAGGTCAATTCGCTCAAGGCAGTCGGCCAGCAGCCGATCAAGCTCGGAAACATTCGTGGAATCTTCACCGGACATGACAACCTCCGCTCTCTCCCGAGGACTTGAAATCAGAACTGCCCGCCAAACTCAGGAAGCAGTGATCGCAGCTGCTCAAGACCACGTCTGAGCAGGCCTGCGACTGCGGGGACCGTCCGCCCCAGGGAATCCGCAATGGAGGCCACACTGCGGCCCTCCAGATATCGCTGCACAACAACCTCACGCTGCTCAGTCGGCAGCTGCACCAGAGCATCTGCCAGCAACAGTAATCGCTCATTGCGCACCGCTGCCAGACTGGGGGAAGTCTGATCGGCGGCCAGACATGCCTGCAGACCCGCGGCCGATGCATCCACCCCGGATTCCAGTAACTGCTGCTCACGGCGAATATCGCGACGATCTCGATGCAGTCTGCGATACTCGTCCACCAGAACACTCTTCAGGACCTGCC
>SXGQ01240768.1_pt1 | contig 15805 bp, 14 predicted proteins | sample 3178371 | NCBI WGS metagenome assembly SXGQ01 (sample SAMN11356859, study PRJNA531348) | freshwater metagenome | isolation source: freshwater sample F1-20 | place: China: Fuxian Lake, Yuxi | collected 2017-12-25
ACTAAGCGCACAAAGAAGGTAAAGGAGCCTGTCCAAAAGAAAAAGAAGGTGGAAAGTTCGGACAGCGAGGGTGATAACGGCTCCAATGACGACGAGGAGGAGGACGAGATGGATGAGACCGAATACAGAAAGTTTTTAAGCAAGATATTCCCATCCAAGCACCTTGACAAGAAGATTGCTGCTGGAACTAGATTAAAGAAAAAAATTCAGGAGTTGGAGGAGGATGAAGAGGAGGAAGCTGATGAGGATGAGGAAGAGGTGGAAAAACGCCCACGTAAAAAGGATTCCAAGAAAAAGAAGGTAAGTAAAAAGAAGCAGGTCATTGAGAGCGAGTCTGAGGAGGAGGAGGATGCAGATGACGAGGAGGAAGAAGATGATGAAGAGGAGGATGAAGACTCACCCACTGCCAAAAGTGCAAAGAACTTTAACATCATATTTACGATTGGTAATGGTGGTGGCGAGTATGAAGATGATGACGAAGGCGAGTGGGAAGATTATGATGAGGAAGAGGATTCTGACTATGTTGAAGAAACGGAAGACGAAGATGAAGATGTTTCCGATTCCGATACTGAAGACGAAGAGGAAGAGGCAGAGGAGGAGGAAGAGGAAGAAAATATTGTCATTAAAAATAAAAAGAGCGTCAAACAAGGTAAGAAATCTGGCGCCGTTCACAAGGAGGAATCTGTTGTTGAATCTGATGCGGCTGTTGCTAAGAAAGAACAAGAGCCTTCAAACAATAGCACCGAATTCATGAATCAGATGAAGGAACTTTATGAAAAAAATAAAAATAATGCTATGGCAAAGGAATGTCTTAAGATATGCGAACAAAACATCAAGAAGATTGAAAAGAAGGAGGAGAAAAAGAACGTCAAGCGCCAAGCTAAAAACACGCGAATCTTCCGCAAGATAGTAAAAGACAAAAATACGATGAACGATTTTGAATTCTTTAACAAGTTGCAGGTTGAAGAACAAAAGAAGATTATCAAAGAGCTTCGTGAAATTAACAAGATTACGCGCATTGAGAAGCCGTATCGTCTTACGTTGCTTGAATCAGACATGCCCGTATTATTTAAAGGCGCAGCTATGAAAAAGATTAATTCGTTGCGATACATGGAGCCTGGTTCAGGTGAATACTACAAAATCAAGAATTGGGTTGATACGTTCATGCGCATTCCATTTGGAAAGTATCAGACGTTGCCCATTAACATTGATAATGGAGTTGAACATTGCCACGATTTCATGGAGAACGCCAAGAAGACGCTTGATGCTGCAGTATATGGTCTTAACGATGCAAAGATGCAAATTATGCAAATGATGGGTCAGTTGATTACAAATCCATCCAGTATCGGAACAGCGATTGCAATTCAGGGACCGATGGGTACAGGTAAAACGACCCTTGTGAAAGAAGGCATCAGTAAAATCCTCAACCGACCCTTTGCGTTTATCGCGCTCGGTGGCGCAACAGATAGTAGTTTCTTGGAGGGACACTCGTATACTTACGAGGGTAGCACTTGGGGCAAGATAGTGCAAATTCTGGTGGATAGCAAATGCATGAATCCAGTAATATATTTTGACGAGCTTGATAAAATCAGCGATACACCAAAAGGCGAGGAAATTGCAGGCATTCTTACACACTTGACCGACACGTCGCAGAATAGTCAATACCACGACAAGTATTTTGCAGAGGTTGATTTTGATTTGAGCAAGTGCTTGTTCATCTTCAGTTATAACGACGAATCAAAAGTGAATCCCATCTTGCGCGACAGAATGTATAGAATTCATACCAAGGGATATGATAAGAAGCAGAAGACCATTATCTCCAATAACCATCTTCTGCCAAAGATTCGCGAGCAAGTAAAGTTTAGCGAGAGCGATATTATTATTCCAGACGAAACACTTCATTACATCATGGAAAATCATTGCAACAAGGAGGACGGCGTTAGAAATATGAAGAGATGTCTAGAAATCATCTACACCAAGTTGAACCTTTACAGATTAATGAAGCCTGGCACCAATTTGTTTGAAGAGAGCATGACGCTGAAGGTGGAATTCCCATTCAAGGTAACAACCGACATCGTTGACAAGTTAATAACAAAAGAAAAAGATGATAACCCATCGTTTCGCGGAATGTATGTTTAAGCACGATGCGTATCAAAATATTTAAAAAACAACCAAAAAATAAAAAATAATTGTGTTAATCTATTATATAATGGCAGCAATGGATTTTAGTCGTTTTTGCACACCCGCGCAATTATATTTGATTTTAGCAGGAATTAGTTTACTAACTGCTTTTTTCAATGATTTCCAAGTAATTACTTTGGTCGTGAATGGTATCTTCGTTTTAATTTGGGGATGGATTTTGAACTGGTTATGTTCCAAGGGGCTTAAGGCTATTTCTTGGATATTAGTCTTGCTCCCTTTTATTCTCTTCATGTTCACTTTTTTCTTTGCAAAGGACATAGTCGCTGACGCAGTTCATGCAGAGGGATTTTGCACTGCAGATGATGTTTCCAAAATTGACACCGCTTTCAGCGCCTTAAAGAGTTCGTTGCAAAATAGACCCGAACAACCCGCAATTAATGATGCATTAATGACATTTAAGACTACTTTGGATGGTATTACCACTGAAGCTAAAGATGCAGCTGCATCAATGCCATCTACATCAATGCCTGCAGGAACTATGTAAATTGTTTTCTACACATAAAATCATATAGCATCACATAACAAATAACAAATATATAATATCAAAAAATAGATGATATTATATTTCAACCAACAACACACAACAATTTAATATTCAGAGTAAGGAACATTGTTTCCACCACGAGAAATCAAGTAGTTATATTGGTTGGTAGTCATGCATGCGCAACCACTTCCGTTGGAATATGCGTTTGGGCAGCACTCGGGTTTAAATGGAGTATTTGCAAACATGGCCAATTGACCCTCAGGCAAAGGAATTTGTTGAGGAGCGCGGTTCAATATATTTGCGACACCAGGGGGCAATGGCTGACCAGGAGTGACGACCAAGTTGGGAGTAAACCAATTGTCCGTATTTACAGGATTATTATGGTCCAAGCTATACGGCGCAGATTGTCCGTTATTTGAACTTGCGCCAAAGAATCCTTCTACATTAGAATATCCTAAACTGGATGACATTTTACCAGGTATACTACTAGAGCAAGACATACAGGTGTTCCCAAATATTAAAAATAGTATTATACCTATCGCAATAAGGATTTCTAACCTAAATTTTATTCCTCCTACAGATATCTCCATGTTATACATATTTAATAGATAATAATTTTAATCGTGTTTGTTCTAAATACGCGAATCAATGTAATCATTATAACCATTCACCTTCTTTCCGCGAACATAAAAATAACCTTTATTTGTCAATAAATGATATACCACATTTGTTTTTTTTGCTAAATTATTTGGGTTGTCTGTATTTTTGTATATATTTGCCGTATTTTTAATCCGCGTTTTATCAATTTTCACCATACCGAGCACAACGACTCCACCTAGAAGTCTAAGGCAAACTGGTATTTTATTAATTGCACACGTCTCGCCTGATTCCAAGTCAATTTCAACATCTTCCTCAAACCCGCCATCATAGTATTCGTGTATATAATCCAATGACGTTGGAACCACCCCGTGCTCTTTTTCATATGTCTTGTCTAAAGCAACCTTTACATCGTCATATATTTCATCCCAGTCAATAAATATAGTATCCTTTATCGTGAATTGTTTTGTCGTAGTATTCATGCAATAGATATATGGTTCGTTGTAGCAGTCTAATAGTTTTGCTTGCGGATGGTCGCAAACAAACACCCATTTATTGTTATGTTTTACGGCATGCGTTCCACTTACTATAACTCCGTTCAAGTCATACATAGTTAGTCCTCGTGCATCCAATTTTAATGTAGCCGTTACTATACCTCCATCGCTTAACACATCTCCTACACATACCTCGCAAAATGGTTTGGTTGTGTTGTTAAGCAATACTACAGGCGTATCTTTATCAAAACACATACGTGGCACATCAGGTAAGCCAGGAATAACTCCATCTTGTTGAATCCCTAAATTAATTTGCAAAAAGGCAATGATAAACAATAAGAGACCAACAATAGTAAGATAAAACGATGTATATGTGCCTACAAGTGCAGCTGCATAGAAAAATAAGGGTGGCCAGAAAAAGAAAAATATAACCATGATAATAATAAGCGCAATCAATACTGCAACTAGTATAAGTAATACCTGTATTGCACTAGTAACTATTACTCCTAAAACCGACTTCATAGCAAGTATAGAACCAACACCCGTATTTATACTAGCTTGCATAATACCCACAACTTTTGCCATCGTATCCTTGAATGCAATTATTATTTGTTGAATTGGAACCAAAAAATTTATCAAGCGACCCATTATATCTTTTAGAATTATCGCCAACTTCTCTCTGATTGAGTTTGTCAACTCTCTTATTTGTTGAATCGCAGCTAAAATGACTTGAAACACTTTTAAGAATGAGCTGGTCATATAATCAAACGGACTAACTGCTCGTTTTGTAATGGGTTTAAGCATTTCCTGAACACATTGTGTGAAATTGTCTTGCGTAAATTGAGTTGCCGTTTTATCGTCTGGTTTATTAATCAGCCCAGCAAAGGGTATTACTTTTGGGTTGCACCTATATTTAAGCCAATTATCTTTTATTGGTTGGACATTTGTCATAATGGTATAATAACCATGAATCCAGAATAAAATGGTTAACAATACAATACATATTATGATAGATGTTCCATATTGGTCAAAATATGATAAATTCTTATATAAATTTTTTATTTTTCTTGCACTTTCTAGAATAGGTTTATCCATATAATATGTTAATAATAAAAGAACCACTCATTAAACTATAAATATCAAATAATCTCATTTGATATTTACGCCATTAGACATTTATGGACAGGATTCACGACTTCCTAAATATGATAATATTTGTTTTTAACGACGACTCTTTCTACCCCGATATCGCCGTGAATAGGACTTTTTAGTTTGCTTTCTTCGCACAGAACGTGAACGTGCCTTGCGAGTTCGTTTCTTGCCACCCCTGAAACGTTTGTCATGAAAACCCCAATCATCATCGTCGTTTACATCGGTTGCCAACGACCTTTTGTATTCCATGTATGTAGTAGGTGAACCTCTATTTGGTGTTGCTGAACGTTCAATAGGTGCCAGCCTTTGCGCAATTGGTTTAAACACATTATTGGAAGCACGCCCGAAACCCAAACTAGTATTTACTTCAATCGGACTAAATGGTCGGCCTAAATCGCGGTCATATGCGATAATGGGCGATGTGCCTCTTATTCCATACATAGCAGTCATTGTGGAAGGCGAGGCATTGGTCTTTCTAGATTGCACAGGTATTATTGGTTTGCCTATATTTTTGGGTTGTTCAGATTTTACTACTGCAATGGGTGAAAATCTGATATTATTTGCCTTGGGTTTTTTTGAACCTAGTGGCACAAAAGTATCACTCTTTTTTTGTAATTCTTGTTCATAGTTATGGCCAAACGCATCATAAATGTCAGTGCTCATATTATAGATAAAGAAAATCTATAATATGTTAAGAAAAATCATACCACAAAATAAAAATCATACACCCTTAAAATTTATTTTTGTAATGCTCGTCATCCTCCCAATCCCAAAACATCATATCGCCAATCTTCATTTTATGGTCATCCGTAATTAAACAACTAAACCACTTCACCTTTTTATTTTTAGCGATTACAGCATCAGGATGGTTCTTCACTTGGATAAATTTACCATCCGCATCTTCTACCAAGTGTGAACCCGTGACATAAATAGTTTCGCCGTCTACGCCTTTCTTTGGGAACTTATAATATACTTCATTTGCATAATTGCCAATCTTCATGACAGAGTGAACCACGCTGCCATTTTCCAATATATCGCCTAAACCCAAGTCCTTCATTTTTTTAATGGTGCCATCTTTTAATTTTAGTTTGGTAGTAGGAAGGAAACAAACTGCGCGAACCAATACACCAGGTGGACCAGCCCACATACTTCTAACGGACATCATGGACCCTTCTACTATATGCATCAACGCGATAGTTATCCCCATGATTTTGCCAACCACATCTTTTATCCCCAAGATTATACGCTGAAACTCAATAATTATATTTGTAAATACACCAAAAACACCCCCAACTATATTTGAAATTTGGTCTCGTATATAACTGAACATGTTGCGAATATTAGAAATATCGCCTACGAGGTTCCCACTAATACTAGATAATCCAGATAATATATAGTTAATCGGCTGCAATAGATATGACATGAAATTAGTTTGCATGTTTTGAACACAATATATAAAATCACTTGAAATATCATCCGATAATGGCATATACATGGGATTACACCTATATTTGGGCCAGTTATCCTTAATTTCTTTTATTTTTGTAAAATAATACATGGCAAATATTTGTAATACAAATGCAAGATTAATATATATAAAATTTATCCATGCACTTCCTTTCGGCATACTTTATATTATTATTATATATTTCTTGAAAAAAAATACATAATTTGACGTGTTTACCTTCTTCTTGTCCTTCTTGACTTTTTTACTTTCATCATTTTTCTATATTTCGCGCTTCTTCTGCTGGTTCGCTTCTTTGATAAACGACGTGTACGGCGACGCCTCTTACCTCCAGCTTGTGCAACCTTGCCATCATTGGATGACGCGACTACTGCATTTGCAAACAACTTAGCTGCTGCAACGTTATTTGCTTGAGCGTTGGCAGTATCTGAACCAAGAGGTAAAGGGGCTACTACTATAGTTGTAGGGTCTCCTGGTATAGTTTCGGCGCCCACGCCTCCCACTCCACCCTTGTAAGACCGACGACTTTTTCGGCGTCTTGGGCGACGACCACCCGTGGTTGTTGCATTAATCAAATTTACTTGTGCCTTGGTTGCATCATTTATTTGTGCAACAGATTGTTGAGAACTTTGAGGGATATTGGGGTCAACTTGAAAATCTACTGCTGCCCCAAGAGATAAATTTTGAGCAGGTGTACTCATTAATTTATATTTAGAATTTAAATTAGAATTTACAAAATAACAGATATAAAAATAACATACTTATTTAATAAATATGGAACCAATACACATGGACGACAAGACGCGTCTACAATTGCAAAATATGATAAAGGCAAATAACGCAGAAGACCAGACCAGCCTTATCCGTGAGCTAAAGCATAGTGAAATCTTCAAAAAGGATATTGCAGCTCTTTTGAATTTGAAGAAAAAATACGCCAACGACCAAGACAAATTGCATATGGAGTGTATGCTTGAGTGCAGTTTCTTGTTCAACTATTACACCGACTTGTATAATAAAATACGCAAGGACGAGATTGACTTGGAGATTTTATATCAATTTTTAGATGTGCTAAAGAAAATTGAGGATGGTTTGGTTGACCAACATGAAGGGTCTTTTATGGTTGGAACACTCTTAAAGAAAATTTACGTGGATAGTGCTCTTAAGAAGGCGGAAAAGTTGGACAAGGAACATGCAGCAGATGCGGCAAATACTCCACCTATCGTTAGAGAAGACCCTGTCGAAATTTCTTGGAAACAATTCAAGCACATGAAAAAAGCTTAAACATATATCATAAGTATTATTAAATATTATATATGGTAAATAAACATATCGCGACAACCACAACATTGGTTATCGTTGAATCCCCGTCTAAATGCAAAAAAATAGAAGAATATTTGGGTCCAGGATACAAGTGCGTTGCAAGTTTTGGCCATTTGCGCGAGTTGCCTTCTCTCAACCACATTGATTTTACAAACGATTTTAAGCCAACATATACCATTTCTGAGAGCAAAGTGAAGCAGGTTTCTCTCCTCAAAAAAGAAATTGCAATGGCAGGGGAGGTTGTTTTGGCGACAGACGATGACCGCGAAGGCGAGGCAATTGCTTGGCATATATGCATGATATTTGACCTAAACCCCGCACAAACAAAACGTATTATATTTCACGAAATTACTGAAACGGCGTTGCAACATGCCATACGGAATCCAACGCGCATTAACATGAATATCGTCTATGCTCAACAGGCGCGTCAAATTTTAGACCTACTTGTTGGATTCAAGATATCGCCACTTTTGTGGAAGCACATCTCCCATCAGTCTCTCTCTGCAGGTCGTTGCCAGTCTCCAGCCTTGAAGTTAATTTATGACAATCAACAAGAAATAGAACGCAATCCAGGGAAGAAGATATACAACACAACTGGCCTTTTTCAGTTTGCAAAAGCGATTCCATTTGACTTGAATAAGCATCATGAAACCGAGGACGATATGATTGAATTCTTGGACGCGTGCTCTTCTTTCTCTCACACATTCACTTGCACACAACCTTCCAAGGTATATAAACAACCGCCGACACCGCTAAACACGTCTAGGTTGCAACAGGTTTCCAGCAATGAACTACACATCTCTCCCAAGGAAAGCATGAAGCTATGTCAGGCTTTATATGAGGCTGGATATATTACCTATATGCGAACAGAAAGCCAAATCTATTGTGCTGACTTTTTGAATCAAGCGCAGAAATATATTATTGCTCATTATGATGAGTCGCATGTTCTCAAGAGAGAAAAACCTGCGGGGGCAGAGGGCGCAGCAACTGAAAAGCCACACGAGGCCATTCGGCCCACAGACATTTCTCTCACCAAGCTACCTGACAAGTTCAGTTCAAAAGAACAACGAATGTACAAGCTGATTTGGGAAACCACCTTGGAATCTTGCATGTCTCCCGCCGAATTTTATTCTATCAAGGCGACGATTCAGGGACCTATGAAGTCTCATTATACGCATACAAGCGAGAAGCTTTCTTTTTTGGGCTGGATGGCGGTTAATAACCGACCGCAGTCGCGGGAGGAAGAAGAGAGAAATTACAACATTCTCTCTAATCATCAAAATCCAAATGTAAAATATGCAAGGATTCAATCCAAGCTTACCATGAAGGATACCAAGCAACACTATACAGAAGCCAAGCTCGTGCTCTTGCTGGAAGAAAAGGGTATTGGGCGTCCGTCTACGTTTTCTATGCTTGTAGAAAAGATACAAGAGCGCGAATACGTAAAAAAGCAAAACGTAGCAGGCAAGTCGGTCATATGCAAGGACTTTGAATTGGAAGGCGATGAGATTTTTGAAATTGAAACCACGAGAGAATTTGGCAATGAACATGGCAAACTTGTCATCCAACCGCTGGGGGTCATTGTAATTGATTTCCTTGAAAAATACTTTTCTCCTTTATTTGACTACAATTATACCAAAAAAATGGAGGACGCGCTGGATACGATTGCAAGCGGTTCAAATGTTGCATGGCAAAATATATGCAAGGATTGTTTGAGTCAAATAGACGAATTAACCTACCAACTGGCTACACCAAATGCAACAGGAAACGCAAGCACGAAGACAAATGGCATTGGTAAGGTTGAATACAAAATTGACGACCAGCATAGTTATATTATTGGCAAGAATGGACCCGTTATCAAATGCACCAACATGGCGACAAACGAAACGACATTTAAATCAGTAAAGGACAATATTGACGTGCACAAGTTAGAACGCGGAGAATATAGATTGGACGATATTCTCTCTACGCCGACACCATCCACCTCAAGCGCAAACGACTACAACTTGGGAAATTATGAAGGGCATGATATATTTTTGAAAAGAGGCAAATTCGGGATTTATGCTGCATGGGGAACTGAAACCCATTCACTGAAGTGCTTTGGGAATCGACCAATAGAAAATATTAATTATGATGACGTTGTGGAAGTATTGCAAAAATCAGGCAATGTCATACGCAAAATAAACGACGATATGTCAATACGTTCAGGAAAACGTGGAAATTATATTTTTTACAAGACAGCCAAAATGCGAAAACCGCAATTTTTGACGCTCAAAGATTGTGCGCTTGATTATGCTGAATGCGAGGTATCCCTCATACGACAATGGATTCACGATACATATAGCATATGATTAACGGATTTATAATTTAAAATTGAAACGGATTTATGGATAATTATTATACCGACTAAAATATATACAAAGAATGGGTCCAGCCATGTTAAAGGATGAAGACGTCTACTACACAAAAGAGAACGTTTCTCTGTGCGAATATAAAATACATAAATACGTATATAATTTAAAGATAGTAAATATCCCAAAAATAAAAAGTTATAATAAACAAACCAAGCAAATGAAAATGGTAAGAGTAGGCACGATGAGTGTATCGGATTATTATGGAGAAACCGCAGAACATATTAGCGATGAGTTATTTGCTAGAATACGAAACATTATCCAAACCTTGTATGACCATGATATATTGTATATCGACATTACTGGATACAATTTCATAGAAAACGACAACAAGTTGTGGATTATAGATTTTGAACACGCAAGATACAACTATCCAAGGAAAACGGATGAATTTGTAGAAAAGTTTTTAGAAGGCCATAATGGTTGGAATCCAGAATTTGCGTGAAACCATTTTAAAAAGCACATGGAATATGGTCTCTGTGCCTTTTGTTTTTTATAATAAGACAAAAATAATAAAGTATATAATTTATTATTTTTACAATGCGAATGCCATTATATAGAATTCTGAATTGATTCGGGGGTATACATGCTATATATTTTTAGATTCTGTGGACGGAACAACGTAAGTTCTAGTGCAAATGTATAATTTAAATTTTGAAAATCCACAAAAGACCCGTCATGATTGCGCAGTTTAATGCTCAATCTACGAAAACGCTCCATCGGCGGGTTATAAATTTTGTAATAGGACGTCGATGCTCCTTGCGTATCAACACTATAATATTGACTATCGTATGGAATTTTTGCAAAGGCGGATTTCACAATACCATTGGTTTGATTCGTTTGCTGTGTAAAGGTGCTATAATTATACGGCGACGTTTCATCCCAAAAATTCAAAAATTTGATTTCCATATAGAAATATGCGGGCGGTTCAAGATTTGCTTGTAGAAGCGCTTCTATGTAATATGCCGTTGCGCCAGGCAATAATGGATTCGGAATTAACCAGTAACCATCGTCGCCTGGTGCAACATCGCCATAATAGAACCGAGCATCATTCTTGTTAACCATCTGCACTGATTCTTCATTACACCGAGTAAATCCTAAATACCCAGGCAATCCCCAATTGCTAAAATCCGGAACTATGTTTGCTGCCGTGCATCTAAAATTGTCTTCCTCATATCTAGCAATATTTGTGTTGGTTAATACAAATCCTGAGCTTTTATTTCCAAACCATATCTTTCTAGAGACTTCATTATAAACGATTACAAATTCGCTATATCCTCCTGCGGCTTCGTATGCTGTCTTCTGTCCCGCAGTCAAAGTAGAGCTACTACCCAACAAGACATCAGTAACCGCTTGATTGAACCTATTTGTCAATTCGGTAACCATTTGCTTGGCAGTATAATATCCGTCTTCTATGACAATAGTGTAATTGTCAATGTTATTATACAACGTATTGTAAATGGCGATTTGTAATGGGTCTACAACACCATGGTCTGATGGATTATATACCTCTGTAATTTTAAACGACATGGTATTATTTTTTTTTGCAGCAGAAAATGTGTATATTGTAAATGGGAAATATCCAGACGCGAGTCTAGCCCCTTGCACATTAAGATAGTCTTGTGGCAATTCAATCTCAAATTCGCTTGCATTTGGATATTTTAAAATATTCCTGTCTTCTGAATGAATGGATATATATTGTTGTTCAAACATATATTGTTGAGCATTTGGAATTAACGGATGCGTGGAATTTGTATTAAACCGACTCATAATATAATAAATAAACATTTTATTTTTAAGTGTAGAATTTTTTACATCTTTAATATATAGATGCCAATAAATTATCCATCCAGCACACGCGCGGTTGATTTTATACAATACTTTGTTTGGATACTCTTATTTGCTAGCTTTATTATGCTCATTTTCATATTTTACCAGTTATTTTCACCAGCCCCATCAAAAAGCCTTTATATTACAGGATACACTCTTTTACTAGTTGCATTAAGTACATTGATTGGTGGAATGTGGAGCGCTCAAAGGGTCATTGGCGATGGATTCGTTGAAATGTCGCCTATCCGTAAATTTACATCCGTAATACCCTTCTTACTTGTTATGGTCGCTTTAGCGTATTCTATATATTTATTTATCCATTACACGGACGCAATTATTTCGGGGCATACATCTAAAGAATACTACACTTATAGTAAAATATCCGTCGGCATACTCATCGTGCAAGTATGTAGTATCTTGTATTGGCTACAACAAAACGTTAAAATTAGACCCAGCAGTCAAGCTACTGGACGTGTGTGGGGAATAACTCCCTCCAACTGGTTTATTGGAAGCATGACATTGCTTGGAACATCCAATATAATATTTGTAATCTTAATGGCCGTGAAATTAGCTACTTCAACTACTGACGGATTTCAGTCGTGTATGTAAGATGCGCGAGGACCCACAACCCACACCACCCACATAGCCCACCCCACCCTCAAGAAATAACCGAAAATTTATAGGTTGCTCCGTATTGCGTCTCGGTTTCCCAAATTCCAGATATTTTCAATAAAAATGTCGTGGTAGCGCTTGTTGTCGGTATATTGTCTGAAACGATTTTAATATGCGAATTTTTGAATTGTTCTTGAATCTTATATTGTGGTGTCTTATTTTTAATAATACTACTTGCCTTTTGTAGTAAATTAAATTCCATTTCACATATCTTGTTCATTATTTTCGTATTTGTATTACCATTAAATATACACTTATATTTCTGGTAATATTTTTCAAATGTTATATCGTTCAACGGAACCATTAAATAAACGCCATTCATGGTGAATATATCCGATGAATATAATATTCGGGTAAAACTCCCATTTATAATTACGTTATTTTTGATTGGTTCACAAAAATATATACTATTCATGCTACATTGGTCTATCGTTTTTATTATATTCATGTATTTTCCTTATTGTATCAAATAGAAATAGTTTTAAGTTTAAATATAAAAACAATTAAACAAATAAAGTATTAGTATACTAATACATGAAATTTTATGAATCCCATTTTGAAGAATACATCGTATCAAATCAGAAAATAGATTTGCACCCCAAGCTTGAAAGCGTTTTTTTGAAGAACTTTCCCGAGTCTATTCAACATTTAAAAAACGTTATTTTTTACGGGCCGTCGGGCGTAGGAAAATACACACAAGTGTTGCGTGCTATTAAAAAGTATAGTCCATCCGAGTTAAAATACGAGAAAAAACTGAGCATCGTATTTAATAAGCAAGTATATTATTTCAAAATTAGCGATATCCATTATGAGATTGACATGTCCATACTGGGATGCAATTCAAAATTATTGTGGCACGATATTTATCAGCAAATTATAGACATTATTTCTGCCAAACCAGAGAAAAACGGCATTATTGTCTGTAAAAATTTCCACGACATACACAGCGAATTGCTTGATAATTTTTATAGTTATATGCAGAATAATTTGATGACCTCGTTTAATATAACATTTTTCATCATCAGCGAGCATATTAGTTTCTTACCCGACAATATAATCAAATGTTGCGAAATCATTCATATTCCACGCCCATCTGCGACTACGTATAATAAATGCATTCAGATTACACCCAAAAGGAAGAAGTTGCCCTTGTCTGAAATAACGAATATTAAAAACTTGCATTCAGACGAGCTTGTAATGGACCACTACAAAATTATTACCGACAAAATATTACATGTTATTCTTCATGTAGAAGAAGAATTCAAAATAGTAGTGTTTCGTGATTTATTGTATGATATTTTGATATATAACTTGGACATTAACCAATGTGTCTGGTATATCATTACGACCTTGATAATATCTAAGAAAATCCCGCAAAAAAATGTCAGCGACGTGTTGATGAATATGTATAAATTTTTCAAATATTACAACAATAATTATCGCCCGATTTATCATCTAGAATATTTTTTCACTTACATTATACAAGTCATATATGGGTTTGAACAAAAAAATAATACAACTATAACAAGTATTTAGACACTTTTCTCTCTACATACTATTTTATGAACTCAACTCTTGCACGAGAAATTATCGGGTTTGATGAAAATGAACCCATCACTAGAGATGAATTAAAACGCAAATATCGGCGACTGGCGTTGCAATTCCACCCTGATAAAAATGGAAATAGTGCAGAGAGCGCCGAACATTTCAAAATGATACATGAGGCGTATGAATATCTACAAATATATATAATCTCTCAGCCTGATGATTTGCAAGATGAAACCGACGCAAACTGCACAACAAGTGAAACAGGTCATGATTATATGACCATGTTGCAACGATTTATAGAAAGTATTATTCAATCGCCAAATATGAGCGAGATTATCAAGGAAATTGTCATGAATGGCTGTAAAAAATTGTCCACACGCTTGTTTGAAAACATGAGCAAGGATACCTCTATGGAGGTGCTCTCATTTATTTCAAAACACCGAAATATTTTGCACATAGACCCTGATACTATTCAGTGTGTAAGAGAGATAATATTGGAGAAATACAAGAATGACCAGATATATATATTAAATCCGACGCTGGATGATTTGTTGGAGAATAATGTTTACAAGCTGGACATTGACGGCAAAATATATCTAGTTCCCCTTTGGCACAGCGAAGTATATTTTGATGGGTCGGGGTGCGATATTATTGTGCAATGTATCCCAGACTTGCCTGCAAATATGTATATAGATGAGAACAACGCACTGCATGTAAATATCAACGCGCCATTCACTATTTCTCTCTTGGATAGTCCCGTCGTTTTGTTTAAGCTCGGTAAACAATCGTTTCCGCTACAAGTGCAGTTCAAAAAGACGCAGGTTTGTTATCTTCACAATCAAGGAATCTCCGTAATCGACGAAAAGAATATGTATAATATCTTCCCTAAAGGCGGGGTTTATGTGAAAATAACATTTGTTTGAGACTTTATGCGACGATAAATATATTTACGCAATGATTGAATATATTTATTATTATTTGAATTTACTTTTTAAGAGGTTGGTTTTTTTGGTTTAGGTTTATCATCATCGTCAGCTCCTTCTCTTATCACCACATCCTTAATTAAAAAATATGCGAATAACATCATAATATACGGAAGTAAAACGAGTATCCAAGAAATCGCCTTAAATCCTTTGGAACACAACCAGTTCAAGACCCACGCCCAGAGCACAAGGAACAATGACTTGGTAAGAAGTGTCCAAACACCATAATTCTTAAAAAAGGCCATGATGACTCCAATAGCGCCTATTACCAAATATAATTGTGCAGGGGTGCAGTATTTGCTGAACTCAAAATTTCCCATTATATACTATCAGTATATAAAAAGTGCCTAGCGGAAATTAGAAATTTTTAAGGAAAATATTACACCGACGGAAAAGAAATGAACTTTGTGCTATGCTTTACAATATGTAGGAGTACATTGTGAGCGAGTTTTTTTTGCAAGACAACCATTACACTTCGCCAATGCAGCGGCCTCTTCTTGTCGCTTCTTTTCTGCAGCCGCAGCAGCGGCCTCTTCTTTTCGCTTCTGTTCTGCTGCAGCCGCAGCAGCGAGCTCTGCTAGTCGCTTCTGTTCTGCAGCGGCCGCCGCAACAGCCTCTTCTTGTCGCTTCTTTGCGTCTGCGGCGGC
>SXGQ01147657.1_pt1 | contig 15800 bp, 14 predicted proteins | sample 3178371 | NCBI WGS metagenome assembly SXGQ01 (sample SAMN11356859, study PRJNA531348) | freshwater metagenome | isolation source: freshwater sample F1-20 | place: China: Fuxian Lake, Yuxi | collected 2017-12-25
AAATTGTACCCTTGAACTTACTTTTCAAAATAGGCTTTTTAGATATCTCCATCGTCAATATGATTGATATTGCGTTGGTAGCAGCCCTGTTGTATCAGGTCTACAAGCTTTTGAAAGGCTCAGTTGCAATTAAAATTTTCTTAGGATTCCTTTCCCTGTATTTAATCTATTTACTGGTACAAGCAATTCGGATGGAGTTGCTCACCATCATACTAGGCCAATTTATGGGAGTGGGTGTAATTGCCGCTATCATAATTTTTGCTCCAGAATTTAGAAAATTCTTACTTATCCTGGGTCGGTCTTCCATTTTTTCAAACGATAATGGATGGAAAGATATGCTCTTTTTCTGGAGAAAAAAGGAAAATTCCGACTTCAATATCAGTCCAATTATTGATGCTGCTAAAGTACTTGCAGGATCGAATACAGGTGCCTTGATTGTAATTTCAAGTACAGTAGAATTGAAATTTTATGCTGAAAGTGGTGATATCTTGGATGCTGAATTATCTAAAAGACTCCTGATTGCTATTTTCAATAAGCACAGCCCGCTGCATGATGGGGCAGTAATTATCCATAAGGGAAAAATCAAAGCCGCACGTTGCATTCTCCCAGTTACCGAACGTGAGGTTCCTGCACAGTTTGGCCTTAGACACCGAGCAGGGATAGGCATGTCAGAAGCTACAGATGCCCTAATCTTGGTTGTATCAGAGGAGTCAGGACAAATATCAATGGCAAAAAATGGAAAAGTATTGCACAACCTTTCTTTTCAAGAGGTTCGAGAAATAATCAACGACTACCTCAACAATGAGGACCTGTACGATCGATTTGAAAATCTCTCTGAACACGATTTTGCAAAGAAAAAAGGCTTGACTACCAAAGTAGGAGGATAAAAAAAGGGATGAAAAAATCATCCCTTTTTTTGTTACTTGATCACTCCCAATTCTTTTCCAACTGCTATAAATGCAGCGATGGCCTGATCCAAGTGTTCTTGCCGATGGCCAGCGGAGATTTGAACTCGAATTCTCGCTTGACCTTTTGGAACCACCGGATAGTAAAATCCAATGACATAGATGCCTCTTTCCAGTAATTTTTCCGCCATCTTCTGAGAAAGTACTGCGTCGTAGAGCATAATTGGCACGATAGCATGTTCCCCCGGCTTGATATCAAATCCAGCTGACTCCATCTTTTCACGGAAGTAGCACGTATTTTTTTCAAGCCTATCCCTCAACTCAGTGGTCTCAGATAGTAAATCAAGTACTGCTATTGACGCTCCCGTGATGGATGGTGCCAAGGTGTTTGAAAACAAATAGGGTCTAGATCGTTGGCGTAGTAGTTCAATCATCTCTTTCCTTCCAGAAGTAAATCCACCAGATGCACCACCCAATGCCTTGCCTAGTGTACCGGTGATGATATCGATCTTGCCCATCACTCCTCTATACTCGTGAACTCCCCTTCCTGTTTTTCCCATAAATCCAGTGGAGTGACACTCATCAGTCATCACCAAGGCTTGGTATTTTTCTGCTAATGTCACAATTTTATCCAGCTGTGCGATGGTACCATCCATAGAAAATACACCATCTGTCACAATAATCTTCTGTTGAGCCCCGGCAGCAATAGCTTCTTGAAGTTGCTTCTCAAGGTCCTCCATGTTGTTGTGTTCGTATCGGTAGCGCATGGCTTTACACAAACGAACCCCATCAATAATGGATGCATGATTCAATGCATCCGAAATAATGGCGTCTTCTGCTCCAAATAGGGGTTCAAAGACTCCTCCATTGGCATCAAAAGCTGCAGCATACAAGATGGTATCCTCTGTACCCAAAAATTCGGACAGCTTTTTCTCTAGCTCTTTATGAATGTCTTGAGTTCCGCAAATAAATCGTACCGAAGACATCCCAAAGCCATGCGTATCAATCGCCTCTTTGGCGGCTTGGACTACGCTTGGATGGGAGGACAATCCCAAGTAGTTGTTGGCACAAAAATTTAATACCTGCTTCCCTCCTGTTATGGTAATTTGAGCTGCTTGCGGGGAAGTGATAATCCGTTCTCTTTTAAAAAGACCTGCTTCCTCTATAGACTGTAATTCTTGTTCTAATTTAGGTTTAAACTGCTCGTACATGGTTGACGGATTTTGGAATTATCTTGACAAAATTTAAAGTTCCACTGATCAAAAATCGGCTATAACCAGGTGTTTTTTACTATTTTTGCACAAGGAAACCCAAATATAAAACAAAAACCCTGACCGCAACTACGGGTTTTTTGAAAGACTACCCTATGGATAAAATCCTCGTTATTGGAGCTGCTGGGCAGCTTGGCTCAGAACTAACCCGCGCGCTTGCAGATCAATTTGGGGGAGATCAAGTGATTGCAACTGATTTAAGAGCCACTGCTAGCTCACTTTTCCCTTACTGCAGGTTTGAGGTATTGGATGTAATGGATAAGGATGCCTTGGGCACCTTGGTGAAGAAGGAAAAAGTGACTCAGATCTACCACCTCGCGGCAGTACTATCTGCTACCGGTGAAAAAAACCCTCACTTTGCTTGGCAGCTGAATATGGACAGTTTGCTCTATGTTTTGGAACTCGCAAAAGAGCAAGCTTTAGCAAAAATTTATTGGCCCTCATCCATTGCTGTGTTTGGTCCTGGAACACCCAAAATCAATACTCCACAATTTTGTGAAAAAAATCCAAACACGGTCTATGGAATCAGCAAACTTGCTGGAGAAGGTTGGTGCAATTACTACTTCGAAAAATATGGGGTAGATGTACGGAGCCTTCGCTATCCTGGCTTAATCGGCTACAAATCTTTGCCTGGAGGAGGAACTACAGACTATGCGGTGGACATCTACCACAAAGCGATAGCAAAGCAGCCTTTCACCTGCTTTTTGAGTGAGGACAGCTACTTACCGATGATGTACATGCCAGATGCCATCAAGGCTACTTTAGATTTGATGAATGCACCAAGAGAAGCAATTAAAATCCGGTCAAGCTACAATCTGGCAGGCATAAGCTTTTCCCCAAAAGAAATCTTTGAAAGCATCAGCAAGCAGGTACCTGGATTTGAAATCAAGTACCAACCTGATTTTCGCCAAGCTATTGCAGATTCTTGGCCCGATAGCATCGATGATAGTTACGCTCGCGCAAATTGGAGATGGCAGCCTTCCTACGATTTGGATGGTATGACCCAGGATATATTAACTCATTTGCCTACATTTTTCCCTTCCCAAACCTAAATTAGGAATGGAGCTGAAGTGTAAACTTAAAAAGCTGCATTAAGCTAGTTTGGCAGAAATTTGTTCCACTACAAAACCTAGGGTCAGACTCCCATCGGGATAACTAATCAAAGGCCTTTTGAGCATGCTGGGTTGGGCTATCAAAATTGGTAGCGCTGTAGATTTGCTTTTCAAGACCTCCTTCTGATCTTCATCCAATTTTTTATAGGTAGTACCTTGCTTATTGATCAGGGATTCCAAGGTAGTTTTAGTTAGAAACTCTTGAAGTAACTCCACACTTGGAACCTGCTTTTTGTAATCGATAAATTCGAAAGAAATACCTCTCCCCTCTAGAAAGGCAAAGGTTTTCTTCATCGTATCGCAATTTTTGATGCCGTATACTTTCAAGATCATCGTCAATTTGTTAATGAATTTCATTCATGCTTTCCTCATGCGCTTGCAGGATCTTACCAATCAGTTCACTCGATAAGGCAGTGGACAAGAAGAGGCTTTCAAACTGAGAAGGCGCCAAATACACTCCTCGCTTCAGCATGCTTTGGAAGTACCTACCAAACAGCTGGGTATCTGATTTTTTTGCAGATTCAAAATCTGTCACTGGAGCAGAAGTGAAAAACAAGGAATACATGCTCCCTAATTTATTGAGGGTATAGTCGAAGCCCAAGGTTGAATTGATGCTATTTATTCCTAAAGTAAGCTCTTCTCCTACTGCTTCCAAGCGATCGTAGATTTCTGGGTGAGTATCCAAGTGATGAAGCATGGCCAGGCCTGCAGCCATTGCGATGGGATTCCCAGATAGCGTACCTGCTTGGTACACAGGTCCAGCAGGAGACACGAAGTCCATGATCTCCTTTTTGCCTCCATAGGCCCCAACGGGCATTCCTCCACCAATGATTTTACCCAGAGTAGTCAAATCAGGAATCACCCCAAATCGTTCTTGCGCACCACCCTTGGCCAATCGGAAACCAGTCATCACCTCGTCAAAAATCAAGACTATCCCTTCGCGGGTACAGATTTCTCGAAGACCTTTCAGATACCCATCTTGCGGTAAAGTCAATCCCATATTTCCTGCTACAGGCTCCAAAATCAAGGCGGCAATTTCACCCCTATTGGCTGCCACCAAAGCTTCTAGAGCATTCAAGTCATTGAAGGGGGCTAATAATGTATCTTTTGCTGTACCTAGGGTTACCCCTGGAGAATCAGGGTATCCCATGGTAATCGCGCCAGAGCCCGCTGCGATAAGAAAAGAATCTCCATGCCCATGGTAATGCCCTTCCATTTTGATGATTTTGTCCCTCCCAGTATAGCCTCTCGCAACGCGGATAGCAGACATGGTGGCTTCAGTACCTGAATTGACCATGCGGACTTTTTCAACAGCTGGTACCATTCGAACCAATAGCTCCGCCATTTCAACCTCACGAGCGGTAGGAGCGCCGAAGGAGGTTCCATCCTCCATGGCACGAATCACCGCCTCACGGATAAGCGGGGAATTGTGCCCCAAAACCATCGGCCCCCAACTATTGATGAGTTCAATGTAGGAATTGTCATCCTCGTCAAAAATAAATGCTCCATCTGCTTTTTTTATAAAGATGGGTTCACCCCCTACGGCATGGAAAGCACGAACAGGAGAATTTACTCCTCCAGGAATAAAATTTTTAGCATGGGCAAAAAGCCTTTTGCTTTCAGAAATTTGCATGGTTTAGTTTAATGGGATCAATTCCCCAGATTCAAGCTTAAAAACAGGAGAATAGCTGTTGTTGTTCACTTTTTGAAAATTAAATCCCCAAGTCAGTCGACCCGGCTGCATCCCATTTTTATCTAAACTCAGACGGAGATCCAAATCTAGCGCAGATTCCGCATTGGCGTGGACCCAATGCACTAGTTCAGCTCCCAGAAGGGAGTTAGTGGAAGGGAATTGAAGGTGTTTGGAATAATACAGGGTTCGGAAGTCATCCATCGCCTCCGAATGGTACTTTGGGGTATTGTTGGAAATGAAATAGAAATTAGCATACTCCAACATCTCGAAATTAGAAAAATTAAAGCCTAGCCAGGAATCCATAACCAACAAGGGGACTTCTGCAGAAATGCTCTCCATTAGGGAAAATACAGGCTGGGCAAGTGCTGGGTCATCTGAAAGTAAAATCACCTGGTCAACTGCAGGTTGGTTTCCCCTTCTTACACCCAAACCTTGAAGGAATGCATTCGCATTCTTAGAATCTACTTTTTGTACTTTCACCAGATTGAATCCCTCTTTTTCCAATACGTTCTGTAGCAGAAGCCCAAGCTGCTCGTCACGAGAATTACCACTGTAGCCAATGGCTACGGTTTTTCCCCATCCTTGTTTTTTCAGCGCATCCACTACCCCATTTGCTAAAGAACTTAGTGCTGGCCTAAATAAGTAGCTAAATTGACTTTCTTCATACCGATCCCCGAGATTGGAAAGCGGGTGGATAAATGGGATTTTTTGAGCCTCCGCAAAGGCACTTACAAGGGCTGTTTCTTCTGGATAAACAGGCCCTAGGATTACATCTGCTGCAAGAACTGTTGGGTCTTTTACTACTGCGTTTAAATATTCCAGGTCACGTTTTGAATCGAAGGTGTGGAGCTGAATCGCTACTCCTTCCTCTTTCAATCTAGCCACTTCTAATTCAATTCCTTGGTAGAGTTCCAGTAAGAAATTAGTGGATTCTATCAAAGAAATGTCCTGTTCTGGACTAGTAGTAAAGGGTAAAATTAGAACGACATCTAGTACCTTATCTTTCAAAATTCCTTGGGGCCCAGATTGAAGAATTTGGTTGAGGGTGCTGCGCTCGGAAGCCGACAGACTAGCTTTCTTTTGCAACCCATAAGCCAATGCAGCAGTAAATCCCTGGTTCTCCTTAAACTGCTCCAAGTGGGAAATCAAAAAATCTGAGGAGGTAGTTTGTAAATATTCAAAAGTTAAGCGATGCCCTTTACTTAACAGTGATTCGGGAGTAAGTCCTTTTAACGTTTGAAGACCGGCTACCAGTTGGTTGTTTTGGAAATAGGCCATGGCGAGTAGGTAGGTAACCTCTTCGGATTTGCTCCATGCCTTGCCCTTCAAAGGCGTCAACAATTCGATGGCCTGGGGAGCCTGAGTTAGTTGGAGTGCTGCTTCTGCGCTATGGAAAGCAGCAAAATAGGAGAGAACACCATATTTTAACTCATCGAGGAAGGGGGTAAATCCATCTTTAGCCATTCCATAGGCTTTGGCTTCCAAATCTGACTTGGCTTTGAGGTACGCAGCTGGAGGCTGTTGCGCAATTGCAAAAGCAGTACTAAAAAAGAAGGAAAGAACAAGAAGAACTTTTCGCATGAGTACTGATTGGAAATTCGAAAATAACTCCATCAAAAATAAGTCAATTTTTTTAATCTGAAATGAGGTATTGACACCAGTTCTTATCAATACCGAGCAGCTAGTAGCAGTTGTAACTCCTTGTGGCTTAACCCAAATTTCTTCGCCATAAATGCATTGGTAAGACTTCCTCGGTAGGTGTACACTCCTTTTAGAAACCATTTGTAGGTAAATATCATTTCCTCCGCTCCTCCCAAATCATTCATTTGGAGAAGGATTGGCGTGAAAATATTACTTAAAGAATACGAGGCTGTTCGAGCCACTCGAGAAGCAATATTCGGCACCCCATAATGGATCACCTCATGAAGGCGATACACTGGGTTTTCATGAGATGTCACCTGGGCCGTTTCAATGCAGCCACCTTGGTCAATACTAACATCAATCACAATGCTTCCAGGAATCATTTTTGTGATCATTTCTTCGGAAACTACAATTTTATTTTTCCCCTTTTCGGCGCGCAAGGCTCCGATCACCACATCTGCCTCAGCCAAAGCTTGTGAAAGACTTGCATTGTCGATGGTAGAAGTCGCAATCTGCTGCCCAAGTAGCTGTTTGATCCGTCGGAGTTTGTAGAGGTGATTATCAAAAACTTTAATGTTTGCTCCCAAACCTAGGGCAGTTCTAGCAGCATATTCTGCTACAGTACCAGCACCAATGATGACTACCTGAGTCGGTGGCACTCCTGTAATTCCTCCTAAGATCAATCCTTTCCCCTCATTTACGCTAGAAAGGTATTCCGATGCAATCTGCATTACTGTACTTCCAGCGATTTCTGACATGGCACGTACTACGGGCATCCCTCCCACCTTGTCTTCCAAGTACTCAAAAGCCAGGGAGGTGATTTTTTTTGCATTGAGGGCCTGTATGTAACTTGAAACTTGCTTTTCAAGCTGCAGGGCTGAAATCAAACAGGCACCTGCGGACATATCAGCTATTTCTTCTTCCGTGGGAGCGTTTACTTTGACAACCACATCTGCGGCAAAGGCCTCCTTGCGGGAATACACTATTTTTGCTCCGGCATCCGAAAACTGTCGGTCTGAAAACTTAGCTCGATCCCCAGCCTGAGTTTCTACTAGGACTGTTATCCCATTCTCATGTAGAATACGAACCGCTTCAGGACTTAAAACTACTCGCTTCTCTTCGGAGGAAGTTTCCTTTGGTATTCCAATAGTGATAGGCTTTCCTCCTTTTTTTAATTGGGCAGGAGATTCTTTAGGGATCAATCCCACGGCAGCAACTCCGGACAAATCAGTGGCCATTTTGATAGTGGTGAAGGGTTAATATTCTTCCTGTTTCAGAGGCTAACTCTAGCTTGATTTGAAAATATCGCTCTGGCAAAAAGGGAGTAATCTTTTCAGCCCATTCAAGCCAACAGTAGTTTCCACTATAAAAATACTCTTCTATTCCGATATCCAAGGCCTCCATGGGGTCGTCTATGCGATAAAAGTCAAAATGATAGAGAAATCCCTTTGCTTGAGTTTGGTATTCGTTGATAATTCCGAAGGTAGGGCTACTTACCCCATCGGCTACCTGTAAGGCTTTTGCGAGGGATTTGATTAAGGTAGTCTTTCCTGCACCCATTTCTCCTCTGAAAATCCAAACTTTTTGATCGCCTGCTTCCTGAATCAATAGATTGGCTATTGCATCAATTTGGTCTAAGGTGTAGGAAATGGTTTGCAAAATAATCAGATCTTAGGCCGTAAATGTACTATTGGAACAATCATTTCCTCAAGAGAAATTCCTCCATGCTGGAAAGTATCCTTAAAATGGTTTACGTAGTAATTGTAATTATTGGGGTAAGCAAAGAAATAATCCTCCACTGCAAAGACGTAAGTAGAGGATACATTTAGTTTTGGAAGCTTAGCCTCCTCAGGGCGCCTAACCTCAAAAACTTTCCCTGACTCAAAATTCAAATTTTTTCCCTGCTTGTATCGTAAGTTGGTGGTGACATTTTTATCTCCAATAATCCGATACGGCCTATTTACTCTCTTGGTGCCGTGATCTGTGGTCAAGATTACCTCCCCACCAACTTGTTGAATTTTTTTCATCAGCTCAAATAACGAGGAATGTTCGAACCAACTTCGAGTCAAGGAGCGGTAAGCCGACTCATCAGGCGCCAGCTCACGGATCATTTTCATGTCTGTGCGCGCATGAGAAATCATGTCTACAAAATTATAGACTAGCACGTTAAATTCGTTCTGAAGTAAACTATGAAATTGGTCTAGCAAGGCTTTCCCTTCCTGCATTTGCAAAATCTTGTGGTAGGAATATTTAACAGAAATTCTATTTTTTTCAAGATTGATTTTTAACCATTCCTCCTCACTTTTATTTTTTCCCTCTTCCGAATCCTCGTCTTCCCATAGATGAGGATAGCGACTAGCCATCTCTGAGGGCATCATGCCAGAGAACAATGCATTTCTAGCGAATGCAGTTGTAGTAGGGAGAATGCTGTAGTAGGTGGATCTTTCTTCCACGTGAAAGTAAGCACCTAATAGTGGCTCAATTTCCTCCCATTGATCTAGCCGAAGATTGTCAATTAAAATAAAAAATACAGGCCTTTTCTTTTTCAAAATAGGAAAAACCCATTGCTGAAGCACTTGAGGGGATAGTAGTGGGGCATCTGTTTCTGGGCCTGCTATCCAATCGAGATAATTTGATTTGATAAATCTACCAAAAGCACTGTTTGCCTCAGTTTTTTGAGCTTCAAGCACTACCAGCATGTTCTTGTTTTCGGTACGGTCAATTTCCAATTCCCAAAAAGTAAGCTTCTTGTAAATATCAGCCCATTCCTGCGGGGTTGATGCCTCATCCAAGGCTTGGCCTATTAGTCTAAATTCTTGCTGGTAATTTTGGGCTGTCTTTGAATCTACAAGCTGTCGGTTTTGAAGAATTCTTTTGACTGAAAGCCAAATTTGACTGGGATTGAGTGGTTTGATCAGGTAGTCTGCGATTTTCCCACCTATTGCCTCATCCATGAGCTGCTCTTCCTCGCTTTTGGTAATCATGACCACTGGAATCTGAGGCTTGAGCTGTTTGATCTGTTGAAGTGTCTCCAGCCCCGTCATTCCAGGCATCATTTCATCTAAAAACACCACATCAAAATTGGTATTTTCAACCTCTTCGATTGCATCTACTCCTGAATTGACGGTAGTAATCACACAACCCTTCCCTTCCAGAAATAGAAGGTGCGGTTTGAGTAGGTCAATTTCATCATCTGCCCATAGTACCTGGAATTTTTGAGACATCTTTCTTCCCTTTTCTTTTAAAATTATAATTACTTTTGAGTCAATCAAATCCGCGCTGATTGAAAAGCCAAAAAATACTCAATGATCCCGTTTATGGTTTTATCACCATCCCTAGCGAGTTAATTTTTGCCATCATTGACCATCCTTACTTTCAGAGATTACGCCGAATTCGTCAATTAGGTTTAACTGATTTTGTATATCCTGGTGCTTTGCATACCCGATTTCACCATGCTTTGGGTGCCATGCACCTGATGAGCAACACCTTGGACAACTTACGGATCAAAGGGACCGACATCAGCGAAGCGGAATACGAAGCAGCTTTAATTGCGATTCTTTTGCATGATATTGGGCATGGTCCCTTCTCTCACGCTCTTGAATATAGCCTTTTACGCGGGATTCCACACGAAGAACTTTCATTGCTAACCATCGAACTGCTCAATGAGGAGTTTGGAGGACAGTTGACATTGGCGCTCCGCATATTTAAAAACCAGTACCCCAAAAAATTCCTGCACCAACTCGTTTCAAGCCAGCTAGATATCGACCGCTTGGACTACCTGCAACGCGATTGTTTTTTTACAGGAGTATCCGAGGGCACCATTGGTGCTGATCGAATCATCAAAATGATGGCCGTCAAGGACGATCAGTTGGTTATTGAAGAAAAAGGAATTTATTCCATTGAAAATTTTTTGAGTGCTCGAAGGTTGATGTATTGGCAGGTGTATTTGCATAAAACGACAGTTAGTGCGGAGAAAATGCTCATTAATCTGATTCAACGCGCAAAAAAATTAGCCCAAGATGGAAGAAGCTTCTTTGTTACCGAAGAAATGGCCTATTTCATGAGTCAAGAGGTGTCATTAGCAGATTTTAAAGCCGATTCAAGCTTGCTCAAAAAGTTTTTGCAGCTGGATGACTTTGATATTTGGGGAGCCATTAAGCTTTGGAAAAATGATCCGGATTACGTGCTTCAAAACATCTCTCAAATGTTTCTAACACGTAAACTATTTAAAATCAACCTAGTAAATGAACCTTTTTCAAGCCAAGAGATTGAATACCTACGGGCCAAGGCTAAGAAAAAATTAGGTGTGCCTGAGGAAGATTTAGGCTACTTTTTTTCTACGGGTACAATCAGTAATTATGGGTATGTAGAAAAAGATCGAATTTCAATTTTGACCAAAAAAGGTGAAGTGGTCGATGTTGCAAGTGCCGCAGACTTACCAAACATCAAGATTATGAGCAAGATGGTGGAAAAACATTACGTATGCGTAGCAAAAAGTTTAATTTTACCTAACTAAACCACCTTACCATCTATGGAATTTTCACTGGAACAACTTGCTGGTATTTTGGGCGGAACTATTGATGGAGATCCTAGCTTAAAAGTTCAACGACTTGATAAAATCCAAGAAGGCCAACCAGGAGGAATTGCCTTTTTGGCGAATGAAAAATACGAGAATTTTTTCTACAAAACTGAAGCCACAGCTGTCATCGTGTCCGCTGATTTTATTCCTTCAAAGCCCTACACAACTGCACTCATTCGAGTAAAAGATCCCTACACAAGCTTCACCACCCTATTGGAAGCTTACCAGCAGCTCCATCAAGCTAGCCTTGTTGGGATAGAACAACCCAGCTATATGGATGAAAGTAGCAGCATGGGGGAACTTGGATATCGAGGTGCATTCTCCTACATCGGGAAAAACTGCATTTTAGGCGAAGGTGTCAAAATCCACGCACATACCTTCATTGGCGACCGAGTCAAGATCGGCGATGGCACGGTTATTCATCCAGGTGCCAAAATTTGTTCGGACACGCAAGTAGGTAAGCAATGTGTGATTCACTCAGGCGCAGTACTGGGTGCGGACGGATTCGGCTTTGCACCCCAGGAAGACGGCTCCTACAAAACCATCCCTCAAATCGGTAACGTTATCTTGGAAGATCAGGTGAGCATTGGAGCCAACAGTACGATAGACCGAGCAACGATGGGTTCTACCCTTCTTTGTAAAGGAGTCAAAATTGACAACCAGGTGCATATCGCCCACAATGTAGTGGTTGGCGCACATACGGCTATTGCTGCTCAAACAGGCATTGCAGGATCCACTACCATTGGTGCCTATTGCATCATAGCAGGTAAGGCCAGCATCGTAGGACACCTCAAAATTGCAGATCACACCACCATTGGAGGAAATACTGGGGTGACCAAGTCAATCAAAAAATCAGGACAAACCCTATTTGGATTCTTGGCGATGGACTTAAAAGATTTTCTCCGCTCCTACAGCATATTCAAAAATCTGGACGATCTCCAAAAACGCATTCAACAACTCGAAAAAAAGGGCTAAATTTGCCTCCTAGGTCTCCTTTTAGATTAAAAAATGACAGTAAAACAGCACACCATTCAAAAGCAGGTAGAATTGTCCGGAGTAGGATTGCATACAGGCGTGGTATCTAATATGACCTTTTTGCCAGCGGCTCCTAATCATGGGATAAAATTCCAGCGCATTGATTTGGAAGGACGACCCACGGTAGATGCGGACTGTGACTTGGTTGTCGATGTATCAAGAGGCACAACTTTGGAACAGAATGGAGCTCGAGTATATACCGTAGAGCACGTATTGGCTGCTCTTGTGAGTATGGAGATAGATAATGTTTTGATTCAACTCGACGGACCTGAGCCACCGATTATGGATGGATCCTCTATCCAGTTTATCGAAGTCCTTGAGGCTGCTGGTCTTAAGGAACAAAATGCTTTGAGAAGGTTTTTTGAAGTTCAAGAAACTATCCAATACAAAGACTCTTCTAGAGAAGTTGAGATGGTGGCTTTGCCTGCAAGCAATTATAGAGTGACCGTGATGGTTGATTACAATTCACCAGTACTGGGTAGTCAGCATGCCTCCATTACAGATATCAGTCAATTTAGACCAGAAATTGCTTCATGTAGAACCTTTTGTTTTCTGCATGAACTCGAGATGCTTTACAAATCCAACCTGATCAAAGGGGGTGATTTGAACAATGCGATTGTAGTGGTTGACCGGAAAGTGGAAAAAGAGGAATTGGCACATTTGGCCAAAATGTTTAACAAGGAGTCAGTCGAAGTAAAAAAAGAGGGGATCCTCAATAACGTCGATTTACGCTATAAAAATGAGCCTGCACGCCACAAGCTTTTGGATGTGGTAGGTGATTTGGCTTTGGTAGGTCGTCCTTTGAAAACCCAAATCCTTGCTGCTCGACCAGGACATGCTGCCAACGTAGCCTTTGCTAAAAAATTGAAACGAGCAATGGAAAAAATGGGATCTACCCACATCCCTTTTTACGATCCAAAGCTTCCTCCAGTAATGGATATCAATCAGATTAGTAATGTTTTACCCCATCGCTATCCTTTTCAGCTGATTGACAAAATCATCTACCTTGATGAGACCGTGGTAGCAGGGGTGAAAAATGTAACCATGAATGAACCCTACTTTATGGGCCATTTCCCTGGTAATCCTGTAATGCCTGGAGTCATGCAAGTGGAGGCTATGGCACAGACAGGAGGTATTTTAGTGCTTAGCTCAGTTGAAGATCCTGAAAATTACTGGACCTATTTTCTAGGAATTGAAAGCTGTAAATTTAGAAAAATGGTCTTGCCTGGTGATACTATTGTCTTTAAATGTGAACTCCTAGCTCCTATCCGTATGGGAATTGCTAAAATGAAAGGAGAAGCCTACGTAGGCAATGCACTAGTTTGCGAAGCTATAATGACTGCAAGCATCACCCGAAAAGATATATGATCAGCTCCATGTCTTCTATTCACCCTGATACCACATTGGGTTCAGGAGTCCACGTTGACCCTTTTACAATGATCCATGAAGATGTAATCATCGGGGACAACACCTGGATTGGCTCCAATGTGACCATCTATCCAGGAGCGAGGATTGGTAAAAATTGCAAGATTTTTCCTGGTGCCGTTATTGCAGGAATTCCACAAGACCTCAAGTTTCAGGGAGAAGAATCCACGGTAATTATCGGGGATAATACCACTATTCGTGAATGTGTAACTATTTCTCGTGGCACGGTAGACAAGCAAACCACCGTCGTGGGTAGCAATTGCCTATTGATGGCCTATGTACACGTAGCTCACGATTGTGTGATTGGGAGCCATGTCATTGTAGCCAATTCGGTTCAAATTGCTGGCCATGTATCCATCGAAGATTGGGCAATCATTGGCGGATCAAGTGCTGTACATCAATTTGTAAGAGTCGGGATGCACGCCATGATTTCTGGTGGATCTTTAGTCAGAAAAGATGTTCCACCCTTTACTAAGGCTGCAAGGGAACCACTTACTTATGCTGGTGTCAATTCCTTGGGCTTGCGTAGAAGAGGCTTCACTAGTGAAACAATTGCACACATTCAAGAGGTATATCGTTACCTATTCTTGAATAGTTTAAACAATAGCCGTGCGCTAGAAGAAATTGAAATCAACCTACCAGCCACTAAAGAGCGAGATGAAATTTTAAATTTTATCCGTTCTTCTGAACGTGGGGTAATGAAAGGATACATTAACTAGCATGTTTACCATCCAGGTTCAAAACGCTGCCAAGCGCTTTCACCACGAATGGATTTTTAAAAATCTAAGTCTGGATCTTTCCGAGGGAGATTCAATCGCCGTCACCGGAGGAAATGGATCTGGCAAATCCACCCTTTTGAAATGCCTTTCTGGAGCCATTCCATTGACATCTGGGGCTATTCAATACCAATCAGGAGCAACTCAGATTGTCGAAGAGCAATGGTTTCGTAGCCTTGCACTTGCTACCCCTTATTTGGAATTGCCGGAAGAATTCACGCTGAGCGAAGTACTCTCCTTTCATTTTCAATTTAAAAACCCTCTTCAACAGCGATCCAATGCAGAAATTCTTGAAGTTTTAGGGTTAGAGAAACACAAATCAAAAACTATTTCTCAATTTTCCTCTGGCATGAAGCAGCGGGTAAAGCTTGCCTTAGCCATTTTTTCAGAAGTACCTTTCTTACTTCTAGATGAGCCTACGACCAACTTGGACAAACAGGGAGTATCTTGGTATTTGGACCTTATTCAGCAATTTAATTCAGATCGAATTGTAGTGATCTGCTCCAATGACCCGCGTGAATATGATTTTTGTGGAAAAAAAATAGCCATGGAAGACTTAAAATAAGTCAAATGGCTCATATTTGTATATTTATACTATTCAAAAAATTGGATCTCAAATGAATTGCCGATTTCGCTCGATCTTCCCTCTTGTTCTAATTTTTAGCCTTCTATTTGCCTGTAAGGAGAAAGGAGAAACTCCAGAAGCAAAAAAAACTCCTGAACAAATCGCAACCGAATCCCTAACAGGAACCGGTACTGCACAATGGACTGTAGTAGGTGGGGGATCTGTTAACCGAGATGGCCAAAATATTACCAGCACCTATGCTACTTTTGAGGTAATTCTTAATTCAGGTACATCAAAAGCCTATTCCACCAAAAATGGAGGAGGATTATTTGATGACAATGGCACTTGGAGTTTTGCTGGAACCAACTTTGATAAATTGGTTTTAACAGGAGTTAAACCTGCGGCTACGCGTGAGATCTCTTTCACACAAACAGGCACTACACTACGATTTGACTTCCGAATTACAGTACCTGGAGCTCGAATGAATGGTACTTCCTCCCTAGCAGGAAATTACACCTTTAACCTAGTGAAAAAATAAGTAGTCTACTTGAGGCTAACTAAGGTTACTCCAGCTCCGCCTCTATCGGGGTGCTCGTCTTCCAATTTACCAACCTGAGGCATGGTGCGCAGTAAATTACGGCTGATCTCACGTAAGATTCCATCTCCCTTTCCATGAACGATCCGTAAATTTTTCACACCGAGCATATTTCCCTCGTCAATAAAGGTTTGAATCAGCGGAAGAACTTCTTCTCCTCGCTTCCCCCTCAAATCTAGGTTGGAGGAAAAATCCATCATCTT
>SXGQ01042379.1_pt1 | contig 15799 bp, 14 predicted proteins | sample 3178371 | NCBI WGS metagenome assembly SXGQ01 (sample SAMN11356859, study PRJNA531348) | freshwater metagenome | isolation source: freshwater sample F1-20 | place: China: Fuxian Lake, Yuxi | collected 2017-12-25
CGACCGAGGACGTCGAGCGCCTTCATGTTCTCCGTGACCTGCTCGACCTTGCTGGCACCGGTGATGACCGTGGAGACGTTGGGGTTCTTGGCGCACCAGGCGATGGCGAGCTGGGCGGGGGTGGCGTCGAGCTCGTCGGCGATGCCCATGAACTCGCGGACCTTGGCGTTGACCTCTCCGTCGGTGACCCGGTCCTTGATCCACTCGTAGCCCTGCAGTGCAGCGCGGGAGTCCTCGGGGATGCCGTCGACGTACTTGCCGGTTAGCAGGCCCGAGGCGAGCGGCGACCAGATGGTCAGGCCGAGCCCGATGTCCTCGTAGAGGCGGGCGTACTCCTTCTCGACCTTGCGGCGGGACAGGAGGTTGTACTGCGGCTGCTCCATCACCGGCTTGTGCAGGTGGTGGCGCTCGGCGATCTCGTAGGCGGCGCGGATCTCGTCGGCCGTCCACTCCGAGGTGCCCCAGTAGTACGCCCACCCGCGGTCGATGGCGTCGGACATCGCCCACACCGTCTCCTCGATGGGCGTGGACGGGTCGGCCCGGTGGCAGAAGACGAGGTCGTACCAGTCGAGGCCGATGCGCTCGAGCGATGACGGGATGGCCTCGAGCAGGTACTTGCGGTTGAGCGTCAGGCGGCTGTTCGGGCCGTCGTGGATGCCCCAGTAGAACTTCGACGACACCACGTACTCGTGGCGCTTCCAGCCGTTCTTGCGGATGGCCTCACCCATGAGCCGCTCGGACTCGCCGCCGGCGTAGGCCTCGGCGTTGTCGAAGAAGTTCACGCCGGCATCGAAGGCGGCGCCCATGCAGTCGGCGGCGAGGCCGGAGTCGAGCTGCGGTCCGAAGGTGACCCAGCTGCCGAACGACAGCACGCTGACCTTCAGCCCAGAACGTCCGAGGCGGCGATGTTCCATGTCCATGGCTGGCACCCTACGAGCGGCTCCTCCGGCCCGCACCGCGAGCCGGGGCGGTGGTAGGCACGTCCCATGACCGAGCAGACCCACCCCACCTCCGACGAGTTCGCCGGACGAGTCGCCGTCGTCACCGGATCCTCCAGCGGCATCGGCGAGGAGATCGCGCGCCGCCTTGCGGCAGGAGGCGCGCACGTCATCGTGAACTCTGCGACCTCGGTCGACGCCGGCACGGCCGTGGCCGAGTCGCTGCCGACGGAGTCCGCCTACGTGCAGGCCGACATCAGCGACCAGGCGCAGTGCACGGCGCTGGTGGACTCGACCGTCGAGCGCTTCGGGAAGCTCGACTACCTCATCAACAACGCCGGGTGGACCACGGTCGTCCCCCACCACGACCTCGACGCGCTCACCGACGACGTCTTCCGGCGCACCTTCGACGTGAACGTGTTCGGCACGTGGTGGCTCACGAAGGCGGCCATGCCCCACCTCAAGGCCAGCGACGACGGCAACGTCGTGTCGATCACGTCCCTTGCCGGCGTGCGACCGGTCGGCTCGTCCATCGCCTACGCCATGACGAAGGCCGCGCTCAACCACATGACGGTGCTGCTGGCGAAGTCCCACGCCCCGGTCCGGTTCAACGCCGTCGCCCCCGGCCTGGTCGACACCCCTTGGACCGCCGACTGGGGACCGATGCACGAGGCCGTCGCCGCCATGGCACCGGTGTCGCGCAGCGCCACCCCGCAGGACTGTGCCGAGGCGACGCTCGCCCTGATCCGCAACCGCTACACCACGGGGCACGTCTTCCTGGTCGACGGCGGCCTCTCGCTGGTCGGTTGACCGCACTCGCCGTCGCCGCCGCCGGAGCGGTCGGGGCGCTGCTCCGCTGGCGCATCGGCGTCGCATTCGGCGTCCGCTCGTTCCCGTGGGCGACCCTGGCGGTGAACGTCGCCGGCTGCTTCGTGCTCGCTGTGGTGCTGGCCGGACCCGCGGCATCGAGGTGGTCGCCGACCACGACCACCGCGGTCGCCGTCGGCCTGCTCGGCGCCTTCACCACGTTCTCGACGTTCGGCTACGAGACCTTCTCCTTCCTGCGCACCGACCAGCCCGGGCATGCGGCGGCGTACGTCGGACTGTCGCTCGCCGGCGGGCTGGGGGCGACAGCGCTGGGTTGGGTCGTCGGCCGAACGCTCCCCTGACCGTTCTCGACGAGTCGAGCGTCGGACTCCGACGGCAGGGGCGTCGAGCTCGGGGCGCTCGGCGCTCTCGACGAGATGGACGTCGCCGTCCGACGCCTATCTCGTCGAGTTCGTGGTGGCCCCGGCGACCCTGAGCGCGCAGGGGACGATCTCGCAGGTGACCGGGAGCGGGCCGAGGAGGTCGCCGTCGGCCCACATCTGCGCGGCCTCGGCCTCGGGATCGGTGGCCTCCACCACGACCGACCTGCCGGTGTAGGTCGCGACGTCGGGGTGGCGGACGTGCCCGCCGCCGAAGACCCGCGGGAAGACCCGCAGGAACGTGCCCCGGCGCACGTCGCCGATCACCACCACCTGGAGCCGACCGTCGGCCGGCCGAGCGTCCGGGCAGATGCGCATGCCGCCACCGAAGTACGCGGTGTTGCCGACGGACAGCATCGTGGTGTCGGCGTCGTGGGCCACCCCGTCGACGACGATGCGCGCCCGGATCGTGCGCAGCCGCGGCAGCTGCAGGACCGTGGCCACCGTGTAGCGCTGCTGGCCCCTCGGCCAGGGCAGGTCGTTGGCCCGAGCGGTCACGTCGCCGCTGAAGCCGACGGTGGCGACGCTCGCCACCCACCCGTGGTTCGTGCGCATGGCGTCGACGTCGACCGGGTCGGCGAGCGAACGGGCGACGTGGTCCCCGAGTCCGCCCTCGAGGAGGCCGAGCGCGCGGGCGAAGTCGTTGCCGGTGCCCTGCGGGACGATCCCGAGGACCACGCCGCTGCCGGCGACGGCATCGACGGCGATGCGCACGAGCCCGTCCCCGCCCACCACGACCAGGCGCTCGTGCCCGGCGCGGACGGCGTCGTGTGCAGCAGCCGAGGACGCCTCGGCGGAGTCGGCGCGCAGCAGTGCCGCGCGCCGGCCGCCGGCGCGGATCTCGTCGACGACGCGCTCCACGTCGCCGGTCCCACCCCGCGCTGCGGGGTTCCCCAGCACCTGCACCTCGGTCACGCCCGGCACCGTAGGCCGCTACCGTCCCGCCGATGGCGAAGGCCGAGGTCGTCGAGCTCGAGATCAGCGGGCGAGCCGTGCGCATCACCAGCCCGGACAAGGTGTTCTTCCCGGAGCGGGGCGAGACCAAGCTGGACCTGGTCGAGTACTACCTGGCCGTGGAGGAGCCGTTCCTGCGTGCTGTCGGGGGCCGCCCGACGCTGCTCCAGCGCTTCCCCGACGGTGTCGGTGCCAAGTCCTTCTTCCAGAAGCGCGTGCCCCAGGGCGCGCCGGAGTGGCTGCGCACGACGACCATGAGCACCCCCAACGGCACCACGTCGAACGCCATGGTGCTGGACGACCTGGCCCACGTGGCCTGGGCGGTGAACATGGGGTGCCTCGGCTTCCACCCGTGGCCGTGCCGAGCCGACGAGCCCGGCACCACCGACGAGATGCGCATCGATCTCGACCCGTCGCCGGGCGTCGACTTCCCGATGCTCCGGGAGGCCGCACACGAGCTGCGCCTGCTCCTCGACGAGGACGGACTGGCCTCGTTCCCGAAGACCACGGGCAACCGGGGCATCCACGTCCACGTGCCGATCGGGCCGGGCTGGGACTCCTACGACGTGCGCCTCGCCGCGGTCGCCGTGGCGCGCGAGCTCGAGCGCCGGCGTCCCGACCTGGTCACCGCCGCCTGGTGGAAGGAGGAGCGGGGCAGCCGGGTCTTCGTCGACTTCAACCAGAACGCCCCCCACAAGACGGTGTTCGGGGCGTGGTCCGTCCGCGCCCGCGACGGCGCGCAGGTGAGCACCCCGTTCCGGTGGGACGAGCTCGCCGACATCCACCCCGACGTCCTCACCATCGAGACGGTGCCCGCCCGCGTCGAGGAGCACGGCGACCCGTGGGACGGCATCGACGGGGTGGACCAGTCGCTCGAGCCACTGCTCGCCCGGTCCGCCGCCGACGCCGCAGCGGGGCTGGTCGATGCCCCGTGGCCGCCCGTGTACCCGAAGATGCCGAACGAGCCGTCCCGGGTGGCGCCGAGCCGGGCGAAGGGCGCGAACGGGGACTGATCGCCGCAGCTGGCGGCGTGGCGGAGCGAGGTGGGAGGGTTGCCCGATGCAACGAGGCACCAAGTTCCTCCTGACGAGCACGATGCGGGCGCTGCACGCGGCCAACGCCCGCACGCCCCTGGCGCGGTCCGGCCCGCTCAGCATCCCGGCCTTCGCCTGGGGGCTGCCCGGCTCCGAGCTGCCCCGGCCGCACATCGCTGCGCACGCCGCGTCGGCGGCCTGGGCCATCGCCCGTGGTTCGCACCGCACACTCGCCGGCAAGGGCGGCCTCGCCCTCACCGCGGCATCGATGGCCACGCTCTGGAAGGTCCACCAGCAGTCGACCGACTCCGAGCAGCTCGTCGAGCGGGCGCTGCGCGACCAGCTGGGGGACGACTACCGCAGCCGCATGTCCGAGTCGCCGGTCGTGGCCACCCGCACGAAGCTGCCCCGGTTGCCCACCAGGTCCGTGCGCAAGCGCTACGTCGACGGCGGCCACATCCAGTACAGCGAGTACGGCAAGCGCACCACGCTGGACGTGTGGAAGCGCCCCGACCTGCCGAACGACGCCGACGCACCGGTGCTCGTGCAGGTGCACGGTGGCGCCTGGGTGCTCGGCGACAAGGAAGGTCAGGCCTACCCCCTGCTCGCCCACCTCGTGGAGCGCGGCTGGGTGTGCGTCTCGGTGACCTACCGGCTGAGCCCGCGGGCGACCTGGCCGGACCACATCGTCGACGTCAAGCGAGCCCTCGCCTGGGTGAAGGACAACATCGCCGACCACGGTGGCGACCCTGGCTGGATCGCGCTCACCGGCGGGTCGGCCGGCGGCCACCTGTGCGCCCTCGCCGCCCTCACGCCGAACGACCCGCAGTTCCAGCCCGGGTTCGAGGACGCCGACACCGCCGTGCAGGCGGCGGTGCCGTTCTACGGCGTGTACGACTGGCTGAACCGCGACGGCACGGGGCGCGACGACCTGTCGCAGCTCCTCGTCGATCGGGTGGTGAAGCAGCCCCTCGAGTCAGCGCGCGACGTCTACGAGCAGGCGTCGCCCATGACCCACGTCGGTGACCACGCCGTGCCGATGATGCTGCTGCACGGCACCAACGACAGCCTCGTGCCGGTGACCCAGGCCCGTTCGATGGTCGACATGCTGCGGGCGGAGTCGAAGGAGCCGGTCGTCTACGTCGAGTACCCGGGCGCCCAGCACGCGTTCGACGTGTTCTCGGGCAACCGCACCGATGCCGCGGTCTCCGGCATCGAGCGCTTCCTGAACGTCGCCCGGGGCGAGGCGGGCCAGCACGTCGACCCGTCCGCAGCCGACGATCAGCTGTCCTCGACGACGTAGCCGACGCCCGGCACCCAACGCGCCTCGGCCGGGATCTCCTCGGCCGACTCGACGACCCAGCCGAGGCCGGCGACCCAGCGGGTCGGGCCGGAGACGCGAGGCGCCTCGGGGACGATCTCCCCGTGGCGGGTCGGGTCGTCGTTGCCGCCCGACGCCGATGCGGCCCGGGAGCCCGGACCGTCCACGCGGGTCTGGTCCGACGGCACGCCTGGACGGTGGTGGACCATCGTCGGAGACGCATCGGGCCGGCGGACCGGGTCCGCCCGCCGAGCTGCGGGCGCTGGCCGCGGTGCGGGCCGGGAGACGGGGCGGGCGAGGTCGCGGTGCGGCGGCGGTCCGCTCACCAGGCGCGGCTCGCGCCGGCGACGCTCGGGTCGCCCCTGTCGTCGACGCTGCGGTGGCGGGACGGGCTCGGCCAGCAGGGCGGGCGCGGCGCGCCAGAACACCGACAGCACGACGCCGGCGAGGCCGAGGACGCCGAGCGTGATGGCGGGGACCCGGGTCTCGGCGGCCATGGCGCCAACGAGGGCGGCGATGACCTCGGACTGGCGGGGCGTGACCGCAGCCGCCAGGGCCGGGACCCCGTAGGCGAAGAGCAGCACGATGGCCGACAGACCGATGGCCCAGACGCCGGCTCGCCTGACGACCGCCGGCCGGTTCGAGCTGATGACGAGCGCGAGCAGGGAGCCGGTCGCCGACGCGAGGGCCAGGATCGGCACGGCGGCGAGCAGCCCACGCCGGACCGGACCGAGGTTCGGCACCCGCTCGGTCGGCAACGGGACCGTGACCTCCGGGGAGGCGGGGAGGATGCCGTCGAGCTCGGGACGCGCCTGGACGAGGGAGTCGCGTCCCGCTGCGCCGAACGCCCCCGGGTCGAGCTCGCTGGGGACGTCGCCCTCGCCGAGCATCGCCTGGTGCGTCCGGACGAACGCGTCGACGATCACGGACTCGACCGCCGGCGACTCGAGGGCCTGGCGAGCGCCGGCGTCGAGCTCGGCCCGCTCCACCGGGACGCCGGGCGGGAGCGCGGCCTGGACCCCGCCGGCGATGTTGGCGGCCAGCCGATCCCGGACGGCGTCGTCCTCGTAGAGCGCTTCGGCGACGTTGCGCGAGCGGTCCGGGTCGAGGACCGTGCGCGTCAGGAGGAACCCGGTCCAGGCGAGGGAACCGAGCCACAGGCTGATGCCGAGCAGGGCGGCGGCGAGGGCGCGACGCACCGCTCCATGATGCGGCACCTGCCGCCGGACGGCGCGGCAGGCGACCGCTTCCGCTCAGCGGTCGAGGAAGCGGTCGAGGTGCTCGGCCAGGACCAGCGGCTGGTCACCCTGGATCGAGTGGCCGGCATCGGCGACGGTGACGATCTCGGCCTCGGGCTGGCGCTCGGCGAACATCGAGCGGTCCTCTTCGTCGACCACCGGCGAGCGGTCGCCGAGCAGCAGGAGGAGCGGGACCTCCACGGCGGCGAGGTCGTCCCACATCGCTGCGAAGTCGAGGTCGGCGCGCTGGCCCTCGACGAGCTGCGTGCGCTGGTGCCGCCAGACCCACCGGCCGTCGTCGCGCTGCGTGGCGTTGTGGAGGATGCCGCGGCGCAGTGACGACTCGCTGCGGGTCGGGTTGAAGGCCACCGTGCGCTCGAGGATCTCCTCGAAGCTGGCGAAGGACTCGGGCCCAGCGAGGAACGCCACGACGTCCGATGCCTTCTCCCGGTCGGCGCCGGGGGTCACGTCGACCATCACCAGGCGCCGGACCAGCTCGGGCGCCACGACCGTGAGCTCGAGCGCGGTGAGCCCGCCGAGCGACATGCCGACGACGGCGGCGGCGTTCGGGGCGTGCTCCCGGATGGCGACGGCGACGTCCTCGGCGAACGATCGCGGGCCCACGGGTCGGGCGGGGTCCACGTCGCCGCTGTGGCCGTGCCCGGGGAGGTCGACGGCGAGGAGCGGTCGGCCGAGGGCCAGGGCGACGGTGTCCCACGTGTGGGCGTTCTGCCCACCCCCGTGGATGAAGACGACCTGCGGGGCGTCGGTGCCCCACCGCAGGGCGCTGATGCTTCGCCCGGCGCCGAGGTCGGTCTCGACCCGGCGGACGGTGGGCGGGCCGTTCCAGTCGAGGCCCGCCTCCTCGGCGTTCTCGTGGAACAGCCCGAGCTCGTCGTAGGTGCTCGGATCGGAGGAGGTGGCGTCGGCCATGGCCGGACTCTAGGACCGTGCCGACCGCCGGGGGACGGGGCCTCAGCGACGCTCGCGCAGCACCAGCTCGACCTGGCAGGACGCGGTGGCGTTGTCCTCCCGGCGGCTCGGTTCGGTCGACCAGGTGATGACGCCGCCGCCGAGGTCGACGATGGCGATGACCTCGGGGGCGACGCTGAAGGCCAGTGCCGTCACGGCGTCGCGCACCTCGACGAGCAGCGAGCGGTCGGTGAGGGCGATCACGTCGGCCTCCTCCAGCACGGGTCGTCCGGCGATGGTCGCCCGCAGGCGTGCCGGTTCGACCGGTTGGCGGAGCGCGAGCATGGCCGGGCGCCGGCGGTCTGGGTCCTGTGATGCTTCGAGGGCCACTTCTCTCCGCCCGGTCGAGGTCGCCGGCGATGGTACGGGAGCACCGGTCCGGTCGGGCTGTCGGAGCCGTGACTCGGTGCTGCTGCGTCGGGCAGGCTCGTGGCACCCGACCCGGAGGACGACATGAGCGAGCTCGCCGAGCGCATGCAGCAGGACCTGACCGCCGCGATGAAGGCACGCGACGAGCTGCGGGTGGCCACGCTCCGCATGGCGATCTCCGCGGTGCGGGAGGAGGCGGTCTCCGGGAAGCAGGCGCGCGAGCTCGGCGACGCCGACGTCGAGAAGGTCCTGCGCTCGCAGGTGAAGCGGCGCGACGAGGCCGCCGAGGCGTTCCAGGCCGCCGGTCGTGAGGAGCAGGCGGCCCGGGAGCTGGACGAGCGGGCGATCCTGTCGGCGTACCTGCCCGAGGAGCTCGGCGACGACGAGCTGGAGGCGCTCGTCGACGAGGCGCTCGCCGCCGGCGGCTTCACCGAGCCGTCGCAGATGGGTCAGGCCATGAACACCGCCATGGCGGCCGTCGCCGGCCGGGCGGAGGGCAAGCGGGTCTCCGCGATGGTCAAGGCCAAGCTCGTCCCCTGACGCCGTGCCCGTCGGCAAGGATGCGGGCATGGCAACGGCGGAGGCAGCACCGCGCACCGCAGCGGTCGTGCTCGGCAGCGGTGGCGCCCGGGGCTACGCCCACATCGGCGCCCTCCAGGTGATCGTCGAGCACGGCTACGACATCGTCGCGATCTCCGGCTCCTCCATGGGCGCCCTGGTCGGCGGCGTGCACGCCGCCGGCTGCCTCGACGAGTACACCGCCTGGGTCACCGGCCTGCGCCAGCTCGACATCCTGCGCCTGGTGGACCTGTCGCTGTCCGCAGGCGGCGCGATCCGGGGCGAGAAGGTCTTCGCCATCGTCCGCGAGATGGTCGGCGACATGCGCATCGAGGACCTCCCGGTGGCCTACACCGCCGTGGCCACCGACGTGCTCGCCCACCGGGAGGTGTGGTTCCAGGAGGGCTCGCTCAGCAACGCCATCCGGGCCTCGATCGCCATCCCGTCGCTGTTCACCCCGGTGGTGTCCGGTGACCAGCTCCTCGTCGACGGCGCCTTGATGAACCCGGTGCCGATCCTGCCGACGCTCGCGTCCAACGCCGACGTCACCATCGCCGTCAGCCTGTCCGGTGCCGTGCGCCGGCACTCCCCGACCCGGCCGAGCGGTCCGGTCACCGCACCCGTGCTCGAGGAGGCCCCCATCGAGAACGGGTCCGGCGGCGATCGGCCCGACGGCCCCATGGACGCCCCCGGCCTGCGCCAGCGCGCCGCCCGGTTCTTCGACTGGGAGGCGAGGCGGGCGATGCTCGGCCGGGAGGAGCACGGCGAGCGGCCGCCGCCCCCACCGCCGTCGGGCGTGGACATCGCCGACGTCGGCCGGCTCGACATCGTCAACCTCGCGTACGAGGTCATGCAGGCCACGCTCACCAGCTACAAGCTGGCCGGCTACCCGCCTGACGTGCTCGTCGAGATCCCCAAGTCGAGCGCCCGGACCTTCGAGTTCCACCGGGCGCCCGAGCTGATCGAGCTGGGCCGGGAACGCACCGAGCAGGCGCTCAACGACGCCGGGCTCTGACTGCGAGACTGCGCGCATGATCGAGCACGAGTCAGAGCAGACCCTGAGCCGGGAGGCCGCCGCCGACCGACTCCGGGAGATCGCCGACCAGCTGTCCCGACACAACGAGTTCGCCTTCGACCTCGACGGGTTGAAGACCTCGGTCAAGGTCCCTGACGAGGTCACGCTCTCGGTCGAGGTCGAGGTCGGCGAGGACGGCAACGAGATCGAGATCGAGATCTCCTGGTAGCTCCGGCGGTGCGCTGGGCGAGCGACGACCCGGTCGTCGGCATCATCGAGGGGTTCTACGGCCCACCGTGGACCTGGTCGCAGCGGACGGACGTGGCGAGGTGGTGCGCAGACCGTGGGATGACCCACTACGTCTACGCGCCGAAGGACGACCCGAAGCACCGGGAGCGGTGGCGCGAGCCCTACGGACCCGACGAGCTGGCCCGGTTCGCCTCACTGGCCGCCGAGGGCGGGCTGGAGCTCGGCTTCGCCCTCTCGCCGGGCCTGGACATCGACTACGGCTCGTCCGCCGACCGGGACGACCTGTGGCACAAGGTCGCTTCGGTGCTCGACCACGGCGTCGGCAGCGTCGTGCTGGCGCTCGACGACATCCCGGACCGGCCCGGTCTCGGTCGAGAGCACGCGTCACTGGTGTCCTGGCTCCACGACCGCCTCGACGGTGCCGCCTCGCTCGTCCTGGTCCCGACGCAGTACATCGGCAGCCGACCGACTGCGCACCTGGCCGACCTCGCGGCGGGGGTCCCGCCCGACGTCGCCATCGCCTGGACCGGCGAGTCGGTGGTGAACGACGAGATCACCGTCGCCGACGCCGAGCGGCGAGCAGAGGCGCTCGGCGGGCGACCGCCCCTGCTCTGGGACAACTACCCGGTGAACGACGCCTTCATGGCCGACCGGCTGTTCCTCGGGCCCCTGCGCGGGCGCGACCCGGGGCTGCCGTCCGCGTGCGCCGGATGGCTGGCGAACCCGATGGTGCAACCCGTCGCGTCGCAGCTCCCGCTGGCCTCGGTCGCCGCGCTGCTCCGGGGCGAGGACCCCGATGCCGCCTGGCGGGCGGAGGCCGAGGGCCTGGGCTGGCTGACGTTCGCGGAGGCGTGCGACGGTGAGGTCCCGCAGCGACTGGTCGCCGACTTGGCGTCGGCTGCCGGCTCCGACGCACAGGGTGGAGCGGCAGGCGCGCTCTCGGCGTGGCTCGAGGCAGCCGCCGCCGTCGAGGCACCCGGACTCGAGGAGGAAGCGGCTCCCTGGCTGGAGCAGGTGCGCTCGGAGGCGGCGACCGGGCTGCGGGCGCTGCGCCTGCTGGGAGCAGCCGACCCGAGCGTCGACGCCTCGGGCGAGGTCGTGGTCGACGCCGACGCCGTGCTCGGTCGGGCCATGCGCCTCCTCGCCACGTGGCCGGCGGTGCGCCGGGCGCCGGTCTCCGTGCTCGGTCCACGCTGCTCGGTGCGACCGGCGCTGGCACAGCGCGCCGACGGCGGGTGGCGGCTCCGTCGGGATGCCGTGATCGAGGACGGCAACGCCCTCGACCGGCTGGTTCGGCTCGCCCTCGACGCAGCGGCGCAGGTCGAGGGCCGCTGAGCCCTTCAGGCTGCGGTGACCGCGTCGTCCGGATCGGCGACGATGGCGTGACCCTCCGCCGCGAGCTCGCGGTGACGCTCGTAGGCCCAGCCCGGACCGCGCAGCACGAACCCGAGGCGGTCCCGCCACGTCGTGGATCCGGCGACGTCTCGCACGATGTCGCGGTACTCGTGCGTTGCCACGGTGACCGGGTTGTACGAGTCGATGTTGGTGGTGAGCCCGTAGACGACCCGCTCGTCCTCGCGCTCGAAGGTGCCGAAGAGCCTGTCCCAGATGATGAGGATCGAACCGTGGTTGCGGTCGATGTACTGGCGCTGCGAGCCGTGGTGCACCCGGTGGTGCGAGGGCGTGTTCAGCACCTCCTCCGCCTTCCCCAGCGAGCGGATCGCCTCGGTGTGGATCCAGTACTGGTACAGCAGGTTGATCGCCCGCGCCTGGGTGAGCACGTGGGGTCGGATGCCGAACCGGGACATGACGCCGTACGGCAGCCAGAGGCCGAGCACGTCCGCGACGGGCTGGCGGAGCGCCGTCGACAGGTTGTAGCGCTCCGACGAGTGGTGCACGACGTGGACCGCCCAGAGGGCGCGCACCTCGTGCATGAAGCGGTGGTTCCAGTAGTAGAGGAAGTCCCACCCGGCCACGGACAGCGCCCACGGCAGCGGACCGCCACCGAGGTCGCGCTCGGCACCGCCGCGGGCCCACTGCACCCGAGCGTCGGTGCGAGCGGCGAAGGACGTCGTGACGGCGAGGGTGCCGGCGCCGATGGCGACCGGACCGGTGACGCGACGGACTCGACGGGCGAAGCTGGCGAGCCGCTGGCGCCGGGTCCCCTCGGCGGAGGGTTCGTCGGTCCGGTCGTCGGCGGCCAGGCGATCGGCGACCGTGGTCGCGACCGCCGCCGCGGCGGCGAGGCCCACGAGCGCCTTGCCGTACCGGCCCTTGCCGGGGACGACGTGGCGCACCAGGCGAGGCAGGACGAGCGGGACCGCCAGGGAGCCGAGGCCCATCGCCAGCGAGGTCGCCGTGTCCTGCGGCGTGTAGTCGGCCGGCCCGGGGCCTTGCTCCGCAGCACGGCGGCGCAGGTGGCGGTGCTCGGCTGCCATCGTTCCGAAGTAGATCGGGATGGAGGCGACCGTGAGGTCCAACATCTGCGCGAGCGTGACAGACCGGACACGGTCGTGCCGAGCCGGACGGCTGCGTCCCGCTCGGTACCGTCGCCGGCATGGACGACGTCCTCCTCGCGGCGCTGACCGACGCGCTGGGCGCCGCGCCGGTGTCGATCGCTGCCGTGTCCGGCGGCGACGTCGCCCAGGCCTCCCGCATCGACCTGACGGACGGCCGTCGGGCCTTCGTCAAGACGCACCCCGCCCCGCCTCCCGGCTTCTTCACGACCGAGGCGGCCGGGTTGCGCTGGCTGCGCGATGCGAACGCCGTCCCGGTGCCGGACGTGCTCGCCGTCTCCGACGAACCGCCGTTCCTCGCGCTGGGCTGGATCGACGAGGGTCGCCCCGGCGCCGGCACGGAAGCGGCCTTCGGCCGGGGTCTCGCCGCCCTCCACCGGGCCGGGGCGCCGAGCTTCGGAAGAGAGGACCGGCGCACGACCGGGAGCCGCGGCCTGCCCAACGAGCCCTGCCCGACGTGGGCCGAGTTCTACGCCAGCCAGCGCCTGCTGCCCCTCGCCCGCATCGCCCGGGACACGGGCGCCCTGCCCGACGCCGCGGTGACCGACCTCGAGCAGGTGGCAGGCCGGCTCACCGAGCTCGGTGGTCCGCCCGAGCCCCCGGCCCGCCTCCACGGCGACCTGTGGGCCGGCAACCGCCTCGTCGACGTCGAGGGTCGGAGCTGGCTCATCGACCCGGCCGCCCACGGCGGGCACCGGGAGTTCGACCTCGCCATGATGCGGCTCTTCGGCGGCTTCGGCCCCGACTGCTTCGACGCCTACGACGAGTCCCACCCGTTGGCCGACGGGTGGGAGGAGCGGGTCCCGCTGCACCAGCTCGCGCCACTCGTCGTGCACGCCATCAAGTTCGGGGGCGGGTACGTCGCCGGCACCACCCAGGCCCTCGCCCGGCTGCACTGAGCGGTCGCGTCAGCCGCGACGGATGCGCATGAGCCGCTCGCGGATCCGCTTCTCGCTCACGGACTCCGCCGTTCCGAGCTGCTGGGCGAAGAGCTGCACCCGCAGCTCCTCGATCTGCCACCTGACGTCGTCCAGCGCAGCGGTGAGCCCGTGGACGGCGACGAGCTCGGCGTGCTCGGCCTCCACCCGGGTGATGGTCCGGAGGCGCTCGACGTCCTTCGCCGGCCCCTCCCGCAGCTTGTCGATGCGGGCGTCCATCGCTGCGAGGTACCGGGGCAGGTGGGCCAGGCGGTCGGTGCCGACACTGACGACCATGCCGTCGAACACCAGCCGGGTGAGCTGGTCGGTGACGTCGTCGAGCGGCTCGGCCCACGACACCGGCGCCGGCTGGCCCAGCCGCTCGCGCAGGCGAGCGGCGTGCTGCACGACCTCGGACAGCGTGGTGACCGCGACGACGAGGTCGTCGAGCCAGCGGTCCTGCACCCGTCGGCGGAGCACGTCGTAGCCCTCATCGTCGAACGGCGGGCCGCCGTGGTCGAGGAGGAGGGCGTCGAGGACGCCGTGCAGCGCGTCGTCGACTGCGGCGGTGACGGTGCCGTGCGGCGCAGCGGTCAGGCCGAGCAGCACGCGCGAGTCGAGGCGTCGCTGCAGTGCCCGGGCCGGCTTGCCCAGCTGGAGCGCGAGCAGGCGGCGCACGCCGTTCCAGTGCAGTGCCCGCTGCTGGTCGAGCGAGGCGAGGATCCGGACGCCGACCGAGTCCTGGGTGTCGATGATCGCCGGGTACCCCTGCACGGTCAGGCCGTCGACGGTGGACTCCACCACCCTCGGAAGCGTCCCGACCGTCCACGACGTGAGCCCGCTGCGCTCGAGGTCCGGCGCCTGGGAGACCACCGTCGCCCGGACGTGGGCGCGCAGCCGGCGCTCCAGCTCGCGCAGGTCGTCGCCCTCGGCGAGGGTCCGGCCCTCCCCCACGATCCGGTACCGGGGGCGCAGGTGGCCGGGCAGGACGAGGTCGTCCCAGGCATCGGACGTCACCTCGGCTCCCGACATGCGGCTCAGCTCGGCGGCGACGACGTCGCGGAGGGGGCCGTCGTCGGGACCGACGCGCTCGAGCAGCTCGGCGGCGCGATCCGGCGCCGGCACGAGGGAGCGCCGGACGTGCTTCGGCAGCGCCTTGATGAGGGCGGTGACCAGCTCCTGGCGCAGGCCGGGGACCAGCCACTCGAACGGCGCCGGGTCGGTGCGGTTGAGCAGCGCGACGGGCACCTCGAAGGTCGTGCCGTCGGCAGCCTCGCCGGGAGCGAACTCGTAGTCGATGCGGATCTCGGTCGGCGCGTGCTCCCAGCGGTCCGGGAACGCCTCGTCGTCCACGTCGGTGGCGCCGGGGACGACCAGGTCCTCGACCGTGAGGTCGAGCAGGTGCGGGTCCTGCTGGGACACGTCGCGCCACCAGCGGTCGAAGCGACGGACGTCGGTGACGTGCTCGGGGATGCGGGCGTCGAAGACGTCGAAGACCTCGTCCTCGCCGACGAGGATGTCCCGCCGGCGGGCGCGGTCCTCCAGGGCCCGGACCTCCTCGATCCGTTCGGCGTTGCGGGCGACGAACGCGTGGTGCGACTCCCACTCCCCCCGCACGAGCGCGTGCAGCACGAACAGCTCGCGAGCCATGGCCCGGTCGACCCGGTCGAGGTTGATGGTCCGCCCCTCGACGACGGTGAGGTACCGCAGCCGGACCCGTTCGATCACCTGCGCTGCGCCCCGGTCCGGGTTCCAGTGCGGCTCGTCGTAGGTCCGGGTCAGCAGGTGGCCGGCGGCCTGCTCGATCCAGGAGGGCTGGATCGTCGCCGCCGTGCGGGCCCACAGCCGGTTCGTCTCCACGATCTCGGCCACCATCGCCCATCGGGGCGGGTTCTTGGAGAGCACCGACCCACGGGCCAGCGCGAACCGTGCACCCCTCGGACCGACGTACTCCGTCGGTGGCTTGGGGCCACGACGCCCGGGCTGGCCCTTCGAGGCCGGCGCCTCCTCGACGTCGTCGCGGTTGCCGACGTTGGCCAGCAGCCCGGCGAGCAGCGACCGGTGGACGGCGTCGGCGTCGGCGCCATCTCGGTCGATGCCGATCTTCAGGCTGCGGACCACCTGGCGGATCTGAGTGTAGACGTCCTGCCACTCCCGGAGTCGCACGAAGTGGAGCAGCTCGTCGCGGCACTCGCGACGGAACCTCGACGAGGACAGCTCGCGCTGGCGCTCCTTCACGTGGTCCCACAGCGCGAGGTAGCCGAGGAAGTCCGAGCCGGGCACCCGGAAGCGGGCGTGGAGCTGGCCGGCGCGCTCCTCCTGGCCGGTCGGGCGCTCGCGCGGATCCTGGATGGACAGCCCGGCGACGATGACCATCACCTCGTGCACGCACCGGTTGCGCTCGGCCTCGAGGACCATGCGCCCGAGGGTCGGATCGAGCGGCAGCCGGGCGAGGCGTCGACCGGTCTCCG
>SXGQ01309607.1_pt1 | contig 15799 bp, 22 predicted proteins | sample 3178371 | NCBI WGS metagenome assembly SXGQ01 (sample SAMN11356859, study PRJNA531348) | freshwater metagenome | isolation source: freshwater sample F1-20 | place: China: Fuxian Lake, Yuxi | collected 2017-12-25
ATCTCAAGTGTTCGTTCACGAAGAACCTTAATCACATTTTTTGTGTACTGTAGTCCTTCACGACTAACGTCCATCTCTAGTTCACCAATACCAAACTGGATTTCCAGATATAGACCAGAATTCAGAATCTCCTTGACTAAACTCTTCCAGTTGTCAACGTCAACCTTTTTAAATGCTCTGTTCCAGCGTTGAATAGATTCATTATCATTCTTTTCGTTCTCTTCACCAATAATCTTGGTGGTATCAACTGGATAAGCAATATTACCCATGATAGCAACAACACCACTACCGGGACTATTATAGTTGCTAGGATATTGATGACCATGATTAGAGACTCGACCAATCTTCCAACCTTTACCCTCGATAACAATATTAGTATGAGAGTACGAATGATCATTTAGACTACTATCAGTACCACCCTCAATAATAGGCTTCATCTTAAAGTAGTGGTAAACTCTTTTAGACTTGGTGCTAAACTCATCAAAATCATATTGCTTAACAGCAAAATTGATTTCTAGCCCATTAGGTTCTGTTGTTGGACTAATATCGAACAGATTAAGAGATGGAACACCGGCCTCGTCCATAGCCGCAATATACGAATACTTGGTTCCGTTAAAATAAGAAATGGTACTAAAACTCTTCGTATAAGCAAATGGACTCTTAGAACCTAGTCCAAGACAACCAACGAAATCGTTACTATCATTCTTGTTACTTGCACCATATGTTGTATATAGTTCCTCCATATCCTTCTGACTAAGACCAGTACCATAATCACGCACTGTAAACGAAGGATTTGCCCTTGTGGGAAGAATTACCTTAAAAGGATTCTTGTTGTTAGCAGCAATATGAGCATCATAAGCATTTGTGCTTAACTCACGAATTACCGCCATAACCTTATCGGAATACAAAGAGTCCGAAAGGATTTTAAACATTTTACTGGTTTGTGCAATAGTAAACTGATTGCTGTTCTCAATTCCTCGACTATGAATTTCAACTGTTCGATCTGCTAGTTTCATGGTTTTCTCCAAAGTTTCCTGTGATGCTCGTAGTATACCATCGACTTAATGGCTTGTCAAGCATCAACCAAAATCTGCAACATTCTTGTGGTAATTTTCATATAATGAATTATGATTTCTTTAATATATGATATTATTATTCCTTACAATTACAAATATAATTATTACAATAATAACATCTTGGACCGGGTTTACCCAATCCCCAAGCATCACTAGATGGATCAAAACTTTCTTTGCCAGTATCAATACAAACTAGATTATTATTTATCCAACCAACATTTTCCTGATGACAATCCCAAAAATTTAATTTGGTACACTTTCTAATATTGTCTACTAAATCTTGAATACAAGTCAACAGACTAATATGTTTTTGAGTCCATTTTTTTATAGGACTAGGCGTTAAATATTCGGCAATTTCTGTTACAAACCCGTAAGAAGTATATAGATCCGTATTATTAATTGGTAATTTTACTATATCAGTATATAATACCGGAGATAAGCCATACTGATTAAGTAATTTTTGTATTAAGAATGCTTCCTTAGCATCTTTTCTAGATCTAAATTCTTTAAACCCCTTTTTAGGTTCATTAAGTAGAGGATAGAATTGACAGTATCCACCCTCATCAAACCAATCAATATCTATAATATAGTTCATATTTAATAAGAAATTACTATTGGATATTCCCCAGTAATATTATACAAAAAATTTTTGGCTTTTTTGATGTCAAAAAATTCTGCAATAAAAATTAATGATGGGCTAGGATTATCTCCTTTTTTTTCTCCATATATTCTATAAAATGGATCATCTATTGCTTTGGGAGAGTTCTCTAAAAAGTCAGCAACAGTTCTTATCTCATCAATATATGTACCACCTTCATAGTCATTATACTCTCGCACAGTCAGTAAAATAAAATGACTAATAGGAGATTTTGGATTATGATTGGGAACTCTAGCGTTATACAAAGTGTTCATACTAGTCAATACGATATAGTGGAATAACTTTTGACTGATCAGTATATGGATTATTTTGCAATCTTAAATCATATAGATCGCCTCTGTCGTTTATTTTTGCCCATGCAATAGGGTCTTTTTCAGGTTTTGAACGTAATCTTTTTAGTTCATCCTTAGCATTATTTATCCAAAATAAATCCGCCCCATTAGATAAAGCAAAATCAATAATGGTATCAATAGGATTAGAATTTTTATCCATCGCTAGTTAAAATTCCTCATCGTTATCATAATCCTCATAATCTTCTGACTCATACATCTCATCGTAAGGTGTCCATTCTTTGTAGATATTATCTGTTTCGTCTTTATCGGATGATATTTCATCGCCAACTAAGATTTCAAATTCTTCTATAATAGATAGAATCAACGTAATTTTTATGTCTAACTTTTTGAATATATCTTTATATTCTTTGATAATATTATCTTGTTTTTTATCTATATTATTTATTTTCTTTTTAAGACTATCTAATATTTTAGATATATTATCATCTGTTGACATATAATTTTACCTAGTGTAAGTGTTTATATTCTTTGATATCTCCATTAGATAATATCTTCTTGTCTTCATACCAATGAGCAACCCTTCTATAAAATTCTTGCTTTATATTATCTAATACACCAGTAATCATAGCAATTTTATTATATGTAATATTACCAATAGATTTCATAATAATTTTTGTAAAACAATAATTTATAATACCTAATATATTTAGTATTTGATGATCATTGGGTTCTTTTTCATCAAAACTTTGATGATGTGTATTAGATATATTTATAATGGTTTTTACAATTGATTCTATATCATTATCAAGTTGCATTCTAGTTTTTTCATTTATGTATGGCATCTAACTTTTCTCCTATCCAGGTCTTTAAATCAATTTTGGGTTGCCAAGACAATAATTCTTTAGCCTTACTAATGTCTGCAAGAGTATGTTGTGGTTCTATTCTGGACTCTTTATATTGTCTTGATGTATTAAATAATTCTGCTATTTCGTTGATACTATAATAGTTGCCGTAACCTATATTTAGAGTTTCAAAAGATATATTGTTATTCATAGCCGCTATATTAGCTTGTACCACATCATTAACATTTATAAAATCTCTAGTTTGCTCCCCATCATTGACTATATTAAGAGGTTGATTATTTTTGATAGCCTTAAAGAAATGACTTAATACGCTTACATATGATCCCTTATCAGTCATTCTATCTCCGTATACATTAAAATATCTTAAAATAATACATTGTATATTATATAGTTGATGATATAGTAAACAATATTGTTCTCCTATGTATTTCTGTAAAGCATATGGACTTAAAGGCTTGATAGATTCTGTTTCTTTTGTTGGAATTTGTTGGGCATTTCCATATACAGAACTAGAACTGCTATAAATTATTTTTTGTATATTATTATATCTAATACTTTCTAAGATCTTTATAGTTATATCAACATTAGCCTTATTAGATTCATATGGATAATCTATCGAATACTGAACATTCGGTAATGCGGCACAGTGAAATACAACAGAGCAATCTTTTGTATAAGAATTTAGTTCTTTCTGATCTATGGAGGAAAGATCACAATAAATATATGTGGCCTTTGGATTTTTATTTTCTTTTTTTCCTGTGGAAAAGTTATCTAATACTATAACTTGTTGATCTTGTTCTATTAGATGATCAACTATATGACTACCAATAAAACCAGCACCACCAGTAACTACAATTTTTTTAGTCATTGTATCAACACCTATATCGATATTTGTTATAATAATAGAATTTAGGCCGATTAGTTACTTATCACGCGATATATATATCATATACGCTGCCACGGCTAAGTCTATAGTAACTATAATAAGCCATAGTGGTATTATTTGATAAATTGACATATATTATAATCCTATTCTATTCTTAGTTATGTTTCTAAAACGTAACTCCAATATCGACTATCATCCTTACCCTGTAATTTATCCCAATAAGCACATCTGGCTACATATGATGGTATTTTGAGTTTACCGCAATTGATTATCCAATGAGTCTCTGCTTTCTTATATTTAGATACACCTTCTTTACTCTTATTATATGTTAGATGTTCCATTCCATATAGGCGCAACATATGAACATCCAAACATAGTGTACGACACTCATTAGGATGGATCATCTCAAGAGCAAAACTTACTTTAGCCATACCTAAACCCATAATTCTATTTACAATAGAATCACGCTTTTTAACATGATATTTTTTAGTGGTAAGATAAAAATCTTTAGGATTTTTCCAAAATTGCTGACTAAAATTCCAGATATACTTGGTGCGATTGTTATGTAAGCCAACACCAGAGGTTGCTAGTTTTTGCCTTAAAATTTCTTGATCAGTAATCCACTCATTAAAGTTCTTAATGGCTTGATAACCAGAGCAATTACCTTTCCAAGTAGTGTGAACAGAGCAATAAGCAAAGAGATAACGCCTGAAAATATCATCGGTATTCTGTGGTCGTACACTTTCCCAATACTCCTTATATGAAACTATCTTATCTTTTGGAAAACTAGCAAAAAATTCGTCGGCCTTAGACTTAGAATAAGTTGTATTCTTGATCTTCTTTTCAAGAGTGGTTTCCATAATTTCCTCCAAAGTGTGTAGTGTGATTGTACACTATTCAAGTCGGCTTGTCAAGGTTACTTACTTGAGAATTCTTGTTTCTTGGCAAGCCACAAATATTTATATATGTGTTTTATATCAAATTTATATTCTGCGAAGATTTTTTGTATAGAATCTATTGTGTAGTATGTACCAGCATGAGATGCTCCTCGATAAGAGTAATGAATACCCTGCTTATCTTCTAATCTATCTATATCAGATATATTTATACTAAATAAGAAAATACTATTTCTATGTAGACATTTATTTAGCATTTTTAAGCACTGCTTTAATTGATCCGGCCCACAGTGTATAAAAACCTGAATAGCAATAGCAATATCTACTGTTATATCTGGTATATCAAAATCTTTATTGAAGTAAAATACTGGTTTTTTAAAGTCTACAATTTCTGGTATTAGTTCATTCTTTAATCCTTCCTCTACCATCATATTCTCTGGTTCTAAACCATAATAATTACCGGTATTCAAAAAAGGAATAAGAAATCGACCAGTTCTTAGTGATCCACAACCTATATCTAGTAAACGAGTTTCTGGAGATAGTCCATTATTAAATAAATGTTTTATTACTAATCGTGGAATAGTATTCCAATTATCCGCTGGACCAACAAAAGTTTGATAGTTTTTTAGCAAATTAAGATTATCAGTCATAGTAATCTCTCTGAACCATGTAAAAACTTAAATGTTGGAAATCTTAAACTGATACCACCATCTTGGTTTTTTGTCTCTTCAAAATATTGAACAGTAATGATTTTATTTTGTATTTTTTGTGGATTTTTATAGAATGATTGTCGTTGATCTATACTAAATCCACTCCCAACCCTAACGTCATAGCCTTTATGCTTAATGGTTACACAACTAAGCATAGTTTCTTCTGTTTCTTGACCATCTTTAACATAACGAAATGGTCCCATTTCAACGTCAATAACCTCGTACTCGTCATCTGCGAAGGACTTATATTTTAGAAGGTCTTTGGATCGCTTACCCTTATAGGGTTCGTCTGCTCTCAACATAAGACCCTCCCATTTTTTCTCAGTAGATTTAGCAACCCACTCAGCAAAATGATCGTCGTTCTTAATCTTGTCTTGATCTAGTACCGTCAAACATGAACATTCATTAAACTTCATAGTTCCAATAAGATCGGCATACCTAATAGAATACGGCCTATTATAGTCGCCCTTTTTGCTATAAAACTCATCATGAGTTATTAGGTCAAAAATTTTATAAGATGGATTGGGGATGGTATGATCTTTCTTCTTGAGTTGTTTCATAATTCCCTGAAAATCTTCATTACCATCTTCGTCCACAAGACAAAGTTCTCCATCAAGAACTACATTAGAGATACCAAGAGCCTTAATGCCACCAGCAACAATATCCAGAGTTTCAAAACTCTTTCCTGTGCGGGAATAGAAAGTAGCGTCACCATTATTGTCAACAATAGCAATACATCTAGCACCGTCAATCTTTCGACTAACATACCATCCATCCTTCCAGTCTACAATATTAGGATCGTATTTGTCAGCAAGAGCAACACTAAACTCTGGAATATGATCTGGAATAGCCTTGTTGATTATCTTATCACCAGCACGGGTTTTCAAATCCTTATCAATAATACAATGGATAAGTTCTTCATACTCGTCATGATGTTCAATAAAACTGTTTACCGCACCAATAGCATCGTGACCAGTAATCTTACGATTCTTTAGATCATTAAGAAGATCAAAGAAATTATCGTATTCATTATTTCGTGCAACAAGATGGCTCTTCTTCTTTAGATTATCACCAGTGACATTATACTGCCAAAGGGGATGGTATGTATAAAGAAGAATTTTCTTAGTAAAATTTGCAGCATCACTTTTATGATTGCAATAGTCCTCAATAATTCCCTGCTTATCAATAGTGCTGCTTGTAGCCCTAAGATCACGAACCATTCCCCAAACATAATCAAAATGATGCTCGTTGTTCATTCCAAAGTCTCCTGTGTTTCTTCTAGCATATCACACTTATCGGTGTTTGTCAAGAGGCAACTTGAATAATTCCTGTACTGTCTACTAATTTTTATATCTTAACATAAATCATATGATTAATTATATCAATTCCTTCATCGGAGAATGTTCTGTTAAATATTGTGGTCTACCTGTTGTATCAACCAATGTTGTTTGACTAACATCTACTCCAAGGCTATGATATAATGTAGAAAATACTTCTTGAACATCTACTGGACGATCTAATGCGTGTTCTCCAAGTTTATTTGTTGAGCCAATTACTTGACCGTGCCTCATTCCTCCGCCAAATAATAAAGCACTATTAACTTGAGGCCAATGATCTCTACCACTATCTTTATTAATTTTAGGAGTTCTTCCAAACTCTCCCCAAACAATAACCGTTGTAGTATCAAGCATATCTGATCTTTCCAAGTCATCTATTAAAGCAGATAAGCACTGGTCTAATTTTGACCCATGATCTCTTACTAAACCAAAATTATCGCCGTGGCTATCCCATCTGCCATAACTTAATGATACTACTCTAACTCCACATTCTATTAATCTTTTTGCTATTAATAAATGAGTATTAACAGTTGGCGCACCATCATATTGAAATTTATATGGCTTACCATCTCCATACATTGATAGAGTATCTTGATCTACCGTAGATAAGTCTAAAGCATTTAATAATTTACTATCTCTCAGGATATCAAATGCTTTTTGAGTAAATATATCTGCACTTTGTATATTTTGTTTAATATCTAGTGTTCTATTAAGATTATCTAACTGAGATAAAAGTTGTTGTCTATTATTTAGTCTAGTTATATCTCCATGTAATATCATATCGCTTAAACCATCTCCATGAGGTTTAAATGGATTCATTGATGATCCTAAAAATCCACCTTCACCAGAATCGCTCCAAGGAATGTGCTTTGTGGTTTCTGCTAGTCCCACAAAAGGTGGCACAGAAGAATCTACTGGCCCATATAACTTGGATATTGCTGATCCTATAGATGGTCGCCCCCCAATACTTTTTAAACTATCCGGCTTCCATCCTGTCATACATTGATAAGCAGCGTGATCTCCATGACTGCCAGTAATAGAACGAATAATAGTACATTTATCCATTCTTTTAGCAAGGTTAGGGAATACTTCACAAATTTGAACTCCATTAACATTAGTATTGATTGGATTAAATACTCCACGAACTTCTAATGGAGCATCGGGCTTTAAGTCCCATAAATCTAAATGTGGAGGACCGCCTGCTAAAAAGATGTTAATTAACGCTTTGTGTTTTTTACCAGTGTCTTGGGCCTTTAGTATTTGAGGTAGACCCATAAAAGACGATCCTAAAAATAATGATCCTATACTAAGAAAACTTCTTCTGTGTAGTATCATATAAACCCCTTATTTAGAATAGTTCATTAATAACTCTACCACTATTAGCAATCTTCATTGGTCGTCCATTCTTGGATGTAAAAATTGTTTCCAATGAAATATCTAATGATTTTAATACACTAGCCATTAAATCTTGTGAAGTATATGCTTCGCCAATAATCTCTTTACCATCCTCATTAGTTTCACCAACAGTTATACCACTCTTAAATCCAGCACCACCAACCACAACACTCCAACTTCTAGCCCAATGATCTCGTCCAGTATTACCATTAATATTTGGTGTGCGACCAAATTCTCCCATCCATATAATTGCTGTATTATCTAGTAGTCCTCTTTGTTCTAAATCTTCAACCAACGCACTCATCGCTTGGTCTAATTCTGGTAATTTGCGTTCAGATAATGTAGCAAAAATATCGGTATGATTATCCCAACCACCCAAATCAACTTCTATAAATGGTACACCAATTTCTACTAATCTTCTTGCCATCAAGCATCCTCTACCAAAACTAGTATTTCCATATCTTTCTTGAATTTCTTTTGGTTCTTTATTTACTTTGAAAGAATTCATTTGATCCGTTGACATAATTTTAACAGTTTTGTTTAGAATCTTGAAATGATCGCTTGCTAAACTCCCTCTTTTTTCATCAATAAATTTAGTTTCAATAGATTGTAACATCTGTAGTCTATCCATCATCCTGTTTTGCTCAATGCCAAAATCTAGATTTCTAATATTGCCATTGCTATCAACCACAAAAGGATTATATGTTGCTCCTAAAAATCCAGCATTAACACTTGGGCCTCCAACACTAATGAATGGTGGAATATCTAGTTGGCTATTATTATTTATTAATTCATGAGAAATAACACTGCCGTAACTAGGATGTTCAATAGTTGGAGAGGGAACATATCCAGTATGAAGATAATATCGTCCTCTCGTATGGTCTGCTTCTCTGGTACTCATATTCCTGACAATAGATAAGTTGTGCATCTGTTTTGCTATTAGCGGAAGATGTTCACAAATTTGTACTCCATCAGCACTAGTGCTAATTGGTTTAAACGGTCCACCCGTTGCTGTTCCCGGTTTTAAATCCCACAGGTCTATGGTGCTTGGGCCTCCTCCCATCCACAAAAGAATCGCAGACTTGTTTTGTTTTTTCATCTCTTTGCTATTAGCAGCAAGAGCATTGATAAATGGAAAACTAGCAGCAGTAGCCGCTGAATGTGCCAAAAAATGTCTACGATTCATATTTTATCTACCTTTCTTGATGGTTTTTTCTCTAACATTCTTTTTTGATCATCTTTTGGTATATTATTTCCTCCACCATCCATATTGGGTTTTGGTGGTTCAGTATAAGAACCTATCCACTTATATCCCATAGGCGTATCTAGTTCAATAGAAGCAATATAACTCCAAGGAGTATTCGGAAAATGATTTATAACATATTCCAAGTGATATTTGGCAGAGTTGAATATTTTTTCTAATTGGCTATTTTTTATGGTTAGTTCGTCAGAATATTCTAGCGTCCATGTGTTAATTTTGTCGTTATCTTTTTTTATACCAGATTTGGCAGTAGCAAGTGTCAAGTTATATGATTCTGCTCTACATTTAGCAGCGCATATTCTTCCCATTGCTAAATGATAACTGGCATCCCATCTTTTATCTTTGATAGAGTCGCTATATTTTTCAACATCTTGTAGTATTGACCAAACATTATTTATTTGTGGCTCTATTAATGCGGCAAATCTTTGTGCCATATTAAGCTGTTCAGCAAATTCGCCTTCAGTAAATGCTGAAAACTTCATGGTTTGATCACCAATAATGTTCAGTGGAATTTGACAAGCTTTAACTAATGCTGAGTAAACTTTATTTGTTGATATTTCTTTGTTCTGATATGATATATTAGAATAATCTGGCCTATACATTCTCATATTTTCATCTTTAAAAAAGACACTAATATTTGATGCCAATGGTGCTATATCTGATCGTTTAACTTTATTGTTGGAGCGATTTGGATGAATACTAAAATAAATACCACCAGTATCAGCACACAATTTGCTTAACCCAAAAGAACCAAAGCCACTATCTATTGCCTCGTTATCAATAGGTAAACTTTGAAGATTTAATACTGTTGGAAATAAACCGTCTGGCCCCTGTTGAATCTGAACCCATCTTGGTTCTTGATTAAATTTTGGATCTGGATCAACGTACTTAAATTCTACAACACTTTTGCCGAATGGTGCTGGTGGAGCAACAGCATAAATAGATACTCCATTTCTTCTACATGAATTTGATACCAATTCTAGATTTTGTATATCGTCTCCAACCTCGTCGGTAAAGATGACGATCATGGTTCTATTATCTCTTTTAGATGGATATATTTTGCATAGTTGTCCAACAGCGGAATAAATATTCTCTATTCCAGATTCATCTAATTTGATATTGGTTATTGATTTAATAAGAGTGTCTAAATCACTTGTTGGCTCTTTGTTAATTATTTGCAATCCTTCACCAAAACTAACAATAACATGATTAACATTTTTAGTAGTGTTTTCTGATAAATTCAATTCATATAGGATTTTCTCAAATCTATTTTTGATTTCCTCTCTTTGTGAGGACACACTAATAGAAGCATCTAGTAACCACAATACATTAACATTTTTATCTGATGCTACATTAATAATTTCTGCGGTTAATCTATCAATCGCTCCACCAATAGATTGTTCTGAAGATATTCCATTACCTATTGCATCTCCAACACCACTCAATAGATCAATATTAGTAAAGTCTTGAGAAGGCTCATATAGTTCCTCTTGTGGTATGCTTTGAGGAACATCAATAGTCATTAATTCTGGTTGTGTTTGTAAAGAAGATTCTCTTGTGGCCTCTGCTATTTCTTCACTAATATTTGTTTCTGTTTCACTAAAGTTGTAGATTTGCGGCAATACTGGTTCTATAATTTCTTCTTCTTCGTGTTTAGTAAAAATAATAGGTATTTGTTTTACATATTGTGGCACATCAATCGCCAGTAATGACATTGATAATAGTGCTACAATATGCAGCACCAAAGAAAGTATCAAACCATTATGAGAGTATTCCATTGATGTGTTTATACCCATTGTCAATAATTTTTACTGGCCTATCGCCTGGGGCTATTAATGCTTTACTGTAATCAATACCTAGTAAATGATAAATAGTTGCTGCCCATGCTTCTGGTGATACAGGATTGTCTTGTGGCTCATTAGACGTTGCATCGCTTGTTCCATAACTTAATCCTCTTGCAATTCCTCCTCCAGCCATTACTGTACTAAATACTCTAGGCCAATGATCTCTGCCAGCATCTGGATTAATTTTTGGTGTGCGACCAAATTCACTACCAACTAACACCAATGTACTATCCAGCATTCCTCTTTCATCAAGGTCACTAATTAGTGTAGCAAACGCTTGATCAAATGCTGGTAGAGAGTTTTGTATACCATTGGCAATATTTTGGTGCATATCCCATCCACCATAAGTCATAGTAATAAATCTAACACCAGACTCAACTAATCTTCTTGATAATAACATTCTCATTCCAGCAGCATTTCTACCATAACGGTCTTTTATTTTATCATCTTCTTTATTCAAATCAAATGCTTCTGTAGATTTTGGCGTGTTAAGTAAAGCAAAAGCATTTTCATAGAATTTATCTACAGCAATTAATGGGTCGCTTTGTTTATTTCTTTTTACAAATTCACTATTGTTAACAACATCTAACATTCGTTTACGAAAAGCAAATCTCTCTGCGTCTACACCATCGGGTAATTTTAAATCTCTAACTTGAAAATTCTTATCTTCTGGATTACTTCCTAAACTAAATGATGAATATGAATGACTTAAATATCCAGAGCCAGCAAATTCATTGGCTACATTTGGTACACTAACATACGGAGGTAAATTATTTCTTATACCTAGTTCATAACTAACAACCGACCCTAAACTTGGATAATTTAATGCTGGAGATGGTCGCCAACCAGTAAACATATTATTAGTTCCACGCTCATGGGCGGTTTCTCCATGAGTCATTGATCTAATAACAGTTATCTTATCTGCAATCTTTGATGTTTGTTCTAAATATTGACTAAATTGAGAGCCTAGAACATTAGTATTAATAGCAGATAATGGCCCTTTGTATTCTACTGGTGTCAATGGTTTTGGGTCAAATGTTTCTTGAGCAGCAAATCCACCCGGTAGATAAATATAGATAACAGATTGTGCTTTAGCGTTGGGTGCTATGCTATCTTCTGCTTTTAGTTGCAAATAATTTGGTAAGTTTAAACCCAGCCCACAAAGACTACCAACTTGTATAAAATTTCTCCTGCTAAACATTGTTCCCTCTTTTCCATTCTATGTATTCGTTGTGTTCTAAAAAACTTTGATTTAATCTATTGACTAAAGTTGATCCTGTTTTCACAAAATACCCAGGAATTATACTGTGAAATAATAATAGTAATCCAGCTTTAATGCAAGACAATCCATGACCACCAGCAAACCGTAAATGCTGTAAATATGTCATTTTATTTTCTTGTAAATGTTTCAATGAGATTTTAATCATAATTATATCTGTTCTATAAGAGAGATCCTAAAACAAATACACTTTTAAATGGACTGGGCGGGAGTCGAACCCGCGTCTTGCTATAATTTTTAATATAAACTCTACAAGTTTATTTTGTTCATAAAAGTTTGGGTTAGTTAAAGAACAAACAACATTCGCCAACCCTAGTGACAAATCTTAGCCTATCACCCGTCACCAATGATAGGAGCGAAAGGATTTTACAACGATCTTTTGGACGCTACCTTCATCGCTTCCGAAGATCGTCACCGCTTAAATTAAGCAGCGAGGGCTAACTGAGTATTGCCAGTTATAGCATTTGGTAGACTTTTAAAGTGGCCTGTCCACCAACCACTACTTGCACTTTATATTAAATATTATTCAATCGATACCTTTACCAGCCCTTCTATTGTAGTTATATTGAAATAAATAATTAAACGCTTTAATTATCCCGTCTAAATTATCTCCTAGACTACCTATACCAGTATTACACCTATCGCATAACCAACCCCTAAATTCTTGAGTATCATGATCATGATCTAAGCACCATTTCTCCGGTTTTTTACCACAGCAACTACATAGTATAGGTTTGGGCGGTGCTTGTTTGTATAATTTATGTCTTATTTTTGTTTGTTTTTTGATACATTTTTTACATCGTGTATCTAGATTATCTTTATGATGGGTATGTTTTGGAAACGATCCATAGTTTTTTCTTTTATTACAATATATACAGATTTTACGAGGCATTGGTAATTAAATGTATATTCCTATCTATAATAAACCCCGATATGCTGATTATCAACATACCGGGGTTATTATAAATAGTTAAAGTATCAACGAGAACGTTGTTTTCTTGATATTAAACCATATCTAGTTTCTCCTGTCCTACCTGTAGTTGTTACTACATTATAGCCACGAGATTTCAGTACAGGCTTAATATCACTAATAGTAGCCCTAAGATTAGCAACATTAAACATACTCTTTGCGCTATTCTGACTAAGAGTATTACCTCTCATTAAATAACTCATAACTTTATTCTGCTTAGTATTATTTGTCACTGTTAACATTTATATTCTCCTAAAAGTTAGAATCCTAATCTATAGTATCACAACCAACCATATTGTCAATTATGTTATTCTTCTTTAGTCCAAAATACCATTGTTTTCTTCTTACTATCCCAAGCACAATTTATCTTATCTTCGCCACACAGTTTAGCCAATCCTACTTGATATATAATATCAGATATTTCTTCTAATAAATCAGATAAAATTCCCTCATTTATAATCACTGGCCCATCGTCATCATTAAGCCTACGACATTTTACAAGAGATATAATCTGATTGATAGAAATAAAATTATCTAAATTTTCCGTATATTTTTCTGATAGTGTTTCAGCAGCATTTCTTCTAACAATTTCTGAAAATGTTTCTAGATCAGTGATAGCAAAATTATTCATTGAATTCACCTATCCTGTTGTGTAATTGTATCAAATATATTCTGAGCCTCATTATCAATTATATTTTGCATTTTAATGATTGAAGAGATGTCGCAATCTGGAAAATATGTTGTTATAAGTTTATGCAATTGAAATAATCCTCCCCTAACCTGATCTCTGTAGTCTATAATTTTATTTTTTTGATATATATAATCACGATCTTTGATCATATTGTTTTTTCTTTATTTTTCAGTTTTAGAAGTTTATGCTTAGTTTTCCAGACTCCTGTTTCCTTATTTTGAATATCTGGACCCATATAAATGTGACAAAAGCCACCTTTCTCTGAGTAGGCTATAATGCCATTATCGTCTATTTTTTGAACAACAAACCTTCCACGATAACCCATTGGTACAAATTCTTGTTTACGATTCATATAGTATGGACCGCCAGTAACCTTGATACGATCACCAGTAAGTAGTTCTTTCCAATTAAAATCACGAATAATTTTAGTATTTAGTTTTTCTTTGCTTTGTACCTTAAAAACAAAAGGACTATGGCATTGTGGACAAGCATAGGCTCTTGGGCCGGTACAATGACCACAATTATCGCAACATTTTTTACCTTTAGGCATCCTACATCTCCTTGCTGACTATGAATCTGTTTAAGACCAGTATATCACAGTTATCGGTATTGTCAAGTCTACTCTTTAGAATTTTTCTCCATTTAGTGGATCTTTTTCATATGGATATTTAAATACTCCAAGATATTCTTTCCTACTATGTTTTATAAACTCTAGCAATTCATTAAAACACGTTTCACACAATTGTATATCATATTTAGTACCATCTTTCAATGAATTATAGCCCCATGATGCTTCAAGAGTAGCATATTCGTTTCCGAACGTATCGTCTGTGCAACACAACCCGCACATATCACAATAGATTTTATCAAAAACTTTTACAGATTTATTTTTGAAAGTTTTCATTTACGCTCATAAGGTTTAACAACCCATCCTAGATTAAGTAGATCATGAGTTATTTCTAAAGTAACTTTTCCCTCATTACCACTACAATAAAAGTCCAAATAGTCTTCGCCTTTATTTCTTAAATCAGCGACTACTGCTCCAGCGTGTCTCCAACTACAAGTCCATTCTTCATCATTCTTAAAGAATCTGTTATTACACAAAGCACCATATAAGTCTCGTGCATAAAATGGATCTTGACATTTTTCTGCTATCCAATCCACCTTTAGTAAATCTTGTTCTAGATTTGCTTTCATGTCCATAAACTTCTTCTTATTTTAATGAGTTCTATTAATTTTGCTGTATCTTCTTTTTCATAATCTTGTTCAATATCATCGATAAGTTTGTAGTATTCTTCTCCGTGACTTTTTTTTGTAATAGTCATTAGTGGATCGTCGCGATTTGGTCGCTGTTTTGTCCACCACTCATACAATTCCTTGATTTTTATACTATCTTCTCTTTGAGTCCTATAAGATTCTTCTGGTAAATTATTTGCCCACTTAAAATAATCATATGCTGCTTCAATACATCGACCGTTTTTGAATTTATACTTTTTATTTCGATCCCACTTGCTTAGGTGAGCCAATTCTACTTCCACAAATTCCACTAATTCATTAAATAATCCATGTAGAATTCGCGTATCTAGATCGTACCATTCTCCTTTTTTAAGGCCGGTCTTTAAATTATGAGTTTGAGTTAA
>SXGQ01259957.1_pt1 | contig 15796 bp, 11 predicted proteins | sample 3178371 | NCBI WGS metagenome assembly SXGQ01 (sample SAMN11356859, study PRJNA531348) | freshwater metagenome | isolation source: freshwater sample F1-20 | place: China: Fuxian Lake, Yuxi | collected 2017-12-25
CCTCAAAACCTTCAGGGAAACCACCGGAATAGTCGACTTTGTTTGGATTTCTGGGCATTCAGGGAATCTGAACATACCAGATGGTGTGTACAGATCTGTTAGAAATCAACATGCCGCCCTCTCCCTAATGGAGGGACCCTGAACCGTTACCCAAGGTGGTAAGGGGCAGATCGAAAGGCGGTTAGACTGGCTTGGGAAGAGCGTGATGGCGAATCCTGTCACGGAAAGCGGCATGTTGCATCGGGTCGTGGCGATTCCACCTTGGAAGTTCCCTTTGACGGGAGCCACGGATTTGATTCGATCATGACACCCATGAGACTCCTTCTCCGTTCCCTTTCCGCGATGCTCCTCGGCTGCCTGCCGCTGGGTGCCCATGAGTCCGAACCTGACGCTGCGACTCCGGCTGCCGCGGCGGCTGCCCAGCTGAAGGTGCTGGTGTATTCCAACACCGGCTACTACCGGCATCCCGAGATCCCGAAAATCAACCGCTGGTTGGTCTTGTTAGGCCATGAGCAAGGCTTCGAGGTTGATGTCACGGAGCATTGGAAGGACCTCCTACCGGAAGCGCTGGCCCCATACGACGTGCTGCTGTTGAACAACGCCAACGAGCTGGACCTGGTGCTGCCGGAGGAACAGCGGAAGGCGGTGGAGGCGTGGTTCGCCACCGGAAAAAAGGGCATCGTGGGACTCCATGCCGCGCTGGTCCACCAGACGAAATGGCCGTGGCTGAACCAACTCGGCGGCTGCGATTTCAACAGCGACTCGGATTTCACCAAGGCCAAGGTCACGGTCGACCCCGCCGCGAAGGATCACCCCACGGTGAAGGGCCAACCGGCGGAGTTCTGGATCGAGGCGGACTGGACCAACCACGACCGCACGGTGACCGGATTACCGGGATTCCAGGTCCTGCTGCGGGTGGATGAAAGCACCTACGAGCCGGTGCGCGACTACTTCAAGACGCGCGGCGGCAAGCCGATGGGCAAGGATCACCCGATCGCCTGGACCCACGAACCCGCAGGAGGCGGCCGCTTCTTTTACACCGAATTCGGCCACGATCTCCGCTCGCTCGCGACGCCCTTCGTGCGCCGGCACATCCTCGAAGGCATCCTCTGGGCTGCCCGGCGGCCGCCTGCAGTGGCGGAATAGCACTTCTTCTTGTCGCAAGGCCTCCGGGTCCCCTGCGGTAAATGAAGCTCATCGACCGACACGGATGAAACCCAAACGATCAACCGCAGTTCCGCTCGGCCTGCTTCTTCCCATCGTCGCAATCGGGTCAGGCGCCGCCTTCGGCGAAGCGTCGGCGCCGTCCCATCCCTTCGAGCTTCCCCCGGCCACCGAAGCTCTGCTCGACCGCTACTGCTACAACTGCCACGACGAGGAAACTCAAAAGGGCGACACGCGCCTCGACGACCTTGCCGGGCTTGATACCGGCAAGCGCCTGGACCTTCTCAACCGGATACAGGAGCAGCTCTACTTCCAGCACATGCCGCCGGAGGACAAGCGCCAGCCCGACGAGGCAGAGCGGAAGGCGATCCTCGCATTCGTCGCGGGGGACCTCGCCCTGCACCAAGCCTCGACCCTCGAAGGAAAACTCCAGAAGCCGGAATACGGCAACTACATCGATCATGAAATGCTCTTCTCCGGCGAGCATCGCGATCTGCCAGGCTTCACCTCCGACCGCCGATGGCTGATCAGCGAGTTCATTTTCAGCGCGAAGTTTCAGCGCCTGTTAGATAACCGAACCACGCACCATGTGGCCGGAAAGAACATTCCGGTGCTCGGCAGCAGCAGGGTCCAGAACCTCAGCCTGACCAATCCTTTCCTACTGCCTAACAATTCCGGCGTCCGCTACTACGCGACCGAGGACCTGACCGGCGGCCACCTGTCGAGCATGCTGACGAATGCCCAGAAGACCTCCGAATACATCACCGGATTTCTAACAAAAAGAAACATCAAATACCTCCCCGCGATCAACGCGATCATGGCGCTGGAAGACCGGCATCAGGCCGCGCTCGCCCGGCGACGCGAGTTCCTCGAAGTCCACATCGCCCGGCTGTGTGAGGAGCTGTATGGCAACGGGAACGCCGCCCTTTTGCCGGAGTTCAAACCGGTGGCGATCAATGCGGTGAAGGAGCTCGCAGCGGGGGAAAAATACAAGAAGGCGCCCATCCACGTCGCCCTGAACACGCTGAAGTCGCTGGAAGCGGACACCACGGTCTATCCGCTCCTGCTCGATCCCAAGATCGCGAAGCTGGGCGACGATGAGTTCCGCGAGCTGTGCGAGCGGACCTGGTTCTTCGCTGGCGACCACGAGCGGACGATCCAAGGCCGCATGACCTTGCTCCGCGACTACCTTCCCGATTTCCGCGCGCATGTCGAAAAGGAGCGCCAGCGGATCAAGCCGGTCGTTCTCAAGCCGCTCGAAGATGGCGAGTTGGAAATCCTCCACGCCTCGATCCGCAAGCACCGGAACAAGGGCGACTTCCACAACGCGATCATCGAAAAGTGCATGGAGGACTGGGCGCAGGGCTTCAATCAAGAGCGCATCGCCGCCGGGCCGCCGTCGGACGCGTTGTTCGCGGAATTGATCGACCAGCTGAGCATCAAGATCCTGGAGCGCGTTCCGACGTCCGCGGAAGCCGCCGAGTATCTCGCCCTCGCGAAATCGTATGCGGGCAAGCTGGGGAACCTGAAGGCCATCGAAAAAATCATCCAGACCTTCATCCTTTCGAGCGAGTTCGTCTACCGCAGCGAGTTCGGCAGCGGCGAGGCGGATGCGTTCGGCCGGCGCATGATGTCGCCGCGCGACGCCAGCTACGCCCTAGCCTACGCATTGACCGATCAAAGCCCCGACGCCGACCTCGCGCAAGCCGCCGCGGAAGGCAGGTTGAACACCCGCGAGGATTACCAGCGCGAGATCGTCCGCATGCTTGGAAGACGGGACCAGACCTACCTCATCGATCCGGTGCTGGCCGATCAGAACCATCGCGACAACACGACCCGCATTCCCATCCGCAAGCTGCGCTTCTTCCGCGAGTTCTTCGGCTACCCGGCGGCGTTCAGCATCTTCAAGGACGAGAAGCGCTTCGGCGGCGACCGGCTCCCAGACGCGACCGCGCGCCTGGTCAACGAGACCGACCGCCTGGTCGAGCACATCCTTGAAGCCGACCGGAACGTCTTCGAGGAACTGCTGACCACCGAGAAGTTCTACGTCTATCACGACGGCGACAACGAGCGCATGCAGGCCGCCGCCGACCGGCTGCGGCGCATCTACGACTACTTCAAGGACCTCGATTGGAAGAACTTCACGAACGAGGACCTGATCGAGCACGGCGAAATCCTGCGGGAGGTCAAGATGCGAAGCATCGATCCCGACAACCTCACGGCGAGGAATCGCCAGGGAACCACGATCCAGCTCTTCAAGAAGTCGATGACCACCATCGTCGCACGTCTCGAAAAGGGCCAGAAGGCGGCCGCGCCCTTCGACCTCTACCGCGGCTACGGCTACGACTTCATGACCGGCTACCATGTCTCGAAGTTCTTCAACATCCGCCTGGACGACTGGGACTACGAAACCCAACAGCCTGCGAAAGTTCCCAACCGCAAAGGCATCCTCACCAGTCCCGCATGGCTGATCGCGTTCGCCAAGAACACCGAGACGGACCCCGTCCACCGCGGCAAATGGGTGCGTGAGAAATTGCTCGCCGGCACCATCCCCGACGTGCCGATCAGCGTAGACGCCGCGATTCCCGAGGACCACGACCGGACCCTGCGCGCCCGGTTGGCGGGCGCAACCGAGACGGAGTACTGCTGGAAGTGCCACGACAAGATGAACCCGCTCGGCTACGTCTTCGAAAACTACGATGACTTCGGCCGCTTCCGGCTTGAGGAGTCGCTCGAGTATCCGGACAAGCTGGTCAAGAAGGGCCCCGACAAGCCCGAGCTGCTCGAGGATAGCCGCGATATCTTTCAGACCCTGCCGGTCGATTCGACAGGTCACCTCGACGGCACCGGCGACCCTTCGCTGGACGGGGAGCTGAAGGACGCGATCGACCTGGCGGACCGCCTCGGCAAGTCGCGGCGGGTCCGGCAGTCGATCATCCGGCATGCCTTCCGCTTCTTCATGGGGCGCAACGAATTCCTCACCGACTCGAAAACCCTGATCGACGCCGAGCAGGCTTATGTGGAGAGTGGCGGAAGTTTCGATGCGGTGATCGTTTCGCTCCTCACCTCGGATTCCTTCATCTACCGCAAACCCTTAGACAACTAGAGCCATGAACAGCAGAAGAGATTTCCTGAAGATGTCTGCCCTCGGCACGGGCTTCATGGCGCTGGCACCGTCGTTCAACCAGTTGTTCGCGGCACCGGCCAGCGCTGCGACGGGATTTCCGAAGCGCTTCGTCTTCATCCGCAAGTCGAGCGGTCTGCGCCCGCTGGAAATGGCGCTCCCCACGTTCTCGAACCGGGACAAGGAGCTCGATGCGCAGAAGCAACCGATCGAAGCGGATCTCGACAAGCACGAGCTGCCCTTCTGGCTGCAGGGACTCGATGGCCACAAGGAAAACCTGACCATCCTGCACGGTCTCTCCGCGAAGATGAGCGAGAACGTCCACTACTCGTTCTCGTCCGTCATGGGCTGCTTCAAGTCGAACCGCAACACCCTCAGCGCGATCAAGCGCACGACGGTCGACTTCGAACTCGCCAAGCTCTTCCCCTCGCCCTTCGGCCATGTCGAGCTATCCTTCGCCGACGGCCGCACCGGCATCGTGTCCGGCTACTCCGCGCCCGCCCCGCAGACGCGGAACTACTGCTACGCCGATCCCGAAACCGCGCGGGCCGAGCTCTTCAAGTCGGTGCTGAATCCCGAGGCGGTGAACTCCGACAACGACATGCTTTCCTTCCTCCAGAGCAAGGAAGGCCTCGCGGCGAGCGGCATCGCCGGCCACGAGAAGCGGCGGCAGGAAATGCAGGTCGAATCGATCGAGGCGATCCGCGAGCGCAACAAGAAGCTGATCAAGCTGTCCGATTCGCTGGCGAAATTCCTTCCCGAGATCTCTCCCGTCCATGCGAACGGCGGACCGGACGCCACCACGCCGGAGAAGCAGGCGGCGATGACCGACGTGCTCGTGGCAGCCTTGAAGGCGGGCCTCACCAACGTGGTCACCTACACGATCGATGACCTGGGAACGCCGATCATCGGCTTACCCGGGAACGAAACCGACCGCGTCGGCATCCACCCGCTGGGCCACGACGAAGCCTTCGGCGGCGTTCCCGCATGGAAGACCCGCGAGCAGATCCGGATCAGCCACGTGAACCAGATCAAGACGATCGTCGAAAAGCTCAAGCAAGTCCCCGAAGGCAACGGAACGATGTTCGACAACACGATGGTGATGTATTTCCCGGAGAACGGGGAGACCCACCACGGCATCGGGCTCGAGTCCCCCTTCATCATCCTGTCCGGCCGCAACTGCAACCTCGACATCGCAGGCCGCTACTTCCGCCTGCCCGTCCTGGGCGTGGAAGGCCACAAGACCCTCGGCAACTGGTACACCACCTTGCTCAACGCCCACGGGAACCCGATCGAGCACTACGGCGATCTCGACCTCGAGATGGCGCGCAAGAAGCTGCCTCAGACCGGGGCGATCGAGCGGTTCATTTCCTAACCACCACTTTGCCGGCTCAAGCTACGCCATCATCGCTTGAGCCGCCGCGCGGGAAAAAAACCCGTGGAGCACCGGAGCCCTTCAATGCCCCGCGAACCGCTGCTCGAAAAAATTTCAACAGATTGTCCTGCCACGCGGCGGTCGTTCGTCATTGCCTTGAAGCGCGGCCACCCGGCACACGCCATCATCATCGAACCATCCGACCTAACATCCCATGAACCATCGCACACTCCTCCTGGTCATCGCCGCCTGCGCGATTCTTCCTTCCTGCCAAACCGGCCAAACCACGCACGCCGCCTGCGCCGAAATGACTCCTTACAAGGGCTCGGCCGCGTTCGAACGGATGAAAACACTCGTCGGCAAGTGGTCTGCGGAATCGCCCACCATGGGAAAAATGAACACGGAGTTCCGACTCATCGCCGGGGATTCGGTGATCGAAGAACGCTTCGCCGCCAACACGCCGATGGAAATGCTGAGCGTCTATCACGACGTGAACGGCAAACTCACCATGACGCACTATTGCATGCTGCGGAATCAACCGCGGATGAAGCTGGTGAAAACCACCGCCGACTCGCTGACCTTCGACCTCGCACCCACACCCGGGCTGAACCCCGCAAAAGACATGCACATGCATGGCGCGACCTACACCTTCATCGACGCGAACCACTTCAAACTCGAAGGCGTCTCATGGAAAGACGGCAAAAGCATCCCCTGCGGCCCTCCGGTCATTTTCACACGCCGGTAATTCAGGATGCGACGGCCGGACAGGGTGACTGAGATCGCCCGCGTGTTGGTGCTTCGCACCCAATCGCAATTTCCGCTTGCGAAACATTCGAGCGAGGTGCCGGGATAGGTCGGCGAACCGTAGGACATCTGCTAGGCCCCGCGCTGCAATGCCTTGAACAACTACGGCAGATGCAGTGGAATCGGCCAACCGATGGCCGCATCCCATTCGAATAAAACCTACTGGGCATTCATTTCCTATTCATCAAAGGACAGGAAGTGGGGGCAATGGCTGCACAAACGGCTTGAAAATTATCCGATACCCAAGGAGTTCCAAGGCACGGAGCTTTCCGAAGGGGTCAGGCTTGGAAAATTTCTGCGCCCGGTGTTTCGTGACCGGGATGAACTCGCCGGCTCTTCGAATCTCGGACCTGCGATCCTCAATGCCCTTCAAGAATCCCGCTATCTGATCGTGCTCTGCTCACCAAATTCCGCGAAGTCGGCTTGGGTGAACAAGGAGATCGAGGACTTCAAAAGATTGTGCGGAGAGGAGAACATTCTCGCTCTGATCCTCGACGGTGTTCCCAACGCCTCGTCCGGTGCGGCTGGCGATCCTTCGCTGGAGTGCTTCCCGCCAGCCCTCCGCTATCCTGCCGAACCGTTGGCTGGAGATTTGAGAAAAGAGGGCGACGGCAGACAGCGCGGCTTCCTCAAGGTCCTTTCCGGCATCTCCCAATTGGATTTCGACAGCCTTTACCGCCGCCACGAGCGGGCGCAGCGCAACCGGCGAATGCTTGCGGGTGGATTCGCGCTTTCAATCATCGTAACGTTGAGCGGCTTGAGCTGGTTTGCATTCGATCAGAAGGCGAAGGCTGTCGCCCAAAGCGTTGAAGCGGTTAGGGCGCGCAATGAAGCCCGTGCCGAACTTGCGAGTTCGCTGTTGTTCCAAGGACAGGCGGCGATCTCGGGAGGCGCCTTCCGCGACGCCCTGCCACCGCTCGTACGAGCTGCGGACCTCTACTCGGAGATCGGAGGTCGTCCTGCCGAATTGGAGCGACTCCTGCGCATCGCGGTGGACAAGAACCACCTGATCGCAGACTTCCGCGCGCATCAGGAAGCTGTCGCTCTCTCCCAATTCAATCCGGATGGAACCTCGCTGCTTACCACCACCTTGGTTTACGGCGACCTCGCCGTGTGGGACACGGAATCCTGGAAATACCGCTTCACGAAATCTCTCGACAACCTCCGACATGCGGCTCTTTCCGGGGATGCCAAGAGCGTAATCACCATCCAAAGCCAACGCGGGGACGAACCGGGAAAGCCCGCGGCGACCCATTGGAACCGATGGAGTGCCACTGATGGATCCCTGCTCGAAAGCATGACAATTCCTGATCTCTCGGCCGAACATTTTCCACTGACAGCCGACAGGCCATTGCAAACCTTTCAGACATCAAACCAGTTCAGCCGGAAAACAGGCGAGCCGGTGAGATTGGAAATCCGGTCGACCGACTCGAACAAGCGAATCGCGGAGTTTGAATTCAACACCGAGGAGTTCCTGTCGGGTTTTACCTACTTGCCGGACTCCGGACTCCTCATCATCGAGAAGGAATCAGGAACCGCAGTAACAAGCCGCTCTTCGGACATCACCGGAGAGAGAAACCTAACCGGCGCGGAGAAATACATGGGTGATTGGCTCGTCTCCGACGACGGGAAGAGGCTTTTCGGCCGCACCCGGAACGACAGCGGCCGCTGGCTCGTTTGGGACATCTCTAGCGGTGATTTGGTCCAACAAACGGATGGCAAACCCAACCTTTCCATCGACATGGACGGTATCGCTTTTTCCGATGACGGGGCGTTCATCACCACCATGTCCAATCTCGGCTTTGCAATCCGGAAGGTCGACCTCGGCTATTGGGACATTGAATCACCCGAAAAAGTCCGCACCGTCCTCGCTGATGGAATCCACGCGGTGGCGGCATCTTCCAACCTCCAGATTCGGGACCTTACCACCGGTCTAGAAACAACCTATCCCACCGGCACCCGTGACAGTTGGCGCATCGATCTGCACCTCGCCACCCAACGCCTCGTATCATTCGACCGTAACGGCCGTGTTATGGTTTTCGAACTAACGGAATCCGAACTTCTGCCGGTGCCAGGCATGGAGTCGCGGCCCATCGCCTTGATGCGAACCAGCGAGGACCGCTCGCAAGCTCTCCTCCGGACGGCGGAAAATGACATCATCGTGTGGGATGTGGATGCCGAACGAGAGGTCTCCCGCCTTCACGGTGCCGCCGTTTCGAAAGATTCCGATTTCGAATGGCTGCCCGGGGCGAACCGCCTGCTGACCCGCGATTCCCCGCAGTCCACTCCGTTAGAGGCAAAACCCCAGACTATTCGGGTCCATGACACCAAATCCGGTGAAAAACTGCTCGAACTCGGGGACTCGTTCGCATGGGGACTCACCCCGGACGGCCGGACCCTGCTCGCGATGACCCGCAAAGGCCTCGCTCTTCATCCTGTCAGCCGCGCCGGCGGAATCATTCCGCTGCGCGAGCCTTTCGACGGGAATTCCGAACTGTCCAGCCAGACAGGATTCTCCTCCGACAGCAGCCTGGTGGCCATCGCCGCATCTAACGGAAAAGTCGTCCTGCACGACGTAATGACCGGCGAGCTGCGGAAATCCTTCGATCTCGGACGTCCGGATAAAGAGGGCTGGATCGAGCACAGCTTCAGTGCCGTTCACTTCCATTCCGATGACCGCGGCTTGCTGGTCGGCTCCAACATGGGGACCTCCTTCCTCATCGATCTAGCCACCGGCGAGGTGCAGACGAAACCGCAGTTCCGCATGGAACACAACTCCTACTTCAGCCTGCAGGACGAAGGCCGCATGCTCATCCACGGATCCCACAATCCCGTGCGCTTCCATCGCTTTCCCAGTCTGGAAGCCATCTCCACGTTCGCCGGAAATTGCGAGCGCATCACCGTGTTTCCCGGGGAATCCCGCTTCTTCAGCGAATACCGCTACGGCGAAATGGTGTTCGGAGATCTATCATCAGGACTGGAAATCCACACCTTCGAGAACCCAATCGCCGCATCACCGCATCACGGGTTGGTGGCGGTCCGCGGCGACTCGGACATCAGGATCCTCGACTTCCGCACCGCCAAGCCAGTCAAGACCACTCCCGCGGACTTCATCAATGACGGCTTCTTCAGCAGCGACGCCCGGTTTCTCTATCCAATCTCCTCCGATGGCATCCTTCTCAAACTGGAAGTCAGCTCAACTTTCGATGAGATCCTGCACAAGGCCCGTTTCGAAGCGCCACGCTGATCTCTCCAAACTTGAGGTGACGACCTCCCCCGCCCCGGTTGTAGGGACCCGGAGGATCCAGGATCTTTCAAGCCCAGGGTCACCTGACAGCCGTTGGTGACCGGAACAGCCACATGGTCATCTTACGGCGCCGAGGTCCCTTCGAAGTCGCGGAAGTAAAGTTTTGGAACTGTTCCCGAATCAACTGGAATCGGGAACCGCTGCGGGATGGCGGATTCGAAATCCAGCATAGGACTCACGATGACGGAGCTCTGGAGAGCGCTGGATTAGCTGGGGTGTACGGCTCGCCCGGCGGGAATTCCATTTGCGGAAAGATTGAACCAGAATGTTAGGGCATCGTGTTCGGCGCCGCTGAGTTGGAATCATGTTCCGTTCTCCAACAGAGTTGCTACCTCCATCTCATCGAGCATCCTGTCGCAAACACGCAGATCATCCATCACGCCCTGAAAGTGCCCGGAACCGGATCCGGGCCGGCTTTCGCCGCAAATGCCGACCCATCGGGCGAGGATTTTGCTGGAGTTTGCATTGCCGAAGCCCGCTGTCGAATCCAACACCCCCTCAGCCCGGATCAAGGTGTTGGCGGGGTCAATGGCAATGGCGTGAACAACCTCCTCGATTTTGCCCTCGGCCTGCCTCCCATGGGCAACAACGTCCTCCCTTTCGAACACACCCCTCGCTACTTCCACATCGAAGCCAACAGAGAACTCTCAAGCTTCCCGGGACAATCGCCGACTTCCAGCTTCCCATCCGCCTCACATCACGGCACGTTGTTTCATCATGGAACCGTTGCAAGCACTCTCACGATTCTTTTACCTCTGCGGATTCCTGCTGATCCCGGTGACCTTGGCGCTCGCGATGATCTTCAAACACCGCTGGAGCCGCTCTTACGACGGAAACGTCGAATACAGTCCGGAAGAAGTCCTCGCCGAAATGGATCGCGAGTTCACACCACTCCGCCGCACCACCATCCGCACGCAGACCGAATACCTTCCCTTCCTGTTCGAATGCATCCGCGAAAACATCGACTCCGGGTTCGAGGACCCGCAAATGCGATCGCTGTTAGATAGGATCGAACGCCACCGACCCAACGAGGAGCGCAACGCCAGATTCACCGTGGTCGCCGGCCGCCAACGCAGCAACCTCCACCTCCGCTGGGTCCGCGATTCGTGCGACCGCATCCTCCTCCGCATCCAGGGCGCTCCACCCGTCATCCGCGCCCTGCGCGACCACAAGAAGCGCATTCCCCGTGCCACGGCCTGATCACGTAAACCGGATACGCTTTGTTAGAGAACCCCTAGTCCGCCACTCAATCAAAAGCAAGCCCGCCTTCCAAGATCCGGAAGACGGGCTTTTGAATTTCCAGCAGTTGTTCGAATTGTTCAGGGCATGGCTGGTGCCGTGCCGATGAAATAGGTGATGCCGTCCTTGGAAATCACGACAGGATCCAGTGGAAACAGATCGAGAAATAGGTAATCGGCAGCACCACAAGCATGCAGATCTCGATCCTCCGCGCGATGACCTCCTTGCCGCGATTGCTGAGCGTGATCCCGATCGCCGTATTGAGCAGGGTCAGGAAAACACTCGAAATTGTCGCAATACAAACCAAATCAGGCACCGTCAGGATGGTGGTCTCAGGCATGTTCGTCGCGATGACAAACTGCGTCGCAATGGCCGCAAACAGCGCCGCCGATCCCAAACCAAATCTCACCTCCGTCTGATCGGAGCGCGCCAACAGGCTGATGAATCCGATCATGGCTGCTACAAAAACACCAATATACAACTTCAAGGCCGTCGCCCCGGACGGACGGTGAATCTCAAACCCCGCGATGAATCGGCTGTAGAGCGACTCCGAGTCGTCCGCCAGATTCGGGTCTCCATAATTCGTACTATAAACGTGTTCGTCCACCCGGACCGTTCCGCCACCCGCCGCAAATCCCGGAACGAAAAAGTCCCGGCTGAGCACCGAATTACGGACATCCGCAACATACACCAACTCTTTCACCGAAGTTAAATCCTCAATCTCGATCGCCAGTTGGTGGCGATCCCGCGGATACTTGAAAAGATCGAACTCCTTGATGATCGTCGCCACCACCCGATAACACGCATACTGTCCTCCCTCAACCGGATGAATGTCCGACGCAACCCTCGATTGGATATGCCCGTTCACCACTTCGAAAGTTTCACCCGGCCTCAGATCAGAATCCGCCCAAAGAAACCAGATATAGAAATCCACCTCAAACCGGCTCTCCTTCAGATTGATTTCATTGATCCGGTTGATGTGGGTGCCGACGGTCACCTCGGCAGAACCTTCGGCTTCACCGAAAATCTCAGCTCTCACAGACACCGGGCCTATGAACGAAATGAATAACACCGGCCGCATCAGAAAGAATCCCCCGGATAACAAGATCAAATGAATCCTCCGAATGGCTTTCTGATGACAATCAGCAACTTGACAGTTCATAGTTGGAAATCTCGGAAATTAGCAAACAACGATAAGGCAAACTCGTGCATCGCCATCAGACTGCTCGATTGACCATTGGAACACCTCAAGCGATCACCCCCTTTGATATGCGCTTTTCTCCCAAGCGTTGTGGCCAATCGCATCACTTGATGAGAAGATTCCCCCCTCAAACTCCCCCCAGCCAGAAGTCTACATGCACTCCGGATCACACCTTGATCGATCCGACATCCGAACCACCTTCTTTCATCCTGATTCCCGCTTCGCTACCAACAGCAATTCCCGAAACATCAGCACCTCACAGCTCCTCAACAGCTCAAGCCAATCGCCCGACTACGTAATTCCCCCGATGAAAATATCCGTGCTTTCGTTATGCTCGAACGCATCCGATACTCCTACACCGCCTCGCCTCGTGAATGAATCCGCTACACCTGAATCCGCCCACCGCCTTGCTAGCCATCCTGCTCGCCTCCTGCACCATGGATTCCGGACTGTCATCCAAGCCCACACCCCTCCCGGCCGAATGGCGAAACACCGCAAATTTCCCCGTCTCCTCTCCATCGCGTGACATCTCCCGCTGGTGGAGCCGCTTCAACGACCCCACCCTCAACCGCCTCATCGCCTCCGCCCTCAAAGACAACCCCGACGTCAGCATCGCCTCCTCCCGCGTCCGCGAATCCCGCGCCCGTCGCGATTCCGAAGCCGCAGGACTCTTCCCCTCCATCAACGGCGGCACCTCGCGCAACACCGGCCGCAGCCGCAACGACCTCGCCGGAACCACCTCCGCCACCTCCTATTCCGCCTCGCTCGATGCCTCGTGGGAAATCGACCTCTTCGGCCGCCGCCGCAGCGCCATCCAATCCGCCGCCGCAAACCTCGGTGCCGCAGAGGAAAACGTCCACTCCGTCCGCGCCTCCCTCGCCGCGGAAATCGCCACCACCTACACCACCCTCCGCGCCAACGAAGCCCGCCTCGCGGTCCTCCGGAAAAACGTCACCTCCCGCGAGGAAACCGCACAACTCGCCACCTGGCGCCAACAGGCAGGTGAAGCCGACTCACTTGAGTCATCCCAAGCACAAAGCAGCCTCGAGTCCGCCCGCGCCGCCATCCCATCCCTCCAACAGGCCATCTCACAAGGTCGCAACCAGCTCGCACTCCTCGCAGGCCGCGAACCCGGTGCACTCGACTCCATGCTCATCGGCGGAAAAGGCATACCCAACCCGCCTAACAGCCTCGCCATCGGCATCCCCGCCGATGTCCTCCGCCAACGCCCGGACGTCCGCATCGCAGGCTATCAGGTCCTCGCCGCCGCCGCCAACACCCGCGCCGCAAACGCCGCACGCTACCCCTCCCTCAATCTATCAGGATCTCTCGGCCTCAACTCCGCCCGCGCCGCCGATTGGCTCGATCCCGAAACCGCCACCGCCAACCTGTTGTCCGGCATCACCTCCCCCATCTTCGATGCCGGCCGCATCCGCGCCAACATCGAAGCCGTCTCCGCCGCCGAACAACAAGCCATCGACGCCTACCGGTCCACCGTCCTCGTCGCCCTAACAGACACCGAGAACGCCCTCATCGCCTGCCGCCGCTCCGCCGAACGCCTCACCACCCTCGAAAAAGCCACCCAACTCGCCCGCGAAGCCGACCAACTCGCTCGCCAACGATACGACGCCGGCGAAATCGACTTCCTCGACGTCCTCGATTCCCAACGCACCCTTCTCAGCCTCGAAGACAACCTCCTCTCCACCCGCACCGACCGCACCACCGCCTACATCCGCCTCTATCAGGCCCTCGGCGGCGGCTGGTCCTCCGGCTCCTGATCTAACATTTTCTAACATCTCCCATGTCCATCCCTCAACCCAACGAAGACCTCGCCGCCATCGTCCATCGCGGCAGATCACGCCCGTTCCGCAAATGGGCGATCATCAGCGCCACCCTACTCGTCATTGCCGCCGCCATCTGGTTCTACCGCTCCAAGGATAAGCAGGAAATCGGCAAACCCGAATACGTCACCGAAAACGCCGAACTCGGCCGCATCTCGCTCATCGTCACCGCCGCAGGAAATCTAACACCCACCAACCAGGTCGTCATCGGCTCGGAACTCTCAGGCACCGTCAGCCACGTCTACGTCGACACCAACGACCTCATCAAAAAGGATCAACCCCTCGCCAAGCTCGACACCTCCAAGCTCAACGTCCAGGCGGACCGCGTCCGCGCCGCACTCCTCGCCGCCAAAGCCCGCGTCAGCCAGGCCGAAGCCACCCTTCTCGAAAGCAAGGCCGCACTCGCCCGCCAGGAGGAACTCCACCAGCTCAGCGGCGGAAAAACCCCGTCGCGCGCCACCATGGAAACCTCACGCGCCACCGTCTCCCGCGCCGAGGCCGATCTCGAAAGCGCGCTCGCCTCCGTCACTGGTGCCGACGCCGAAGTGAAATCCTTCGAACGCGACCTCGAAAGAGCCATCATCCGCTCCCCCGTCGATGGCGTCGTCCTCTCACGCACCATCGAGGTCGGGCAAACCGTCGCCGCCTCCTTCACCGCACCCACCCTGTTCACCATCGCCGAGGATCTCAGGAAAATGGAGCTGCTGGTCGCCGTCAAGGAAGCCGACATCAGCCGCGTCGCGGAAGGACAAACCGCCACCTTCAACGTCGATGCATGGCCCCTCCGCAGCTTCACCGCCAAGGTTAAGAAAGTCGCCTTCGGCTCATCTAACAACCAAAGCGCCGCAGGTGCCAACACCACCGCCGCTTCCACCGGCGTCGTCACCTACTCCACCGAACTCGAAGTCGCCAACGACGACCTCTCCCTCCGCCCCGGCATGACCGCCACCGTCGACATCGCCATCGTCGACAAGCCAGACATCCTCGTCGTCCCCAACGCCGCCCTCCGCTTCGATCCCGTCGTCGCCGCCTCCATCGGCAAACCCGACGATACCAAACGCACCCTCGTCCAAAGCCTCTCCCCCGGCGGCGGCAGACGCTGGCGCGGCGGCGGTGGCCCACCCGCCCAAACCACCCCATCCACCGGCCCACGCGTCTTCACCCTGAAAAATGGCGAACCCGTCGAAATCAAAGTCACCACCGGCATCACCGATGGCCGCGTCACCGAAATCACCGGCGACAGCCTGACAGCCGACACCCCCGTCATCGTCAGCGTCAAACCGAAACCCACCGAATAATCTACCAGAATGAACGGGGAAACCCTCATCCAGCTCAGAAACCTCACCAAGACCTACGGCTCCGGTGATGCCGCCTTCACGGCCCTATGCGGCGTCGATCTCGAAATCCGCCGCGGCGAATTCGTCGCCGTCATGGGCCCCAGCGGCTCGGGAAAATCCACACTCATGAACATCCTCGGCTGCCTCGACAGCCCCACCTCCGGATCCTACCTCTTCAAAAACATCCCCGTTGAAACACTCAACAAGGACCAGCGATCCCTCATCCGCCGCCACGCCCTCGGCTTCATCTTCCAAGGCTTCAATCTGTTAGACCGCACCTCCGCGCTCGAAAACGTCGAACTCCCGCTCCTCTACCGCGGCTACCCCCGCAAACACCGCCACGAACTCGCCCGCGCCGCCCTCGCCCGCGTCGGCCTCGCCGATAAGGAACGCAACACCCCGTC
>SXGQ01753834.1_pt1 | contig 15796 bp, 18 predicted proteins | sample 3178371 | NCBI WGS metagenome assembly SXGQ01 (sample SAMN11356859, study PRJNA531348) | freshwater metagenome | isolation source: freshwater sample F1-20 | place: China: Fuxian Lake, Yuxi | collected 2017-12-25
CACGACGGCCAGGCCGCCAGCGACGGTGGCGTCGCTGGCGGCGAGCTGGCCGATGAGCTTGAAGACGGCCTGCATCGGCTCGCTACGGCCGACCACGCCCTGCTCGTAATCCTCCGACTCGAGCAACGGCTGATAGGAGACGACCTGCCGCATGTCGTGCGAGGCCTTCAGGGCGGCGGCGACGAGGGCCTTGAGCTTTGGCACGTCGAACGGCTTGAGCACGTAATCATACGCGCCGTGCTTCATCGCCTCGATGGCCGTCTGCGTGGTGCCGTACGCGGTCATCAGGATCACCGGCAGCTTCGTGTCGAACTGCCGGAGGCGCCGGAGCGTTTCGAGGCCGCTGATGCCGCCCATCCGCACATCCATCAGCACGAGGTCGGGCTTGAGCTTGGGGATGAGCTTGAGGGCCTCCTCGCCGCTGGCGGCGGTGGCCAGATCGAGGTCGGGCGAGTCGAAGATGCGCTGGAACGAATAGCGCACGTCGGCTTCATCATCAATCAACAGGAGCTTGTCCATGGTGGTGGAAATCGCGTGGTGACGGCTACACAGGGGAAAACACAACGGCGACGGTTCAAATGCCAGCCTTTTCTTTCGCCCACGCGAGCGCGGCATCGCGCGTGGCCAGTTCCTCGGCCAGTTGTTTGTCGCGGATCTCGTGGAGCAGCTCGCCGAGCGCCGGCCCGGGCTTCAGGCCGAGCCCGAGGAGGTCCGCACCGGTGACGAGCGGCGGCGCCAGTTGCGGCTGGTTCGCGAGATCGACCGCTTCGCGTCGCAGGAAATCATGGATGTCGAGCAGGCCGTGCGAGGCGAGGCAATCGAGCCGGTGCTGCGCCAGCTCCAGCGGGAAGGTCTCGCGCAGCAGCAGCCGCCGCAGCGTGGCCTTGCGCATCTGCGGTGCGTCCTTGAACTGCATGTGATGGAGCACGACGAAGGCGATCTCCTCGGTTTGCTTGCGCGGGAAACGCAGCCGTGTGAGGAGCGCCTCGGCCATCTCCGCGCCGATTTTCTCGTGGCCGTAGAAGGTGATGCGGCCGTCGGGCTGGCGCACGGCGGTGGCGGGTTTGGCGATGTCGTGCAAAAGCGCGGTCCACGGCAGCGAGGGATGCGCGTCCGGCGGGAGGTTCGCCAGCAACAGGCGGATGTGGGTGAAGACGTCGCCTTCGGGATGGAACTCGGGCGACTGCGCGCAGCCGATGGTCGGCGCCAGCTCGGGCAGGACGTGCGGCAACAGGCCGCTCTCGCGGAGCAGGTCGAGGCCTCGCGCGGCGTGCGGCGGCTGGAAGAGCTTGAGCAGCTCATCGCGGATACGCTCGGCGCTGACGGTCGTGATGGTGGCCGCGAGGGATTGCACTGCGGTGAGCGTACCCGGCTCGATATCGAAGCTGAGCTGGGCGGCGAACCGCACCGCGCGCAACAGACGCAGGTGATCTTCGCCGAAGCGTTCGTGGGGCTCGCCGATGGTGCGGAGGATTTTCTTCTCGAGATCGGCGCGGCCGTTGACCCAGTCGTGCGGCTCCCCCTTCACCGGGTCGAAGAAGAGGCCGTTCACCGTGAAATCGCGCCGTGACGCGTCGGCGCGCGCGTCGCAGAAGGTCACTTTGTCCGGCCGCCGCCCATCGCTGTACTCGGCCTCGGCACGAAAGGTGGCGACTTGGAATGGATGCCCGCCTTCGATGACGACCACCACACCGAACTGCCGGCCGACGGGGATGGTTTTGGTGAAGAGCGCCTCGATCTGCTCCGGTCGGGCGCTGGTGGCGATGTCGAAATCCTGCGGTTCCTTGCCGAGCAAACGGTCGCGCACGCAGCCCCCGACCCAGAAGGCGGCATGGCCGGCGGCCTGCAGCCGTCGGACAATCTCAGTGGCGGTGGCGCGCATCGCGCGCCGAATCTAAGGCAGAGCGTGGGAGAATTCGAGCGGCGAATTATGGGGCGGCTGGAAAACGAAAAAGCCGGGGCGGAAATTCCGCGCCCGGCTTGGAAGGGTCACCGATTACAGGTCGGCGTAACGAGCTGAGAGCATCGCGTTAAAGCGGGCAACTTTCATTTTGCGCCGCTTCTTCGCGCTCGGTTTCTCGAAATGCCGGTGGTTGCGCACCTCTTTGAGGGTGCCCTCGCGGTCCACGCGCTTCTTCAAACGGCGCAGCGCGCGGTCCACGGGTTCGCCTTTCTTGAGCTTGATCTCGGTCAATTTAATTCACTCCCCTTCGGGCTTGGACGCCGCCGCACGCTCTCGCGGGCCTTGGTCGTCAAAATCATCAAAAATCAGGGCTGGCGAAACTACGTGCATCGCGGTCTGCTGTCAACCTTCGAAATGAGCGCTGACTTGGGCAAAAGCTGCTGGCTAAAAGGTCTCATCCATGTAACTTTCTCACTCCGTAAGCCGTCTGAAAAGAATCAAAATAGTCTGCCGAGCCGAGCCTGCATAAACTTATGAGAACTCACCCTGCTCTTTCCCGAGTCGCTTTAGTCCTTCTGGTGCTGGGCGTTAGCTTCAATATCCTCTCTAGCCAAGAACGGCGCGAGGAGCCGCGCCCGCGTCCCGATGCGCCCCGCGAACCGCGGCGCGACCAGGACCGGCCCGAACAGCCGCCGGGTGAACGCCGCGAGGTGGGGCGTGATGGAGGGCGCAGGCCGGACCAACCGCCTCGCGATGGCGAGCGCCGTCCGGATGCCCAGCGCGGCCAGCAACCGCCTTCGTTCCAGCCGATTGAATTGACCGAGACGCAACGCCAAGCCGTGCGTGACGCGTGGGATTCTGTGCGCGAGGACATGGGAGAGATTGGTCCGAAGATGTTGACCGCGCGGCGTGAGTTGAATGAGATGATCTTTGCGGAGAAAGTCGATGCTGACTCCATCCGCAAGGCCGCTGCCAAGCTCGGCGAGGCTGAGGCCGAGATGGCCATCATCCGCCAGCGGGTTATTGCGAAGGTACGTCCCACATTGAAACCGGATCAACTCGAGTTGCTGAGGCAGTCGCCGTTCGGTTTTGGGATGCTGATGCCCGGTGGTGGACTCGGCGGCGGTGAAGGCCGGCCCGGTTTCCAACCGCCGCGCGATGGACAGGGTCGCCCGTCTGCGGGTGATGCGCGCCCTCCTCGTGACGGCGACGTGCGTCCGCCGGGCCGCCGGCCCGATGGTGTGCGGGGAGAAGAACCGCGTCGTCCGAATGTTGAGCGGCCTGTTGGTGAACGGGAGGTCCGACCGGAAGGTCGCCCGCTTGAGGGCGATGTTCGTCCGCGTGAACCGCGGCGCGAGGGTGGGGAAGTTCGATTCTTGGATACTCGTGCTCAAGCGATTGCGGTCTCGACCGTCAACGGCAAGACCGTCGTGAGCATTAATGGCAAACAGGTTTTTGAAGGCAATACGAGCGGGCGCGTTTCCGCGCAGTCCATCACTCGCGATGGCGAGCAGTTCACCGTCGTGTGGGATGGCGATAACGTGATTTGGGAAAACGTGAAGGGGGCCTCGAAGATGATCCGCGAAGGCAGCCCGCGCGATGCGGCTCCCCGTCGGCTGGAAGGCGATCGCCGCTGAGAATAAACAGGGTTCACGTAACCTTTTCCCGAGGCCACCGTCCACAAGAGCACCAAAGTAGTGCGGGAATGAAAATGAAACTGAACCAAAACCATGAAAATTAGCGACACACTTCCGAGCCTCAGTGGTGGATTTCTACTGATCGTTCTCAGCCTCAACCTCGCCTCCGCCCAAGAGCGGCGGGAGGATCCACGCCGGCCGGATCCCGATGATGCCCGCGGCGGGGAACGTGGAGCAGAGCGTCCGTCGCAACCTCGTCCAGAGGCAGTCCGTCGTGAAGAGCCGCGTCCGCCGGAGCGCCGTCCAGAGGCAGTCCGTCGTGAAGAGCCGCGCCGTCCAGAGGCCACTCGTCGTGAGGAGCCGCGTCCGCCGGAGCGCCGTCCAGAGGCGGGGCGTCGTGAAGAAGCGCGTCCCGCACAACCTCGTCCGGAGGTTCGCCGTGAGCATGATGACCGTCGCCCCAGTGCGCAGCCGCAGCACGGAGGCCAATCCCGTGCGCCCGCGCCCGAGTTCCGGCAGGACGTTCGTCGGCCTGAGCCTCCGCGCCCGCCGCAACACCGCCCTGAGGTTGGGGGATATCAAGATACGCGTCGTCCGTACTTTGAGCAGCGCCGGTTTGATCGCGGTGGCCGTCCGGAGTTCCAGCGTCCGGAACCGCCGCGCCCGCCGCGGCGTGGTGAGCAGTTCCGTTCGCCCTTCGGCGGGGGGCGTTCGCCTGTTGCGCCGCAGTTCAGGCCGTTTGGTGGTGGCCCGCGTCCACCCCAGTTCTGGGAGAATTCCTGTCGGCCTGAGCCGCTGCCTCCACCGCAGCGTGGGCCTTGGGGTGATCGCCGCTAATCGGCGTTCCCTCCTTGTGACGCCGGGATTCGTTCATATTCTACGCGAATGGAACCGACGGATGGGGAGTTAATCGCTGCGGTGTTACGCGGCGACCAAACTAGTTTCGAGCCGCTGGTGGTGCGCTATCAACCGCGCGTCTTCGCCACCGCGCGCCGTTACGCGCGGCGCGAGGATGAGGTGGAGGATATCGTGCAGGAAGTTTTCGTGAAGGCGTTCCAGCGGCTCAACACCTACCGGGCGGAGGCGCCGTTCGAGCATTGGCTGATGCGGTTGGCGGTGCGGATTTGCTACGATTTCCTCCGCCGGCATCAGCGCAATCGCGAGATGACCTTCGCCGAGTTGTCGGACGATGAGGGCGAATGGTTGGAACGGCTCGGCGCGAAGGGCGATGCGTCGCCGGACGCCGCGGCGGCGAAGCAACTGGTGGGGCGTTTGCTCGAGCGGCTTTCGCCCCACGCGCGGTTGGTGATCACGTTGCTCGAGATCGAGGAGCGGAGCGTGAAGGAGATCGCGAAACTGACCGGGTGGTCGGAGACGCTGGTGAAGGTGCGTGCGTTCCGCGCCCGTGCGCAGATGCGGAAGCTGCTGGTGAAGATGGAGCCGGAAAAGTATTTGTAACTTGCCCTCGCGGGCAGTCGTCTGGAGAATTGGATTTATGAACGTGACCGACTTGGAGAAGCGTTTGCTGGCGGCGGCCCGTGCCGATCAGCCGAGTGACCGCGTGCCGTACGCCTTCGAGAAGCGCGTGATGGCCCGTATCGCCGCCCTGCCGGTGGTGGATGCGTGGGCGTTGTGGGCTCGTTCGCTGTGGCGCGCGGCGGTTCCATACGCGCTGGCGGTGGTTTGCCTCGCGGTGTGGATCCACTTCTCTGCCGAACCGGTGGCGCCTGCCGACCGGATCGCGATGGATTACGAGAACGTCGTGCTAGCCGCGGCGGAGGAATCCTCTGTCGAATCTTCCCTCGAGTTCTGATGTCACAATGGAAGGTCATCTTCGCTACGCTGGTCATCTTCGCTAGCGGTGTGTTTGCCGGCAGCCTCCTTCTGAAGGCTCCGGTGCTGCTGTCGGTGCCGACGAAGCCGCCAGAGAAGGTCGGACCGAAGCGTTCGATGCCGTGGGAAGGTCCTGCCCGCGCCGAATCGCTCCAGCGGATGGAAAAAGACCTCAAGCTCACCTCTGAACAGCGCGATAAAATCGGCGCGATCCTCGCCGAGAGCCACAAGCGCTCCCGCACCATTGCCGAGCCGCTCTTCGCCAAGATGCGCGAGGAAGGGCAAAAGGCGCACGATCAGATCCGTGCCGAGCTGACGCCCGAGCAAGCGAAGCGGTTTGATTCGACCTCATTGCGTGGATCGGGGACCGGCCGTGGGCCGTTCCCATCTCGCGGTGGTTCAAACGACACCAATTTCTCCAAGAAGTTCCCGAAGGATAAGCGCCCCGTCCCGCCGCCGACTCCGCCCTCGGGTGAGCCGAAGAAGGATTAGTTCGCCGGCTCCACGATCGCTTCGGTGCCGCTGTGGTCGATGATGCGGACTTTCGCTCCCTTGGTAATCATCTCTCCCTGCGTCATCACGTCGAGTAATTCTTCGCCGAACTGCGCTTTGCCGCCGGGATGGAGTACGGATTGCGCCACGCCGACTTGCCCCACGCGCGCGGACTGCGCGAGCCCCCGCTCTTGCACCGAGGCGACGCCACTGGCTGAAGCGGGGATGATGGCGCGGAAGAGGCTCGTGTGCTGCAACCAACGGCTGAGGAGCCAGACCGCCGCCGCGCCGCCGCCGAACCCGATGAGGAGGTTGGTGAGCGGCAGGCGCAATTGCGGCAGGCCCGGCAAGGCGGGCATGCCGGGCCAGCGGTCCACCATCGCCATCACCAGTGCGGCGAGGATCATTCCTGCGCCGATCAGTCCGGGCACGATCGTGCCGGGGAAGACGAAGATTTCCACGATGACGAGGATCAGCCCGATGGCGAACACGAGCATCCATTCCGCTCCCGACAAGCCGGCGATGTAACCCCCGAGGAAATAGAGCGCGAAGGCAACGATGCCGATGATGCCGGGCGCGCCGAAACCGGGCGTCTTCATCTCGATGTACACGCCGGCGATGCCGATGATGAGTAACAGCGGTGCGATGACGTTGAGCCACGAAGCCAGGCGCTCCGCGCCGGAAGGTTTGATGTGGACGACAGAGGCTTTGGCCAGACCGAGCTTGTTCAACAGATCCTCCAGCGAGGCGACCGTTCCGAGTGAAAGCAGGGGCTTTGCAGAAGCCCCGTAAACCTTCGCCGCCTCGACATCGGTGAGCGTGAGGATGTTGCCTTTCTTGTTGATCGTCTGGCCGTCCACGACCAGTTCCGTCGTCTTATCCACCATCGCCTGCACGACCTCCTTGTTGTGGCCGTTCTTCTCGGCTTGCGTGCGCACCTTGGCGCTGATGGCGGAAACCATCTTTGCCTCCATCGTGTCGGGCATCGCCTGCGGCCCGCCGCCCCCCGGACTGAGGAGAATGGGCGCGGCCGCGCCGATGACACTCTGCGGCGCCATGTAGATTTTTTGAGTCGCCACGGCGATGAACGCGCCGGCCGAGTACGCCTCGCGGTTCACGTAGGTGAGGGTCTGTCCCTTGAACTGGCCGACGATGTCCATGATCTCCATGCACACGTCGGATCGTCCGCCCTTGGTTTCCATGTCGAGGATGAGCAGGCTGGCCTGCGCCTTCACCGCCTCTTTCACACCGCGCCGCACGAAGTAGGCCAGCGGCGTGTCCACATTTTCGCGGATCGGCAGCACATAGACTTTGGCCGGCGCCGCGGCAGGGAGGGGTTCGGCGGCTGGAAGCAGGAATGAGAACAGCGACCCGATGGCGAGAAACCACACTTTCATACCCAGAGGGTAGCGCAGGAAAAACCACCCAGCAAGAACTCGAGCGCTTGCTCTGTGGATGGCGCATTGGCAGACTCCGCGGGATGCGGGAGACGTTCCGGGTTTGGACAGAATACCTCGAGACACTCGTTCTCGAGGTTGTTTTCGAGCAGCGTCGCGGCAAACGCGCGGCACTGTTGCGCTTTCTGCTACTCATCCTCTCGAAGATCTTCACGGTCATCGTCAAGGTGCGCCGCTTCCTCTACGATCACCGCATCATCCGCGACTCCACGCTCGGCGTGCAGATCATCACGGTCGGCAACCTCACCGTCGGCGGCACCGGCAAGACGCCCGTGGTCGAGAAGTTCGCCCGCGAACTGCAGGATGCCGGCCGCAAGGTCGCCATCCTCTCCCGCGGTTACCGGTCGAAGCCGCCGTCACTCTCCTCGCGCCTGCTGAACAAGCTGCTGTTGCGCGACGACTTCACCCCCCCGCGCATCGTCTCCGACGGCCGCTCGCTTCTCCTCAACTCCGAGGAGGCTGGTGATGAACCGTACATGCTCGCCTCAAACCTCAAGGACGTCGTCGTGCTGGTGGACAAGGACCGCGTGAAGGCCGGCCGCTACGCCATCGAGAAGTTCGGGTGCGACACGCTGCTGCTCGACGACGGCTTCCAGTATTGGAAGCTCGCCGGACGACGGCGCGACATCGTGCTCGTCGATTGCCAGCAGCCCTTTGGCAACGAGCATCTGCTGCCCCGTGGCACCCTGCGCGAGCCGCATTCCCACCTCTCCCGCGCCAGCGTCATCTTCCTCACCAAGAGCGACGGCAACACCACCGCGCTTCGTGCCCGCATCGCCAAACACAATTCCAAAGCCGGCATCATTGAATGCGTCCACCATCCGCTCTATTTCGAGGATGCCTTCGATCCCGACGACCGCCGTGGCCTCGAGTTCATAAAGGGCCGCAAGGTCGCCGCGCTTTCTGGCATCGCGCAGCCCGAGAGCTTCGAGAAGAGCCTCATCGCGCAGGGGGCCGAGCTGGTGTACGCCAAGCGCTTTGCCGATCACCACCGCTTCACGCAGCAGGAGATCATCAACGTCATCAACCGCGGCAAAAAACGTCAGGCCGAGATCATCATCACCACGCAGAAGGACGCCGTGCGCTTTCCCAAGCTCGACCGGCGCGACCTGCCGATCTACTTCATGCGCGTCGAGATCAACATCCTGGCCGGTGCGAAGGATTTCCACGACTGCGTCCGCCAAATCTGCTTCCGCTGATGCTCGACGGCCTGCTCTATCTGCTCGTGCGCATGTTGGTGGCGCTGCTGCAAGCGTTGCCGCTGACGGCGGTCGCGCGGTTCGGCCGTGCCGGCGGTTCGTTGGCCTGGTGGCTGGACGCCCGCCATCGTCGCGTCGCCCTCGCCAATCTCGAGCGGTGCTTCGGCAGGGAAAAATCCGCTGAAGAAATCCGCGCCCTCGCGCGCGAGAACTTCCGCCGGCTCGGCGAGAATTACGCCTCGGCAATCAAGACCGCCGCGATGAGCGCCGAGGAGTTGGGCCACGTCCTCGAGGTGATCGGCGCGGAGAAACTGGGCCCCGCCGGCCCCGGTGAACCCGTGCCCACCCGCATCACGGCCATCGGCCATTTCGGCAACTTCGAGTTGTACGCCCGCGCCAAAGAGTTCGCTCCCGAGGGCGGCCCGCGCGGCACGACCTATCGCGGCCTGCGTCAGCCGCGGCTCGACGCGTTTCTCGGTTCGTTGCGCGCCCGTTCCGGCTGCCAATTCTTCGAGCGCCGCACCGGCGGCGACGCCCTCAAGGCCGCGTTGGCGAAAGGCGGACTTTCGCTGGGTCTGCTCGCCGACCAGCACTCGGGCAAGGGCGGGGTGCTCGTTCCATTCTTCGGGCAAGAATGTTTGGCGAGTGCGGCACCGGCGGTTTTTTCGCTCCGCTATCGAGCCCGCCTGCACGTCGCCGTTTGTTACCGCGTTGCGCTCGGCCGTTGGCGCATCGAGATCGGCGAGGATATCCCGACCCGCGTGGAGGGCAAGGCTCGTCCCGTTGAGGAGATCACACGGGACATCAACGTCGCCCTTGAGATGGCCGTCCGCCGCGATCCCGCGAACTGGTTTTGGGTTCACAATCGCTGGCGGCTGCCGAAGAATTGAGATCATCGTGAATGCGCGTGAATCCATCCTGATCCGCGGCGTGAACTGGCTCGGCGACGCCGTGATGACCACGCCCGCGCTGCTGCGGTTGCGCGAAGCGAAACCGAAAGCGCGGCTCACTCTGCTCACGCCCGTGAAGCTCGCAGGCCTTTGGACGCGCCATCCGGGGCTGGATGAGGTGATCTGCATCGAGCCGGATGAAGGGGTGTTTGCCGTCGCGCGCCGTTTGCGGCAGCGCCGTTTCACCGCCGCGCTCGTATTGCCGAACTCATTCCGCACCGCGCTCGAGGTGTGGCTGGCGAGGATCCCGCACCGCATCGGTTACGAAGCGAACCTGCGCGGCTGGCTTTTGACACGTCCCGTCCCGCCGCGCCCCGAGGCGGTGCCGATGGGCAAACGGTCGCTTTCGGAGATCCGTTATCTGCTCGGCCGTCCGGACGTGAAGCCGGCGGTCCATCCTGCGTCGGCGCATCATCTGCATCATTATCTTCATCTCGCCGCCACGCTGGGCGCGCGCGCGGAGCTGATCGCCCCGTCCATTGCCGTCAACGACGCGGAGTTGCTGGCGGCGCGGATGAAGTTTGGTCTGCCTTCGGATGTGCGGCCGATTCTCGGCATCAATCCCGGTGCGGAATACGGCCCTGCCAAGCGCTGGCCTCTGGAACGGTTCCTTGCGGCGGCGCTCGAGATCCGCCGCCACACGAACTGCCGCTGGGTGTTGCTGGGCGGTCATAATGATCTGGATTTCGCCGGTGAATTGATGATGTCGCTCGGCGTGGATTGCGTGAATCTCGCGGGCCGCACCTCTCTGCGCGAGCTGTCTGCGGTGTTGAAACTCTGCCGCGCGGTGCTGACGAACGACACCGGCCCGATGCACCTCGCTGCCGCCGTCGGTACGCGGGTGGTGGTGCCGTTTGGCAGCACGTCTCCGGAATTGACCGGTCCCGGGCTGCCGGGCGACATGCGTCATCAATTGCTCCGGGCCGGCGTGCCGTGCTCGCCCTGTTTCCGCCGTGAGTGCCCGGTGGATTTCCGCTGCATGGCCGGCATCAGCGTCGAGTCGGTGGTCGAGGCGGTGCTGCGCGTGACGAAGTGAACCACGGCTTCCTCGCCCTTCGGCACGCATCTTGCCTTTCGGCTTGTGCTGCGGCATCCTGCGCCCGTGAACGTGACGAAGCTCACCGACCAGTTGATCGCCTCCTACGTGCGCGTGGGCGGCATCAATTATCTCGACGGTAAAAACCTCCCGTCCAAGTCCGCTATCGCGGGCGTGACGGCGGACCTGCTGCGTCTCCTGTTCCCCGGCTTCTTCGACGAGAAGGTGATCCACTCCTCCGAGCTGAAGGTGGAGACGGCCACGCGGATGGATTCCGTGCTCGGCCGGCTGGAGGATGAGCTCTGTAAGGCCATCGAGTACCAGCCGCCGGACGCCGCGGCCAAGCGCGCCCCGCGCAAGGCCGCCGAGGCGCTCACGTATGAGTTCCTCGCCAGTCTGCCGCGCGTGCGGGAGATGCTGCAGACGGATGTGGAGGCCGCCTACGCCGGCGATCCCGCCGCCGCGAGCAAGGAAGAGATCATCGTCGCCTATCCATTCATCGAGAGCATGGCCGTGCAGCGGCTGGCGCATGAATTGTACCGGCGCAAGCTCGCCCTCATCCCGCGTATCATGACCGAGTGGGCCCACGGCCGCACGGGGATCGATCTACATCCGGGCGCGACCATCGGCTCGCACTTTTTCATCGACCACGGCACCGGCACGGTGATCGGTGAGACCTGCGTGATCGGCGATCACGTGAAGGTATACCACGGCGTGACGCTCGGCGCGCGTTCGACCTCCGGCGGTCAGCAGCTCAAGGGCGTGAAGCGGCATCCGACCATCGAGGATCACGTCACCATCTACCCCGGCGCGACCATCCTCGGCGGCGAGACCGTCATCGGCGCCGGCAGCACCATCGGCGGGAACGTTTTCATCATGCAAAGCGTCGCGCCGAACTCACTAGTCATCTATGACGGCCTCGACATGCGCGTTCTGCAGAAGCCTCCCAAGGGCAAGCCGGCTGATTATCAGATCTAGGCCGGCAGCGGTTGCGTTGAAAAGCCGTTGAGGTCCGCTTAAACTTCCCCGTGCCTGAAACTGCCGAACCCATCATCCTCCCCGCTGTCGAACCGGCGTCCAAGGAGACCCGTGAGCCGGGCTGGCTGGTCGTCTGCTGGGATGACCCGGTGAACCTGATGGATTACGTCACGCACGTTTTCCAAACGGTGTTCGGCTGGAACCGCCAGAGGGCCGAACAGCACATGTTCCAGGTGCATCAGCAGGGCAAGAGCGTGCTCGTGCGCGAAAGCTTCGAGAAGGCCGAGCATTACGTCCACCAGCTCCACCGCTACTCCCTGCAGGCCACCATGGAGCGCGACGAATGAAGCTCCTCAAACAGACCGAGAGCGGCTTCGTCTTCCAACTCACGCCGCGGGAGCAGCGGCTCTTTCAGGAGGTGCTCGGGCTTTATCCCGTCATCCCCGCCGGGGCGCAACGGCTCGCCAAGCAGCCCGGTTCGGCACAGATCGAGGAGAGTCAGCAGCTGCTTGAGGAAGCCTTGGCCGAACAACGCGCGGCGAATCAGCGGCACCTCGCGGAATTCCTCGCCGACCCCCGCCGCGTCCACACCACCCAGCGCCACACGCGCCTCACCCTCGCGGCTGCGGAGATGGAATGGCTGCTCCAAGTGTTCAACGACATCCGCGTGGGGAGTTGGATGCAGCTTGGCAGCCCCGACTGCGAGGCGGAGCAGCAACTCCAGGTGACCGAGCAGAACGTCCGGCACTTCTGGGCGCGTGAATTGGCCGGCGCCTTCCAATCCGTGTTGCTCGCGGCGATGGAGGAGAGCCAATGAGCGGCTGCAAATAAACGCAACGCGGGCTTCCTCTCGTGCGTCTTTTCAGAAAAGTGAAATGGATATGATGCCCGCCATGATCACCCAGCGACTGTGGTTCCCCCATCCGCGCACGGCCGTGGTGAGTGGGGAATTCAACGGGCTTGTGGCCGTCGGCGGCGACCTCTCCATCGAACGCCTGCTGCTCGCCTACCGCAGCGGGATCTTCCCGTGGAGCGTGGACCCGATCACCTGGTGGTCCCCCGAGCGCCGCGGCATCTTCGAGTTGGACCACTTCCACGTCCCGCGCAGTCTCGCCCGGACACTCCGCAAAAAGCCCTTCGAGATCACGCGCGACCGCGCCTTCCGCCGCGTCATGGAGGGCTGCGCGGCGCGCGAGGAGGGCACCTGGATCGCTCCGGAGTTCATCGAGGCGTACACGCGCCTGCACGAGGCCGGCCACGCCCACAGCATCGAATGTTGGCAGGGCGCAGAGTTGGTCGGCGGCATCTACGGCGTGGCCGCGGGCGGACTCTTCGCAGGCGAATCCATGTTCCACCGCGCCAGCGACGCCTCGAAGATCGCCCTCTGCCATCTCGTGGAACATCTGCGCGCGCGCCATTTCGCGTTGCTCGATATCCAGATGCTCACGGACACCACCGAGGCGCTCGGGGCGGTGGAACTTTCGCGCGCGGAGTATCTCCGGCGGCTCAAGAAGGCCGTCGGGCTGGATGTGTGTTTTAACACGCCATCCCCATGAGGCGTCTTCGTCCGTGTTGCCTTTGCCCTTGCCCCTCTCTCCCCCATCGCCCATCCTGCGCGCGTGGCTGAGCGGATGATTTCAGACGTGTTGACGAAACCCGACGCCGCGCTCGAGCAAACGCTGCGGCCCGCGGCCTTCGCCGACTTCACCGGGCAAGCCAAGGTGAAGGAACGGCTGGAAATCGCCGTCACCGCCGCCCGCCAGCGGGGTGAACCGCTCGACCACATCCTCCTCTCCGGCCCTCCGGGCCTCGGCAAGACCACCCTCGCCAACATCCTCGCCCGCGCGATGGGCGCCAACCTGCGCACCACCAGCGGCCCGACCATCGAGAAGGCCGCCGACCTCGCCGGACTCCTCACCAACCTCGAAGAGGGCGACGTCCTCTTCATCGACGAGATCCACCGGTTACAAAAGACCGTCGAGGAGTACCTTTACCCGGCGATGGAGGACTTCAAACTCGACATCGTGATCGACCAGGGCCCCAACGCCCGCAGCGTGCGCCTGAACTTGCCGCGCTTCACCCTCATCGGTGCCACGACGCGCGCCGGCCTGCTCACCGGGCCGCTCCTCACCCGCTTCGGCATCCGCGAACGGCTCGATTACTACCAGGCCGAGCAGATGCACCGCATCGTCACGCGCTCCGCCGGCCTGCTCAACGTCGGCATCGAGCCCGCCGGCGCGGGCGAGATCGCCCGGCGCAGCCGCGGCACCCCGCGCATTTCTAACAACCTCCTCCGCCGCGTGCGCGACTACGCCCAAGTGCGCCACGACGGGCGCATCACCGAGGCCGTCGCCGACCAGGCGCTGGCCATGCTCGAGATCGACCAGGACGGGCTGGACGAAATGGATAAGCGCATCCTCGAGGCCATCATCGTGAAGTTCGCCGGTGGGCCCGTGGGCGTGAACTCGCTCGCCGTCGCCGTCGGCGAGGAGCCCGACACCCTCGAGGAGGTGCATGAGCCCTACCTCATCATGGAGGGCTACCTCAACCGCACGCCCCAGGGCCGCGTGGCCACCGAGCTGAGCTACAAAAAGCTCGGTCTGAAGCGCGCCGGCGGCCGGCAGGCGGACCTGCTCTAAGCCGCACGAGGCTTCCTCGTCAGTTGGTGCGGGGCACTTAGAACTTCACCTGCTTAAGGTACTTCAACGTCTGGGGGATTTGCTCGAGCACCGTCGGCGATTCGTCCTCGATGAAGTAGTATTTCACGCCGCTCTCTTGCGCAGCCTTGAGGATGGCGGGCCAATCCATCTGGCCGGTGCCCAAGGGGACGTTATTGGTCACGTCGGTCTTGCCGGAGAGGTCGCCGGTCTTCACCCCCTTCTTGAGGTCCTTGAGGTGCATCAGTTCCCAGCGGCCGGGGTACTTCTTGAGCCACTTCACGGGGTCCTCGCCGGGGAAGACGACCCAGAGGACGTCCATCTCGAAGCTCACATGCTTCGGGTTGGTCTCCCTCATCAGCAGGTCCATGAGCGTGTCGTCGCCGAGCCGGTGGAATTCGTAGCCGTGGCAGTGGTAGAAGAGCTTGATGCCGTGCTGGGCGGCGAGTGCGCCGGCCTTGTTGAAGACCGCGGCGGCCTCGCGTGCGGCGGCCTCGGTGAAGGGCGGCTTGTGGCTGATCCAGGCGCACCCGGCGTACTTCAGGCCGAGCGCCTTGGCCTCGGCGACCACCTTCTCGGGCTCATTCTTGAACCGGTCGTAGGGGAAATGGCCGCTGACGGGCTTCAAACCATGCTCGGCGAGGAGCGCGCGGAACTTCTCGGGCGGCAAATTGTACGTGCTGGCGGTCTCGACCTCCTTGAATCCGAAGCCGGCGGCCTGCTTGAGCGCCTTGGGCGGGTTCTGCGTCGCGATGCCGCGCAGACTGTAGAGTTGGAGGCCGACGGAGCCGTCGAATGGCGCCCCGGCGAGGGGCGGGGTCGAGACGATGAGGGCGGCGGAGAGAAGGGGGAGGAGGCAGCGCATAAGCATGCCCCAATAAAGGCGAACGGCGCGGTTTTGCAAGGCGGACGTTGCCGATTACTTTGCCACCTTGAGGAAGGCGAGCAGGTCGGCGAGTTCCTGGCGGGTGAGCACTTGCTCCAGACCGTCGGGCATGAGGGAGACTTTGCCGGGACGCAGCTCTGTGACCTCGGCGCGGGCGATGCGCGCTTCCGTTTCGGGGCCGTTGGCCAGCACGATTTCGTCCGGGGCATCCTTGCGCAGGATACCGGTCACGTCCTCGCCGTCTTTGCGCAGCACGGTGAACGGCTCGTAGCTGCGCACGAAGCTCGCGCTCGGATAGACGATGCTCTCGAGCAGGTCCATCTCCGCCTTGTCGCTCATGCCGGCGGAGTCGGTCGCGTAGAGTCGGCCGAGATCATCGAAGCTGATGGAGATGGGGCGATCCACCAACGGCGTGCGGGCGATGAGATCGAGTTCGTAGCCGTCGGGAACGGTGAAGGTGTGGTGAAGGAACTTGAACTGAGCGGCGTTCGTGCTCAGCGAGACCTCTGTCACGGCGACGATTTCTCACAGGCGAACCGGTTACGGCCGTAATCCTGATTGCCTGATCGAAAAATCGACCGCGGGTGCTTTGCCAATGGATGAGAACGGAGCCGGTCGTCATTGGCCAGCAGAATCTCCGTTCCGTTGCCGCCAAAAAGACACTGACAAGCCCGGCAAAATGCCGTTAAGTCTCCCCGGTTTTTTGTTATGCCCAAGCGCACCGACATCCATTCCGTCCTCATCATCGGCGCCGGTCCGATCATCATC
>SXGQ01149810.1_pt1 | contig 15791 bp, 12 predicted proteins | sample 3178371 | NCBI WGS metagenome assembly SXGQ01 (sample SAMN11356859, study PRJNA531348) | freshwater metagenome | isolation source: freshwater sample F1-20 | place: China: Fuxian Lake, Yuxi | collected 2017-12-25
CGCCCTGAGCTTTGGGCTTGGCGAGATTTTTGGTCAACGGGCTTGGGATGGAGCGATCCTGGGACCCTTGGCTGACGGCACGCTTTTCACCACTCATCCAGGGGAGGCTTTATGGAACGAGCTGAGTTGAGTGAGGCGTTGCGCGCCTGGCGAAGTCGCGATCACAGCGGACAGTCTGTGGCCCGAACATTTATTGCGGAAGTTCAGCCAGAAAAATTTATGACCGCCTTCGCTGATGCGGTCGCGGGCTCGGGCGAAATTTTTCTAGGCAATCCGGCGTGGGGAGAGACGGAGCGGGCTTCGTGGAACGCATTACAGGCCGCTGAAAGTTCGACCTCTGCGGCGGGCTTGCCTTTGGGTTGGCTCGGTATTCCTACTGGCGGGACGAGTGGTCAGTTGAAATTTGCTCGGCACGATCATGAAACCTTAAGCGCAGCGGTGCGCGGTTTTACTCAGCATTTTGGTCTGACCCAGGTGAACGCCGTGGGGGTTTTGCCCCTGTATCATGTAAGTGGATTAATGGCCTGGTTGCGGTGTGCGCTGACGGGCGGAACCTATCTGGCGTGGGATTGGAAGGCCTTGGAAGGCGGCGGGCGCCCCGTGCTACCAGCACGAGCAGAAGGCTGGCTGTTATCGCTCGTGCCGACTCAATTAGAGCGGCTCTTGTCCAGCGCCGGCGCGGTGGCTTGGCTCCGGCAGTTTCGGATAATTTTTATCGGTGGGGCGCCGGCGCGGCCCGATTTATTAGAGCAGGCCGCGGCGCTGCGGCTACCGTTGTCCTTAGGGTACGGCATGACCGAGACCGCTGCCATGGTCACAGCGTTGCGGCCGCAAGATTTTCTGGCGGGTGCTCGGCATAGTGGTGCGGCCCTGCCACATGCCACCTTGAAGTTGGGATCTGACGGCGTGATTAGAATTGAGAGCGCGTCATTGTTTCGCGGTTATTATCCGGCGTGGCGGGAAGTCGCCGCTTTTGAAACGACCGACGCTGGGGTGCAGCCCGCACTTGGGCAGTGGCAGATTTTGGGTCGACGTGATGCGATGATTATCACGGGTGGCGAAAAAGTGTCACCGGTGGAGGTCGAGGCAGTTTTGCGGGGCAGTGGCGAATTGCGCGACGTCGTCGTGGTCGGAGTGCCCGATGCGGAGTGGGGGCAGCGAGTCGTCGCCGCTTACCCTGATTCCGAACGACCGAATCTGGCTAAATTAGCTGCCGTCATCACGCAGTTGCTCGCGCCGGCCCAGCGGCCGAAGCAATTCGTCCCGCTGGGGAGTTGGCCGATGACCACCGTGGGTAAAGTGAATCGGGCCGCGGTCGCTAAGCTGGTCAGCCGGGCGCTCACTGCATCCTGACGCTAACCAAAAGGGTGGCGCTGGCCCCGCCGCTATTTTTTCTCTGTATTCAGGAAAATCTCTGCTTAGTTTTAGGGTGTGAACAAAACTGAAATCGCCGCGGTGCTCACCGAGATTGGTACGATGATGGAATTAAAGGGAGAGAATCCCTTTAAAATTCGCGCCTATCAGGCGGGGGCGCGCTTGCTGGAGACGCTTAGCGAAGAGGAAATTGCGACGCGCGTCGCGGCTGGGACGCTCGATGAAGTGAAGGGTATTGGCGAAGCGCTGGCCCAAAAAATTACGGAACTGCACACCACGGGCGCATTGGAGTTTCATGCAACGCTCAAGGCTTCAATCCCCGCCGGCTTATTCGATATTTTATCGATCCCGGGGGTTGGTCCGAAGAAAATTCACGCGCTGCGCGACCAGCTCGGCATCGATTCCATTGCGAAATTGCAGCAAGCTTGTCTCGACGGACGCATTGCCGAACTCGCTGGCTTTGGGGATAAGTCTCAGGAGAAAATCCTCGAAGGCATTCGCAATCGGGAGAAATATGGTCGGCGCCATCGGTGGAGCGATGCCTTTGTGGTCGCCGAGCCCATTCTCGCTGGCTTGCGGGCGCTTCCCCAGGTGTTGCGGGCAGACCATGCTGGTAGTTTGCGGCGCCGTATGGAGACCGTGGGGGATTTGGATTTTCTGGTGGCGACGAACGATCCCCAGCCGGTGACCGCTTGGTTTGTCGCGTGTCCGGGGGTCGTTGAGATCACGGCCCACGGCGAAACAAAAGCGAGCGTGCGCCTCGCCTCTGGGATTCAGGCGGATTTACGTTTGGTGCCGCCTGAGCAATTTATTTTTTCGCTGCATCATTTCACGGGGTCGAAAGATCACAACGTCGCGATGCGGCATCGGGCCTTGCAGCGCGGCTTGTCGATGAGCGAATGGGGTCTCGTGCCCTCAGCCGGGGAGGGCACCGCCAAGGAGAAGGCCGAACTGCGCGGTCGCCAGACGGAAATCACGTCCGAAGAGCAGCTTTTTAGTGCCTTGGATTTGGCTTTTATTCCTCCCGAGTTGCGCGAAGGGCTGGGTGAGATCGAGGCTGCCGAAAGTAATACGCTACCGCGTTTGGTGGAAGCGGGTGACATCCGGGGTGTTTTCCATAATCACACCACCGCATCGGATGGGCATAATACGCTCGAGGAAATGACCGCCGCAGCCCAAGCCCTCGGCTTTGACTATCTCGGCATCGCGGATCATTCCAAATCAAGCGTGCAGGCCCGCGGTTTGACTGAGGAGCGACTGCGCGAGCAAATCGCCGCGATTAAAAAACTCAATGCCTCGGGGCAATATAAGTGTCATGTCTTTAGTGGCACGGAATGCGATATCTTACCGGATGGTCGGCTCGATTTTTCTGACGAATTATTGGCCGAGCTTGATTACGTGGTGGTGTCGGTGCACAGCGCCTTCAACCAAGGGCGGGATGGAATGACGGCGCGCATAATTCGGGCGATTGAAAATCCCCAGACCACGATGCTGGGCCATTTGACGGGGCGGTTGTTGTTGGAACGCGAGGGCTACGAGGTCGATACCGAGAAGGTCATCGCGGCCGCGATCGCGCATAACGTCATCATTGAGTTGAACGCTAGTCCATGGCGGCTGGATCTCGATTGGCGTTTCTGGCGCCAAGCTGCGGACCGCGGGCTTTTGTGCTCAATTAATCCCGATGCCCACCGGACTACAGGGCTGGAGGATTTTCGCGTCGGCGTGAGTGCCGCCCGCAAGGGCTGGTTGACGCCAGCACACATTCTTAACACTCGGCCCTTGACGGAAGTGCAGCGGTGGCTCGCGGCGCGGCGCTAGTTGGACCCTTTGGTTGAATGGGATAAGCGCTTTGGGGTGGGTGAAAACCGGATTCAGGGCAGGAAATGAGAATTGAACATTGGGCGCTGAACTTTCATCACTCTTAGGCCATGATTAAATCTGCCCTGATTACCGGTATTACCGGCCAAGATGGATCTTACCTCGCGGAGCATCTCTTAGCACAGGGCTATACGGTGCATGGTCTGGTGCGCCGAGCCAGTATGTTCAACCGCTCGCGCATCGATCATCTGCGCACGGGGGGGCAGATTTCGCCCGAACGTTTGGTTTTACATTACGGCGATCTCAATGACCTCACTTCTCTGCGTCGCCTGCTGAAACAGGTCGCGCCGGCGGAAATTTATCATTTGGCCGGGCAAAGTCATGTGGGCCTTAGTTTTGAAATTCCTGAAGTGACGGTGCAAGAAAACGGTATGGCGACCCTTGGCCTGCTCGAAGCCATGCGCGATCTCGATTACCCGGTGCGTTTTTATCATGCGGCCAGCGCGGAAATTTTTGGGGCACCGGCCGCCGCTCCGCAGAACGAAGCTACGGCCTTTAATCCGGTTAATCCTTACGGTTGCGCCAAAGCTTTTGCGACCCAGCTGTGCCGTGTTTATCGTAGCGCTTACGGCGTCTTTGCGTGCAGCGGCATCGCCTACAATCATGAATCGCCGCGGCGGGGTGAAAATTTTGTGACGCGAAAGATCACGCTCGGCGCGGCGCGGATTAAAGCGGGTCGGCAAGCGGTGCTGGCTTTGGGTAATTTGGCGGGGCAACGTGATTGGGGTTATGCCCCCGAATATGTGGTCGCGATGTGGCAGGCGCTGCAAGTGGCCACGCCGCGCGACTACGTGCTGGCTACGGGGAAAAGTTGCTCGATTCGAGAGTTCGCCATCGCCGCCTTTGCGGAACTGGGACTCGGTTTGAAATTTGAAGGCGAAGGCGTCGCGGAGGTTGGTCGCCGCACCGATACCGGAGCGGTCGTGGTGCAAGTCGATCCCCGCTTCTTCCGTCCCGCTGAATCAACCCACTTAGTCGGCGATGCCTCCTTGGCTCGGCAGGAATTGGGCTGGGCGCCCCAAGTGACCGGTGCGGCCGTGGCGCGGCTGATGGCGAAAGCAGATTTTGCCCATGAGCAGAAAGTTGCCGGGTAAATAAGCGTGTCTTGATTTAGCTATTTTTATGTCAACCTTCCTTGTCACCGGTGCCGCTGGCTTTATCGCCGCCAAGGTCTGCGCACAACTGCTCGCGGCGGGTCACACGGTAGTCGGGATTGATAATCTGAACGATTATTATGATGTGCGTTTGAAGGATTATCGGCTCGCCCAGTTGTTGGGCGAAACCGAGCTAGCCGACTGCCCCGCGATGGGTGGTTCGCGATTCGCCCAGAGTAAGTTGGCCCTGACCAATCAAGCGGGGACGTTTATTTTTCGGTATCTCGACATCGAGCATTTAGTGCAGTTGGAAGCGCTCTTTGCGGAATTTAAATTTGCCGCAGTCTTTAACTTAGCGGGCCGCGCCGGTGTTCGCGCCAGCATGGAGAATCCGTATGTTTATCTGAGCACCAATACGCAAGGGACGCTTAATTTGCTCGAGTGTCAGCGCAAGCACGGGGTGAAAAAGCATGTGCTGGCCTCGAGCTCGTCGCTCTACGCGGGAAGTACGCTGCCTTTTCATGAGACGCAGTCGGTAAATACGCCGCAGTCACCGTATGCGGCCACCAAGAAAGCCGCCGAGCTGCTCGCCTACAGTTATCATAAACTTTACGGGCTCGATATCTCCGTGCTGCGTTATTTTACCGTTTTTGGGCCCGCGGGTCGGCCGGACATGGCGCCGCTCCGTTTCATTAAATGGATTTATGAAGGCACGCCGATTACTCTCTACGGTGATGGTACGCAGACCCGCGATTTTACGTACGTGGATGACATTGCCCGGGGCACCATCCTCGCCGTCCAGTCGCTTGGGTATGAGATTATCAATCTTGGGGGCGGGCAGAATTTATTTTCGCTCCAGCAAGTCATCGCCTTGATCGAAACCGCGCTGGGGAAAAAAGCCACGGTGCAAGTCGCCCCGTTGCATCCGGCGGACGTGAACGATACCTGGGCCGATATTGCCAAGGCGCAGCGGTTGCTCGGCTGGTCGCCGCAAATCAGTGTCGCTACCGGTTTCGCCCGAGCCGTGCAGTGGCACAGTCTCAATCGAGCTTGGCTCAAGACCTTGAAAGTATGAAACCAGCCGCGAGCCAGTTAGCGCGGGGCTTTCGCGCAGGTACAGGAATTTGGGGTCAGGCGTAATAAAAAACGGCATTTCCTGGAGGCCATAATAACTCTGATACATCAGGAGAGAATTATCGGTAGCAGAGGCTAAAAGACACGACAAAAGCATGCCCGCGCGATCTGAAAAAAGTTGCTTGGGCTGCCGCAGGTTAATTTAACCACCTAGTTGCCTCCTACGAATTTCAGTAAACTGCTGCTCGTTTTTTTTGCCGTGCTGTTCGCGGCTGTCGTGCTGTGGGCGGCCACATTTTTTATCCAGATCCATCGAGAATGGACCGCGCTGCACATTCAAGAAATCAATAATCAACGACGTTTAGCCGAAGCCAATGCTCGGCTGCAAGAGCAGGAGAAATATCTCGATCAACTCCGGCATGATCCCGCCTTGGTCGAGCGCATTATCCGGCAAAAACTTGGCTATGCCCGCGAGCATGAATTTATTTTCCGCTTCGAAGACGACCAAAAGTAAGCATTAGTCTCACGATCAACACCGAGAGCTGACCGGGGTGGTTCGGGGCTCTCTACCGCGCTGATTTTTAGTCCAAGAGCTCTGCTGGCCGCCTCGTGCAGCCAGCTCTGGCCGATGCTCTGTTTGTAATATAATATATTACAAATAGAGTGCCGTTGAAGGGGCGGGGACGGGTTGACGGTAGGCGCGGCGATGGGCGCTGGCCGCAGCGGGGTTGGTTGATCAGCGGTGGTCGGGTTCTTGCCAGAGAATATCTGTCTGCCTTGCATGTTTTAGGCGGTTATGGTTTTTATTTTCGCAATGGAATCTGAACCATTAATTGCCGCTTTTCGGGCTGCGGGGCAGGCACAGGTATTTGCGCATTGGCCGAGCCTCTCCGCTACGCAACGGGCGAACCTACTTGCGCAGGCGGCCGAGATTGATCTGCCGGAATTAGCGCGCTTGAACGCTGCCTTGGTCGTGGGCGCGGGCACCGCGACCTCGGTAAATTTGGCAGGGCTGACGCCAGCGCCCTGTATCCAGCTGCCGACAGCTGGGGGTGACGCGCAGGCTTGGGCGCAGGCGGCGGCGATCGGGACCGCGGCTTTGCGGCAAGGTCGGGTCGCCGCTTTCACTGTCGCCGGCGGGCAGGGCACGCGGCTGGGTTACCCGGGGCCGAAAGGAACTTTTCCGGTTACCCCGGTTAAGCAAAAAACTTTATTTCAGCTTTTTGCGGAAAAAATTAAGGCGGCGGGCCTGCGGGCGGGTCGCCCACTGCATTGGTTCATTATGACTAGTCAGGCCAATCACGAGGAGACCGAGCAATTTTTTCTGACGAATAAGTATTTTGGTTTGGATGTCAGTCGGGTGCATTTTTTCCGCCAAGGCCGCCTGCCGGCGGTCGATTTTAACGGAAAATTATTATTGGAAACTCCGGCTAGCCTAGCGCTCAGCCCAGATGGTCATGGCGGGTCACTGCGCGCCTTGCACCGCAGCGGAGCGTTAGATCTCATGGAGGCCGAGGGGATCGATACGATCAGTTATTTTCAGGTCGATAACCCTCTCGTCCGTTGTCTCGATGCGGCATTTATCGGTTTTCATCTCAGCGCTCGGGCAGAAATGTCGAGTAAGATGGTGCGCAAAGCGTATGCCGAAGAAAAAGTCGGCCATTTTTGCCAACAAGCCGGCCAGGTCGTCGTCATCGAGTATAGCGATATGCCGCTGGCGATGCAGCGCGAACTGGAGATCGACGGCACCTTGCGCTTCGGTGCGGGGAGCATCGCGATTCATCTCATCGATCGTGAATTTGCCCGGCGGCTGGCGGCGGGCGGTCCGGGGGTGGCGCTGCCTTTTCATCGGGCTGATAAAAAAATCGCTACCATCGATGCTCGGGGGCAACCCCTGCAACTGAGTAAGGCTAATGGCGTAAAATTTGAACTCTTTGTCTTTGATGCGTTACCCTTCGCTCGTAATTCCGTCGTGATCGAAACCGCGCGAGCTGATGATTTCAGTCCAGTGAAAAATGCGGAGGGCTTAGATTCACCCCAGAGCTCGCGGGATGATCAACTCCGACAATATGCCCGCTGGTTGCAATCCGTGGGCGTCGTAATGGCAACGGACCCTACCGGATTACCCAAAATCTCAATCGAAATATCGCCGCTCTTTGGCGACGATGCCGCGTCTTTTGCGGAGCGGTGGCGGGCTTTGCCGGTTAAGCCAGCCATTGTTGACGGACTGTATTTGGCTTAATTTTATTTCTTATTTAGCGATTTCGCGCTCACGCTTTAAAATTTCCTCCGCCAAATTTCCATGAATTATTCTGATCAAATCGCTCTCGCCGTAAAAAACGGCCAGCTGATGTCGAGCGCCGCTGAAAATCTGCAGGCTTGGTTTAGCGCTGGCTTGCCGGTCTGGGCGCAGCAAAGTTTAGGCGAACTCGTGGCCCGCGGGGAGTGGAGTGAACTCAATGATCGTTTCTATCGTTACCTCGAGTTTGGTACGGGCGGAATGCGGGGGCGGACCATCGGCCAGGTAACAGCCCAGGCTGAGACGGGCCAGCTCAGTTCGGGCGGCACCCCTGAGCACGCGAATGTTGGCAGTAATTTACTGAATGATTTCACCCTGATCCGCGCGATTATTGGTCTTCATCGTTATGTGCACGGCTATTTGCAGGCGCAAGCGAGCGCGGCTCGCCCGAAGCTCGTGATCGCTCACGATGTGCGGCATTTCTCTCGGCATTTTTGTGAACTAGCCGCCTCGACGTGGACGCGACTCGGTGGCGAGGCGATCATTTTTGATGGGCCGCGTTCCACGCCCCAGTTGAGTTTTACCGTACGCCACCTCCGGGCGCACACGGGCGTAGTGATTACCGCCAGTCATAATCCTGCCTACGATAATGGCTTTAAGGCTTATTTCACCGATGGGGCGCAGGTAATCTCACCCCAGGACAAAGGGATCATCACTGAAGTGAATGTTGTCCCTTTATCCGCCGTGCAGGAATTTCTGACGAAAGATCTCCGCTCCGTGGTGACGCTGGGCAGCACGGCGGATGCGGCTTACTTAGCCGCCGCGGCCCAGGCGGTTATTGATCCCGGTCTGCTCCAAGCGACGCCACTCAAGGTGGTTTTCACTAACCTTCATGGCGTCGGCGCCATTTCCTCCCTGCCGCTCCTGCGCCAAGCCGGCATCACGGTGACGCCGGTGCCCGAGCAATTAGCCGGCGATGCCCGATTCCCGACCGTAAAATCCCCGAATCCGGAAAATGCGGAAGCCTTAGCCATGGCGGTCGCGCTCGCTGAGCAGAACGGCGCGGAAGTTGTGATGGCCACTGATCCTGATTGCGATCGCATGGGGGTGGCGGTGCGTAATCGTGCCGGGAAAATAGAATTACTCACCGGCAATCAAGTGGGGGCATTATTAGCCGATTACCGGATTACGAAGTATAAAGAGCTCGGCTGGATCCCCCGGACCGGGAGCGAGTCGGCCGCGATCATCAAAACTTTTGTGACGACGCCCCTGCAGGATGCGATTGGGCGGGGGCATGGCGTTAAAGTTATTAATACGCTGACGGGTTTTAAATGGATCGCGGGCAAGCTTCGTGGCTATGAAGAGCAGTTGATTGCCGCGAAGGGCGGGGATTTCGATTATGAGGCCGCGCCGTTTCGGCAACGCGCGGCTGAGCTGCAGGCGCACAGTACTTTTGTGCTGTTTAGCTCGGAGGAAAGTTATGGTTATTTGCCCAACGACTTAGTGCGCGATAAAGACGGCAACGCGGCGTGTCTGATGTTTGCTGAGGTGTGTGCCTGGGTGAAATCACGTGGCCTGACGGTACCCGAATATCTCAATGAAATTTATCTCAAGTACGGCTTCTTCCTCGAAGGGGTGATTAATATTTATTACGAAGGCGCAAGTGGGGCGGCGAAAATAAAACGCATTCTGGCAAGCTATCGGCGGAATTCACCAACGGCCTTTGGCGCGACTGCCGTTACCCGTTTTCAAGATTTTGGGCGGGAAAAATTTTCGGACGCCGACGGGGAGTTAATTCCTGCGCAGGATCTCTACTTGGTGACGCTGGCAAACGGTTATTCCTTTGCGGCGCGCGGGAGTGGCACGGAGCCCAAGATGAAATTTTATCTTTTCGCGCAAGAACAGGCAAAGTCAGCGGCAGCTTTGCCGGCGGCTAAGGCTCAAGCCCAAGCGACCCTGGATGGCTTAAAGGCGTTGATCGAAGCTGACGCTCGCCGCCGCGCGGAAGGCTGATCGCCGCTGCGCTTTAGACGAGCAGCAGAGCCGGTTTCTCGAGCAGATCTTTCAAGGCGGCAAGAAATTGCACACCGAGGGCGCCGTCGACGACGCGGTGGTCGCAGGAAAGGGTCAGGGTCATGGTTTGGCCGATCACAATAGCGCCATTTTTAACCACCGGCTTAGTGACGGTAGTCCCCACGGCGAGGATGGCGGCGTTTGGCGGATTGATAATCGCGCTAAATTTGGGAATGCCCATCATGCCGAGGTTGGAAACGCAGAACGTGCCCCCCGTGAATTCCTCGGGCTTAAGTTTCTTTTGCTTGGCGCGCTGGCCGAGTGGTTTGACCTCAGTGCTAATCGCGAAAACAGATTTGAGGTGGGCATCACGAATCACCGGGGTGATGAGCCCATCTTCGATCGCCACCGCAAACGAAACGTGCGCGGCGCCGTGGTATTGGATGCCTGAGCCCGTCCACGAGGCATTAACGCCGGGGACGCGGCGGAGTGCTTCCGCGCTGGCCTTGAGGATGAAATCGTTGACGGACAACTTAACACCTGCTGTTTCCAAAGCAGTGTTGAGCTGAGCGCGAATGGTGAGCAACGGATCCGCGTCGACCTCAATTTCTAAATAGAAATGCGGGATTTGGGTCTTCGCCTCGAGCAGACGTTTAGCGATGGTCGCCCGCATATTTGTCGCGGGCACAGTGCGCTCCGCTTGGATGGGACCGGTGCGAAGTACCGTGACAGATTTAGGCGCAACCGCCGGCAAAGGATTGGCGGCGGCGGCGAGGACATCGGCCTTGACGATGCGTCCGCCGGGGCCAGAGCCGGTCAGGTGGGTGGCATCAATCTTTTGATCAGCCGCAATTTTTCGAGCGAGGGGGGAGATTTTTAGCCGATCGGTAGAGGTCGGTGAGGCCGCGGAGGGCACGGCGGCGATGGGGGGAGTTGGCACTGGTACGGGCGCAGCAACGGGCGCCGGGGCGGTCACCACGGGCGCAGCGGGTACGGCCGCGGTTGGTGGGGGCGGCGCTGCGCTGGCCACGGGCGGCGTGGGCGCGGCTTCGCCTGGTTTACCGATCGCGCAAAGTGGCGCGCCGATCGCTACTTCAGAACCAGCTTCAGCATAAATCTTGATGAGCGTCCCCGTGAAGAAAGTTTCCAGTTCCATCGTGGCTTTGTCGGTCTCGATTTCGGCAAGCATGTCGCCCGCTTGAACGGCATCCCCTTCTTTTTTGAGCCATTTAATTAACGTGCCCACCGACATCGTGTCGCTGAGCTTGGGCATATCAATGAGGTCGGCCATGGTGGGAAAAGGCTAAGGTTTTAGTTGTAAACCGTAAATTATTTCAGCGTATCGAGGGCGGCTTGGTAGATGCGCTCAACCGAGGGGAGTTGTAGTTTTTCTAAAGGCGGCGAATAAATCGCGGGGGCATCGATCGAGGTCAGGCGTTTGACGGGGGCATCGAGGTAATCGAAGGCTTGATCTGAAATGAGGCAGGCGACCATAGCGCCAACGGAGCAGAAAGGTTTAGATTCTTCGACGTAAAGGCAGCGACTCGTTTTTTTGACGGAATTCAGAATCGTTTCGACGTCGAGCGGGCGGATGGAGCGCAGGTCCACCACCTCGGCGTTAATATTGTGTTTTGCCTTGAGCAGGTCGGCGGACTTGAGGGCCAACTGAATCGAGCGACCGTGGCCGATGATCGAGATATCGGTGCCTGCGCGCATGATGCTGGCCTTGCCGAGTGGGACGAGGTATCCGCCGTCGGGTACTTCACAGGCTTCGCCGTAAAGAATGGTGTTTTCCAGAAACATCACCGGATCGTTATCGCGAATCGCGGATTTCATGAGGCCCTTGGCATCATAGGCGTTGGAGGGAACGACAACCTTGATCCCCGGATGATAGGCGGCGATCGATTCGGGCGTGTGGGAGTGGGTAGCGCCCACGTTGGTGCCGCCGTTAGCGGGACCGCGAATTACGATGGGGCAGTTGATGAGACCGCCCGACATGTAGCGAATATTGGCGGCGTTGTTGAAGATTTGGTCAAAGGCGACGGAGTAGAAGCTGAAGAACATCAGTTCCATCACGGGACGTAGGCCGAGCATCGCGGCGCCTACGCCCATGCCGATGAAGCCCGCTTCGCTAATCGGCGTGTCGACGATCCGCTTCGGGCCGTATTTGGCGAGCATGCCCTCGGAGATTTTATAGGCGCCGTTGAATTGAGCGACTTCCTCGCCCATTAGGACGACGTTCGGATCGCGTTCGATTTCCTCGGACATAGCAGCGCGGAGGGCTTCGCGGTAAGTGATAACAGGCATGGGACGGAGCAGGTCTAAGAGGTTAGTTTTAAGTGGTGGTGGCGGCGGCTCAGTCGAAGAAGAGGGCGCCGACCGATTTGCGATCGGCGGGATTATCGATCTCCCAGTAGACATCTTTTTTGATATCTTCGAGGCTCGGGTATGGGCTCGCTTCGGCGAACTGCGCGGAGGTTTCCGCTTCGGCGCAGGCGGACTCATCAATTTTTTGAATGAGCTCGGTCGTCAGAGTTTGCTCAGCCAGGAGGGATAATTGAAAAACGCTCAACGGATCTTTCGTTGATTTGTAAGCCTCGATTTCTGCTTTATCACGATAGGTGGTATCAGGATCGGCGACCGAGTGTCCCCGGTAGCGATAGGTGCGAATCTCAAGGACGCTGGGGAGTGATTTGTCGTGAGCTAATTTGAGTGCCTGGCCGACTTGATCGCGGACGGCGAGGACGTCATGGCCATCCTCAATAATGGTCCAATTCATGCCGTAGCCTTCTGCGCGTTCGGCGAGGCTGGGACCAGCGGAGGAGCGCTCTTGGCTCGTGCCCATTGAGTAACCATTGTTTTCAATGATGAAGACGACCGGCAGCGACCAGAGAGCGGCTAGATTATAGGATTCATGGACGGCACCCTGATTAACTGAGCCATCGCCCATGAACGCCATGCAGGCGCCTTTCAGCCCTTTATATTTTAGCGCGTAGGCCAACCCGGTGCCGAGGGGGATTTGGCCACCGACAATCCCGTGGCCGCCCCAGAAATTGCGGGAGGGATCGAAGTAGTGCATCGAGCCACCCTTGCCCTTGGAGCAGCCGGTAACTTTACCGTAATTTTCGGCCATCATCTCATTCATGCCCATCCCGACTGCGAGCGCATGGCCGTGGTCGCGATAGGCGGTGATAATATGGTCATCTTTGCCCATGACTGAGGTGCAGCCGACCGCGATCGATTCTTGCCCAATATAAAGGTGGAGAAAGCCGCCGATCTTACCCTGCTGATAGCTCCGTAAGCACCGCTCCTCGAAGCGACGAATCCGGACCATGTCGCGGTAGAGAGCAATTTTCTCGTCTTGACCGAGCTTAATATTGATGGGCGCTTGACGCGCATCATAGCCCAGGTCAGTGACTTCTGTTTTTTTCGAGGAGGAAGGCTTCTTGGTCACAGGGAATGCTTTAAGATTGAAGTAATAATGGGATGCGAATCACTCATTGTTCAGGGTTAGCCCGTCAAACACAAGCGAAACTTGCGGATTAAATAACAATTAAGTCGGCCGCCCTAACCAGGGTTTGGCCCTACTAAGTATTCCCCGCTAATCCGGTGATTTGTTCGACGGAGATAGCGATCAACGTACGAGTACAGTCAGCTTTTAAGGCGACAAATCCGTCGCGGTATTGGTCGAAAATAGGCCAGAGGGCAGCTTTATCTGTTTCGGGAATATCGAGAGTCTGGATTTGCTCACGGGAGAAGAAGGCAAACTTCCCCTCACTGATATCCGCCGGCAATCCGGCGATCGGGGTTTTACAGCGAAAGAGAAACATCAGCCAATGAGTACTTCCTTGATAGGCCTTCTCGGCAATCATGGCGAAGAGATGCAAGTCCGCGGTGGTTATTTTGAGCCCAGTTTCTTCCTCGGTCTCACGGACGGCGCATTCAAACGGAGATTCTCCGGTGGCCATCTCTAATTTCCCGCCGATGGGCGACCACACGCCGAGGTTCGGTTGTTGGGCGCGAAGGAGGAGCAGCTGCTCGTGCGCGGCATTTTCAATAAAGACTAGGACGCTGATTTTATAAGGTAAGACCGGGCTCATCAGAAATAGAGCGTGACCTTTGCCGAAAGGCCCGCAAACAAAACCGCCACACGGGCCGTGTAATATTTTTTGCCCGTGGTTTCTCATCGTACCATCATCTTGGATTGCGGCGCCGGTTCGACGGCGCTTGGGATTTTTAGCCGCGCCGGCGAGCAACTTTGCCTGCATCGCACCGCCGTCGAGATTTTCCCCGTGGGGGCGCATGGCGCTGAGGGGTGGTTGGCCAATACCTGCGCCGCGATTCAGGCTTTAGGTGCCCGCGTTAAGCTCAGTGATCCGGTTTGCTTGGTGCTGCCGGCGCAGCACGCCCTCATTAAGTTTATCGATTTACCGCCGGTTGGGCCGGCGCAGCGCGCTCAGATCCTAGAATTTGCTGCCGAGCAAAACATCCCTTACGCGCTGGCGGAAGTCGCTTGGGCCAGCGTCGTGCTCGATCAAAGTAAGGGCCAAGGCGCGGCCCTGCTAGCTGCAGCCAAGCTGGAATTGCTAGACCCACTCTGCGCGGCGGCCGAGTCGGTCGGCTGGGAGGTGTCCGCCATCTTGCCGGCTCCGCTGGCTACGCTCGCAGCCTTTCGACTCGCGCAGCCCAGTCAAAGCGAGTCGGCCTTAGTGCTGCATTTGGGGGCTGACGGCACGACGTTGTTATTGGTTGAGCCGTCACGCTTCACTCTGCGGCGGCTCGCTCTGGGCGATGGTGAAATAGCGGAGTCGATTGAGGGGGCGGCTCCGGCGGCAGGACTAATTGATTACGTCCATAAATTGGGGCCAGAGATTACGCGTTCGTTGCTACATTTTCAGCGCCAGCATAATTGGGCCAAGCCGGCGCGGGTTTACTTGACTGGTCCCGGCGCGGCGCGCGCTGAGTTAGTCGCAGCGCTCGCCGCAGAACTGCCGCAACCGGTGGAGCGTTTGACGGAGCTGGGGGTGGTTAAACTAGCGGCTGATTGTGACTCAGCCGCCGTGGCCAGTTCGGCGCGCTGGCTGACCAATGTCGTGGGAGCGGCGGCGGCCCAATTATTTTTGGGTCACCCGACCATTAATTTGCTGCCCCGTCGCTGGCGCCAGCTAACGCGTCGCCGGCGCCGTCAGCCTTGGCTGTTAGCCTCGGCTGTACTGATGGTCGCCGCACCGGTCGCGCCCATTTGGCATGCGTCTAGTCTGTTCAATGAAGCGCAGCGTAAAATCGCGGCGATGGAGCGAGAAAATAAGCCGCTCCGGAACCGTCAGGCACAACAAAAAATAGCGCTCAGCCGCCTTGCGGAGAGCCAGCGCCAGTTGGAGCAATTACAGGTCTTGTCGGCGCAACGCGCGGGTTGGCTGAATTTTTTAGCCGAGTTGGAAGGTCATTTTGTGCGCTTAGAAGATGTCTGGTTGGAGAAAATGCAGCTGCTTCCCTCGGTCGGGCCGGAGCCCTTGAAAATAATAATTGCGGGGCGCCTCTTGGATCAAGCGCACCCGCTGGCCACCGTGAGCGTCGGGGCGATGAACCGCGTGCAACGCTTATTACAGTCCATCGACCGCTCGCCTTACGTGCGCGTCGCGGTCGACGGTCAGCACTTTGATTATCGCCAGCCTGGCATCTTAAAATTCGATTGCGTGCTGATCCTGCGATCCACGCACCCCCTTTAATGAAAGCCTGGTCAGCTAGGCTCCGCGGTCGGTGGGGCCTGATTATTTTAGCCGCCATCTTCGGGGCCGAGGTGGGGCTGGCGTGGCGTGGTTATCAGATGGCGAGGCAGGCGCTGATTGAATTGCGCGCCAAAAAAGATGAGCGGGAGCAATTTGTTCTGCATCGGCCAAGTCTAGGCGAAGAAAATAATCAGGCTCTGCTCGTTCAACAACATAACGTCGCCGCGAGCCTCGCAGCGGTGCGGACTGCCTTGCGGGGCCGCGCGGCCGCGGCTCTGGAGCCACCGCTACCGCCGACGGCGATCGGGCTTTTTTTTGACTTAGCTGATTTTATTAAAAAATCACGCGAGCTCGCTGAGCGCGCGCACGTTGCGACGCGGCCCGAGGAGA
>SXGQ01094789.1_pt1 | contig 15789 bp, 16 predicted proteins | sample 3178371 | NCBI WGS metagenome assembly SXGQ01 (sample SAMN11356859, study PRJNA531348) | freshwater metagenome | isolation source: freshwater sample F1-20 | place: China: Fuxian Lake, Yuxi | collected 2017-12-25
TGATCTCGTCTGAAGTGTTCAGCACGATGATCTTTGTCTCTTGGACGTAATCCTCGTCAATAACGCCTTCGCAATTGGCAAGAACCAACCCGTATTTCAGGGCCATTCCGGAGCGGGGATGCAAACGAATGCAGTAATCCTCTGGGATGTCGAAGATTAGCCCAGTACGAATGAGAGCTCGTTCCTGTGGTGCTAGAGTGACATAGTTCTTGCCATTCGCCCCATCATGCTGAACATCATATTCCCTTACAGTCTTTCCAGCATAAATCTGGACCTGTGAATGAGAAAGAATGCAAGCAGCAAGATCAAAACAGGCTGCTTTGCGGGTTTCGTAATTTGGAATTCTTGCAGAGGGTTCGACTTTGAATATTTTTAGCATATGCAAATTATATCACAAAGTATTTAAAAGTCAACTTTATTTACTTCTTCAAATAAAGTAGAAACCAAATAAGGCATAATTCTTCCAGAACTTAAACTTTGAACTATGCATCTAGAATCGTCTTGTGCTATAAGTCCCAAGTAAACAAATCTTTCATTTGCGGGAAAATCAAACATTTTTGCTTCTTGGCACTCAGGATCTGTAAATTTTACTATTGAAAGAAATCTGGGCATATTTTTCCTTAACTAAAAAGTAGTATTTCTCTTGTTAGAGGTCTTCGTATTCTTGCTCCGATATAATCCATTAATATTTTTGGAGCAACGCCGGGATAACCTGCTCCCCCTCCTATTCCAACATTAGCCCAAAAGGGAAACATATAATCGGCAGCACCTGTTGGATAGTGGGATGTGTTAGATGGTGAAGCGGTTCCTGTAGTTTTTACGTTATCGGTTTGATTTATTATTGAATATGTGGTTGTAAAATCACCCGAAGAATTTCTTTCTACACTTATATACAATTGATAGATTTTTTGCAATTCACAAAGAACACCCGTATCAAACGAACTTGAAACACCATCTTTTGTCCAAACTATATTCCAAGTCGTATTGATTGGTGTGCTATCTATATAATAACCCGCACCGCCATCAAATACTCCATTAACTAAAAATTGAAAATAAACTCCATCGGTGGGACTTGTTGCGCTGTTGGCAAAACCGAATCTGAAAGAACCATATTGGATTCCAGAGGCATAAATATTGTTTATTACATAAATTGCTGTTTCGGTTTCATATTTTGTAATAAGCCCCGAACTTGGCGTTTCAAGCCCCGGTACAGTTCTATCGTTTGTCTGAATTATCTGATATGCAGATTGAGCGGCAACACCATCTAAACTTAATATACCGTGTCCATTTGCAATTCCATACACAGTTGTGTTTGCTGCGGATCGTGAAATAGTACTGAACAACTGGCTCATAGAAAAGGGGCTTCCATCAACCCCAGAACCGTTATTTACAGCGGAAACACCCTGTAGAAAATCTGAAAAATATATGGCATCCAATTGATTTGGATTTTCGCTCTGCGAAGTATTAAATAAAATATAGTCGTTGATATTTTTTGCAGAATATGCCATAATTATGAATACAAGAGAATTTCTCTGTTCAACTCCCTTCTTATTCTGCAACCCATGTAATCAACAAAAATCAATCTTGCTGTCGTTGAAGTAGTAGTAATTTTTGAATTTGTCAACACCATTCCCATATAATCCGCAGCACCTGTTGGATAATGTGAACTGAGTGATGGTGATGCCGTACCAGAAACAGTGCTCGATCCATTTTTTACATTATAAGTTGTTGTAAGAGATCCTGTAGAATTGACTTCAACGCACAAATATAATCTATACGATGTGTTTGCAGACACGGCCATTGTTGTGTTTACTCTTGATTGAACTCCATCTTTTCTAAAAACTATATTCCAAGTGGTGTCTGTTGTAGTTCCATCACACAAAAATTCAAAATAAACTCCATCAGCCGGAACGGTATTTGTTACAGAAGATAGCCACCCAAATCTATAAAATCCTCTATTAGTGGTCGGAGAATCAGCGTGTATAGTAGAATCGAGTCTAATAAATGCTTCTACTTCATATTTTGATATTTTTCCGGAACTTGGTGTAGAAAAACCTGGTACGATGAACGGACTGGTGTTCTGTATCGCATATCCGGTAGTATTGCTAGTTGTTCCGGTTGAAAGAGAAATTACACCCGAACAAGCAGTTATACCAAACGCCTCTATATGCGCTTGGGTGTTGTTTGTTATTGCCCCACCGTTTCCGAGACTGCTGTAAACAACACCACCTTGCGAGGGAACTGTGGCAGATGGCGTAGATCCTTGGTGAAAATCACAAAAAATTATAGTATCTAATTGTGAAGAATTTTCACTCTGTGCAACTGCCGGTAAAACATAATCATTAATACTTTTCGCGCTGTACGCCATAATTATTCCTTATACAACTACCCAGTTTGAATTATTACTCAACAAATCGATTGCTTGAAATTGTGTTGAAAGACTATAGCCCGTTACTCCATCAATTGTCTGTGATGACGTAGTAAGAACTGTCAATATTCCTATGTTTGAATTTTTTACAGTATAACGATTTGTATTGCTAACTGCGGTTGGAAGAGTAAGATTTATATTGCCAGATGTATTTCCTATGTAAACGTAATCTACGTTTGAAGTTGCCCCAGCAGTAGTAGATGTTGTAATAACATTTATTGACCGCGAAAAACCTGCACCAGCAGCAATCGTCAAAGTCAATCCCGATGGAGTGATGGTTATATTTGATCCTGCTGCTAAGTTTACTGCACCAGTAATACCATTTACAGAATTTACGATTTTTCCAATTACGTTACCAGAAAAAGTTGCTGTGACCCCAGAAGTAAATGGAACAAAAGTATCTACGGAAATTGGGGAAACGGCCAAAGCATCTATATTTTGCGGCTTAAATTTTATGTGACCCGTATTATTATTGCTGCAGGGCGTTGTAGCAAATTCTAAATTATTTGAATATTCAATACCGTCATCTGCTACGCCTACAGCTCTAATTATTGCTGCTGCACCTTCATCTGAGCCCAATATGTTATTTGCACTAATTTCTAATCCATACTGTTGTAATTCATATGGATTAATGCTTAAAGATGGTTGAACAATCCTTAAACCATTAAGTTCAGTATAATAAGTATTTACATCAATTGTAGTTGTGTTATGAAGTAATATGCTTCCTGATGCACTAATTCCCGAAGCAAAGCTTGCATTTCCGTTAAAAGTAGCAGTAGATCCCTGAAAAGATCCTGCAAGAGTCATACCCCCAGCCGCAGAGATTCCTGCATTAAATCTTGCAAGACCACTGAATGTTGCACCAGCAGCACTAATACCACCGGGGAAGTTTGTAAGAGCATTGAAGGTTTTTGTACCAGTAAATGTTTGAGTGCCAGCAAGTCCTGCGAGAGTTGTGGTAAAATCGGGAAAGGTTACAGTGTTTGGTGGATTAGTTGGAGAAAACAAAATATCCTGATCAGAGCCCGAATTAGTTGATTGAAACAGTTTATTTGAGTAAATGGTCACACTGTTATCGTTGTCGGAGTTATAAACAACTAGTTCTGGATCAATCAATTGAACGGTCTGAGATGCAGAAAAAAAGTTATTTACATTAGTCTTAGCGACATTCGTAATGGCACCAGTTCCACCATCAATACTCAAAACTCCGGTGTTGCTAAAGGTCATGGTCTGACCAGACACACTCAAACCAATTCCGCTTCCATTGGTAAGTCCTACAGTACCAGTAAGACCTCTCAAAGAAATTACATAGTCTCCAACAGGACCAGTGGCTCCTGTGTTTCCTTGGGGTCCAGTTGGGCCAACGACGCCAGTAGAATACACATCCCACGCAGTTCCGTTCCATTTCCAAGAACGTCCACTAAAAGTATAAATTTCGTTTAGTGCTGGAGATGTGGGAAAATCTAATGGCATGTCTTAATATTTAGATGATTTCGAACCATGAAATATCGCAATAAACGTTTGAATTATTTTCAGTAGGTGTTAAAGTAAGTGCAAAAACATCACTTACCCCAAGTTGTGTTCTTCCAAGTTGAAAATTAAAATCGTTTATGTTGGAAATATCTAAAGAACCGCTACTGCTGATGTACCCTCCAATAATCTCCGCTCCCCCGGTTATCCCAGTAGCAGTAATATTATAATCAACATTTCCATTGTAATGTGTAGTCCAAGTATTTCCGGTGAGTGTTGGGTTCAGTAAAATTTTGTATTGAACTGTCACTGGTTTGTTGTTTGTTCCGGGTTCCAAAACAACACTGAGATTAGATGGGACAATAATGCTATCTAGTCTGTTAGAATTTAATCGCAATGCAACCATTGGATATTCCGTATCTTGTGTATTAAGAGATGTTGCGTTAGAACCATTTTTGGTAATGTTGTATCTTCTGCTGAATCCTTCAAATCCAGCCTCTGACATAACGCTTGAACAAATTTGTCGCATGGTGCTGCTTCCTGTTTGCCCTGCGGTGTTTTCAATTTCATAACGAATTGGAAGACATGCAGTGGTCATATAAGTTGTTGGATAAACGTTGTCATTGTGAAACGTATGGGCTATTATTGGTTTTCCATCAACAAAGAACCCTGTTCTTACATCACCGACACCGAGCCATTCAATGTCTTGCCAAAAAATATTTCCTTTTGTAACATCCAAAGTTCTTCCAGAGTCGCCCGTTCCATTAAATTTATCGCCATTCCAATCTGCTTGATTAACCACGGTGGTAGTTCCTAAAGAACCAGATGCTAAACATATCGAAAGCGTTAAACCATCCTGTTGTAGATAAACGCCGTTATAAGGGGTTGCTCCGGTAAACCCACCGGTTATTCCGAAATATCCAACTCTTTGGCGTAATCCTGCTTTGGGTTGATTCATAGCAAAAGTAGTTACTACTAATAAAGATTTTCCGGGTTGATAAGGAAATACTCTTTTTGTTTCTGAATAGATTTTAGAACCAGATGTAGTACCAACGACCAAAGAAACAGTGCTTTCTGTAATGTTGTAGGAATAAGTTCCCCCAGTAACACCAACGTAATTCCATTTGTCGTTTACTTGAAATCTATGTTGACTTTCAAATACTGTGAACGGCTGGCTAACCTTTAAACGATTAAATGCATCTACTGCATTGCCTTTAAAACCAATTTCATCATTGAATATGTATGACATTATATTATTCTCCAGCCGGATCTGTAGATAAAATGCAGACCAGCATTGTCTAAATTAATTATTGCCGAACTTTGATTATCTATTTTATGTGATGCAGTGGCTCCGACAATCGTAATTTGGCGATTGACTCCGTTTCCTGCGTTTCCTGATTCATCTTTTACCACAATTTCTCTTCCGGTTTCTGGGTTGGTTGGGAGAGTAATTGTTACGGGACCAGCGTAACTTACTCCGATATAATAATCTCCTGAGGATGCACTATAAGTCGCTCCAGTAACTCCTGTTGTCGCAAGTATGGAAATTGATGTGGTACTGGAACCACCCGTGTTTGTTGGCTGAACCCACTGGTTTGTGTTTCCATCATTGATGTAAACATATTCAATACCATTATCGGAATCCATCCATCTGTCCCCGGCTGTAATTCCGGTTGGCGAAGAACTTTGGTAATAAAATTTATTTGGTGCGGTGCCTTGAGTAGTTCCATCTTTAAATTCAAAATATGAAGGGGATGAACCATATCCAGTCATTTTTAAAACTGATGGAACTTCAAGTGAATCATTATCAATATCATACCTTAACGCAGGAATCGCTTCTAAATCAGTAGAAGAAGAATTGGCAAATTGCAAAGATCCTTGTGTAGCTTTTACTGATAATAAATTTGTAATGGTAACATTACCAGTACTACTACTAAGTGCTATGCCTGCTCCTGCGGTTAAACTTGTAACTGCGCCAGAGGCACCAGCAATTGTTACATTTACACTTTTTCCTTGTCTTGTTACGGAAACTCCGGAACCAGTAAAATTGATATCGCTTACTGATTTTATTATTCTTTCGCCGTCCTCTTTTATTCCAACTGCTCCGCCACCACTGGGAATAATCGATGCCATTTTATTGATGGCATCCTGAATATCACTATTTTTGAATTGATCTATTACTTTTGTAAACTTTTCAGAATCAAAAGACAGAGTACCATTTTCCAGAATTATAGGATATTGAGCTTTTAGTACCGGAGATTCTCCTGGGGGGCCCTGCTGTCCTTCCTTTCCTTGTGGTCCAGCAGGACCAATCGGGCCAACTGCTCCTGGAATGCCTCTTGGTCCTACATCACCTCTGGGTCCCTGCGGTCCTTGAGTGCCTTGTTCGCCCTTTTCTCCTCTCGGTCCAGCAGGACCTTGAGTACCCATAGGTCCTGCATCTCCCCTTTCGCCCTTTTCTCCGCGATTACCTTTTGGGCCCACTGGACCCTGCGGACCAATATCGCCTTTTTCTCCTTGGATTCCTTGTGGTCCTTGCAATCCTTGCTGTCCCTGTGGACCAGCAATTCCTTGTGGTCCTTGTGGGCCAATGGGACCGGGCTCTCCTTGAGGCCCAATATCTCCTTTATCACCGCTAGGGCCCATCGGACCAACTTCACCGGGATCTCCTTTAGGTCCTTGAATACCTTGTGGTCCTTCATCTCCTTTTTCTCCTTTTTCTCCTTGTGGGCCAAGCGGTCCTATAATAGGAGTAGATTCTTTTACTATTACTTTTTCTACAATTTGCAATTTTTGAGGTTCTTTTGCTGGATCGGCAAAAGGAATAACCTCTTCGAATAAATTTTTAATTTGGTTCGAATTTCCATAAAATTTTATTACTTTGTTATCAGATTTTTGTACAAAATAGTGTTCGCTTACTCCTCTTCCTACTTCATATTGTTCTGAAAAAGTAGTAGGAGCAACTTCTTTGAGCAAGGCATTTTGAAATAAATTGCCAAATGGCTCTTTTATCTTGTAAATTTTTCCTTTGGCATGATTGTACAAATCATTGATGGAGAACATTTCTGCAATTTTTGAAAAATTGCCTTGAAGTAAATATTCTTCTCCATCACTATTCTTGATGAAAAGTTGACTGATGCCAGATCCAATTTTTATAATTTTTGGATTTTTTGCCGACTCAACTATAAAATAATCACACCCCAATAAAAGATCGGGATGTGATTTTATAAGTTTAAGTGAGCTGGAATTATCTGGCATATGGCTAAACTTGCAAGTATAATATTTAGCCCATACTAGATGATGTTATTTTCTTCTCTTCTTTTTGCTTAATTTTTTGGTTTGAACTGCTACCGGAGATCTCGATTCTTGTCCGTATACTGCTTTTGGGGCAAAAACGTTAGGAATGGCCGATGGAACATTCAATGTGGTTGCTGGAACAGGGGGAATGTGGAGCTTTGCTTGTGCTTCTGCTTGTTTTTTGTTTTGCTCCGCCATAGCCATTTGAATTTCCATTACCTTATTGTAATAAGATTGTCTATTCTTCTGGACTCTTTCAATCTGCTCGGGTGGTAGCAAATTTTCATTCAATAATCTATCGGCTGCTTGTAACCCCAGATGAAACTTTCCTACTGCATGTGCAGTCGAGACGATCTCATCCAAGATGCCCCATTTATACGGGTCGTTGTCAACGAATAGAATGTCTCCCTCTGGCTTTGGAAGAGACAAAGCTTGGAAGGCTACTATAAATGCTGCAGCAGGACGGCCATACTTTCTATAAATGCAAGAAAGATGATAAAGAGGCTCCGCTCTGATAGGCCGCATCTCCCACGACTTGAGGAATGCGTCTGCGATCTGTTCAACTGGCTTTTGCTGCATTTCCCTGCAGATTCCAACGCGAAGTTGCGCAAAGAACATTTCTTCATTCCAGCCTCCCAGTTCAACTCTTTTTTGGTATTCCTGCTCTGCAATGTCCCATCTGTGAGAATCAAAAGCGGATTGCGCCAGATAGAATTGTTTTCTCTGTGAGGTAGGATCGGTTTCCATTGCCTTTTTGAGCAATTCATAATCTTTCCAATACTTCTCTTGCTGCGTAGCACATGAAATAGTTCTATATCCCGCAGTTCTTACTTGAAAAGCGTAATTGCCCTGCAAGTGCTGAACGTTCATTGGCTGCTCGCAGAATGGATATTCGTGAATAGGCTCTACATAGTGCCAATTTTTGCGAGCAAGATTGAAGATCTGTGCTCTCTTCCATTCAAAATTTCCTCTACGAATATTTACTGTATATCCGTCGATTTCATCGTTAAAATCTGTCGGCATGTCGCCTTCGATGTAATCGTCGGCATCGATCATGATGATCCACTTGCTCTTGCCTCTGCACATGTCAAGGGCCTTTGTTCTATTCGCCCCGAAGTTTTCCCATTCGTGGTCGTGGATCTCTCCGGGAATATTGACAGAATCAAAATATTCCTTGATAATTTGCTTTGTGTCGTCGGTAGATCCCGTATCGCAAATTACATAGTTATCAATGTATTTTGATACGGACTGAATGCAATCCTTAATGATGTGCGATTCGTTTTTTACGATCATGCATAAAGTAATATTGTTCATTATTCACTCCGAGAAAAATTTTCTCAATGTTCCTGTATTAAATTTTGGGATCAGGTCCCAGTCATCTCTTTCTTCGTATCTTAAAATTTTAATGCCATTTATCGGCATCTTGTTTTTGATCTTTTCCGGACTCAGAACTTCAATCAAATCCCAGTCCTGAAGCAAATTTACAATTGCATTTCTTCTGAGCAAATCTTCTTCTGACACATCTGACTTAAGATTGTCGAGTTTAAAAAGCTCCTTGAAGTGCGCAATTATGTAATGATCATTCTTGTGCAGTATATGGCAAGATTGATATAGAACCTTCTTGTTTTTGGGGCTAACTCCGATTCTTTCCAGAGTTTCCTTTATTACCAGATAATTTTCTTTTTTGGTGAGGCGAATGGGAACTCCCACGCCTTTGAATAAATCTTCATTTGAATGTGACATTTCAACTCCTGACGAACACTATTATTTATGTCCACCAGTAAATTGAGAATTCCGTATTTTTTCAAGTTTTTCCGAGTCCAAAAGATCCATCATTTCCAAGGCTTTCTTCTCGGAAACGCCATAAGCCTGCTTTACGAGATCTACATCTTGGTCGTCTATCTTTTTCTGCCAAGGGGCAAACCTTTTCCTAGGTCGGATAGAGTAAAGAAGATAGTCATACTGCAGCTTTTTGTCTGCATTTCCGAGGCAATTGATCTGGTTAACGATAAAAATTGTATCCGGAAAGTAAGAAAAGCACCTATTTACGACAAAAGGTGGATACAATTTTTCCACCTTTTGATCGGAATCAATGACATTTTCCTTGGAATTGTTTATTGTGTTTAGGAAGTCTTTTAATTGCATTATTCGAACTCACAATCCATCATCAATTGGCAAACCATTGCCATGTTGTTGATTTCTTGGTCTGCCACAAAAGCAGCCTTGTACTGGTACTCAGCAACGATTAGAACCATGCCCGGAACCGATGGCTTTTTTAGAGCTTGGTATAAGGCATCGTAGAGCTTTCTAAAGAAGTCTGGAGACCCAGTCTCGGGGCTTGTCGCTATCCACTTGCGGCATGAGGCAAAGTCCTTCTTCCGCATGTGTTCTACCAATTCCTTGACATTTTCATCCTGCTTGTTGGCTAGGATTCCGATGTCAATCTTTCCTGCAGCCGAGTACTTCTGCAACTCATTTATAACCCTGCGAAAATCAGGGAAGTACTTGACAATCAAGTTGGCAATTACTTCAGTCTGGTACTGAATTTTTTCCTGCTTGAGAATAGTTTCACATCTTGCCATCATCTTCTTGGCAATATCGGAACGCTCCTCGGGAGGAAAATTGAAGTCAATGACCGTGCACCTGCTGTGCAGAGGATCGATAATTCTGCTCTTGTAGTTGCAAGTCAGAACAAAGTTACAATTGGGAGCAAACTCCTCAATTGCCCCTCTGAGCGCAGGCTGCATGGACTGGGGATTTGCGTAATCAAACTCGTCTAGAATGATTACCTTCTTGCCTCCATGCAAAGATTTGGTGGAAGCGAAAGACCTGATTGTGGTCCGAAGAGTATCAATGCCATTCTGTTCGGAGCAGTTGATGACAATGTGATCCAGCCCCAAGTCTTGGCAAAGAGCTCTTGCGATCGTGGTCTTTCCCGTTCCGGGCTTACCGGAAAGCATGAGGTTGATCATCTTTCCGCTCTTGGCAATGCCGGAAAAAATGCCATGCAATTCCTTGGTAAGAATGCAATCGGAAATGGACTTGGGTCTGTACTTCTCGACCCAAATCAAGTCGGTAATCTCTGTTGAGATCATTTATTCCTCAGTTCTTTTCTACTGCGATGTAGTAGTTCAGACCGATGCTTGAGTGGGAAAACTTGCTAACGATGCTGTCGGACAAAGACACCGTATAGTCTCCGTGAAGAAGCTTTAGGTTCCCCATGTCAAGACCATAAGAAAAGTCATCGTTGCACTCTCCCACTTCAACTGAGTAAGAGTTTGAACTTGGATCATTCTTCTTGGAGACCGTCATGGAAATGACTCCATTCTCTCCCTTGATCTCTACGTCCGAAACCTGAAGAACCGATGCTGCCTTGGTGAGCTCGGAGAAAGTACTGTGGGTCAATTCAAACTCTTGGGTGAACTTGGGGACCGACAGATTCTTCTTCGGAACAGTGAGCAAAGATGCCGATGCGTAGAAGTACTTCACAGAGGAGTTGTTCGATTGAATCGAAACATACGAATCATTGAACTCAAACTCAGGCTCATCGAAAAGACTTACCACTCCGAGGAACTGACCAAGATCCCAGATGGCCACCTCCACGGGAAAATCCTCCTCAACCTTGGCTTCTGCCAAGAGACATTGACTAGGTGCAATTGTCTTGATCATGTTCCCCGGCTTGATCAACAAATTAGAGTTGATCGAAGCAAAGTTCTTGAAAACCGAAAGAGTGTTGCGCGACAGTTTGATTTTAGTTTTTGTCATCATTGTTCCTATTATACACTGAATCGCCATCAGAAATCAAGCCTTCTATGATCTGTTTTCCTCGATACCTGTCATTACGACGTTCGCGCTTGTTTCGCTTGCGTCCATTTTCATTCTTGAACTTGTTCTTCTTTGAGCGGTTGGTAAACTTTTGAAAATTTTCTTCATTCATGGCTTATACAATTTTAATCTTTGAAAAGTTGTTTTTCTTTTCTACTTGGATTCCTTGGTCAAACTTATCTATTAACTGATCACTTTTGTGTGAAATAATGAATACTGAACATTTGTTTTTCATTTTGGAAAGTATTTTCAGGAAAGTCTCTGTTCCTTGTCCATCTAAGGATGAATCTAAAATTTCATCGAATATCAAAAGATTGCAATTCAGACTATTCTTCATCTTGGCAATCTCTCTCCAAGTCAACAAAATTGCGAGATCTATTCTCTGTTTTTCGCCTTCCGAGAAAGAAGAATAGGAGAATTCATCTCTATATCTGGACTTGATGGTTTCCTTAAATTCCTCATTAAGGTTGAAATCGACATATAGATTCAGTCTTTCCAAATATTTATTCACGTAATTATTGATTATCGGAACGTAATGCTTGATTATCTTGCTCTTCAGGCCGCTATCGCGCAGCATATCATACACAACATCATAATGTATCTGCTCCTTGACTGCCTTTTCGTATGTTTCAGATTTTTCAAGTATTTCTTTTTTCGTTTCGTTAATTTTATCATAAATTTTGTTGTTGTCTAGATGTTTTTTTTCAAGATCTTCAATTTCTTCATTCATCTCATCAATTCTGTTCTGAAGAATTTGTTTTTCTTTTGAAAATACACTTTGATCAATGTTCCATCTTTTCAACGTTGAATTTAGTTCTTCTCTTTTTTCCTCCATTCCAGATAAAGCTTCAAGCTTAAGAGAAATTTCTTTCAACGCCGTCTCAAATTCATCACGCTTTACATACTTATCATTCAAAATATTGCACTTTGCCTTTTCACTGAGTTCTTGGCCACAGCAGGAGCACGATGATTTGCCTTCTGTGTTTGCAATTTCTTCCATCAAAGATTCATATTGAGTTTTCATCTTTGTCTCAAGAATCTTCAATGAATTCAATTTTTGAATTTCTTTTTCCTTTTCGTTGATCGTTTCCTTTATCTTCTTGATATCATCTAAAAGAGAGGAATTCTTGGCATCAACCTCTGTCTTCTTGGATTCCAGATCGACTATCTTTGCTCTGTTCTTTTCGACCAACTCTTCATGGTTTTGCTGAACTTGCCTTAATATTTCTTGCTGGGACTTAAGCTTTTCCTTCGCAATGGTGAGCATTCCGTTGGTAGTCTGTATCTCGCTCTTCAGTTCGGAGAGCTTGCACTTCACGACCGTTCCCATTGCGGCAATGATGTCGAGGTCCAAAAGCCCTTCGATGATCTTTCTTCGCTCTGCTGGAGTCAACTGCATGAATGGAATGAAAGAGCTCTTGCCCAAGATGACCACTTGCTTGAAAGCGGCATAGCTGAATCCCAAGATTGTTTGCTCAAGCATTTCTTGGTAGTCTTTGGACTTGGCGTTCTGGTCAATCATTTCGCCATTCTTGAATATTTCAAATAATTTAGGACTCAATCCCCTGCGAACAAGGTATTGGGTCTTTCCTTTGTTGAATTCAATCTCTACCAAGCAGTTCTTGCCATTCACTGCATTGGTCAACTGAGGAATATTGATTGGCCTGAAAGGCTTCCCGAAAAGACCAAAGCACAAGGAATCAAGAAAAGCAAATGACTTTCCGTGGCCGTTTATCCCCGTTACCAAAGAGAGCTTCTTGGTATCTAGATCTATTTCGCTGAAGTTGTTGCCGAAAGAACCAAAATTTTTAAATCTTACTTTTTTGAACTCAATCATCTATATCCCCTGCCAAGGCAGTTTGATAAGTCGTAGTAATTATATCATGCAACATATTTTTGTCAACCTTCTCTTCAATAAGATTGACTTCCTCATACAGAAGCTGCAGAGTATCTTTTTCTATATCTATGTCCAGTTCTGTCTTTTCCTGTTGAGTTTCTTCCGCGATTGCAAGCTCCGCAACCCCGACCTCATAGAATTTATCGATGAACTTTTCAAACAAATTGTTCTTCGTTCTTTTCTTCACGAATATCTTGACGAACGAATTTTTATATGTTTCAAAGTTTAAATTTATCTTTTCGTCTTCATTATAATCTATAGTGAAGAATATCTTCTCCGGATTCTCGATAAACTGAAGTTCTCTTGTTTCAAAATCAAATACATGGAATCCCTTCTTCTCCCAAACGTCGGAAAAAGACATTTGATATTGGGTTCCCAGATAGTAAATATTGTCTCTACGGGAGGATACGTGGTAATGCCCGGTCAATACATATTCAAACTTGGCAAAGTGGCTCGGGTCGTATCCAGCATCTATAAACACCCCACGAATGCTCTGGAAACCAGCAAGCTCAAGATGTCCCATCAAAATAGAGCAAGGAACATCTTTGATGAACTCAGCGGACTTTTGCTCATTCTCTGGATTGATCCAAGGCAACAATGCGGCGCAATACTTGTCCTCTGTACCGAAGTTTACTAGGGTAGGCTCCGAATAAACTTTCCAGTTCTTGTATTTGGAAAGAAGTTCGGTAAGAGAATTCAGTGAGTTGTTATTGCGAAAAAAAGTATCATGGTTTCCGCAGATGATGTGATTCTCTGTCCCCAATTTTTCAAATACATCCAGAACCCGCTCTCTTACTTGATTGAGCGTTCTGAAGTTGATGTATTTTCTACGGTCGAACAAATCACCCAAATGAAACACATATTGTATTTTGTTTTCCTCAATGTACGGAAAAAGCTGGTTCTCAAAGAACCTGATGAAATATTCGTTTACCGTAGTCGAGTCTCCCTTGAATCCGAAATGAGTGTCATTCAAAATGACTGCCTTACACATTCAAGGAACCTCCATCTGGTGTCTTTTTCTTGCGGCCTTTTCTCTTGCCAGCAAGTTGCTTGTCCATCTTTTCTACCTCGGCTTCACCGATTCCAAAAGCATCCTTGAAGCCGTTCTCTACTCCGGAAAACTTTTCGTTGAACCACCTATGGAACTCCGGATCGTTCTTGCTTTCTGCAAGCTTGTACTGTACGTACTTTTCCTTCTTTTCCTTGTTTATGATTCTTACGAATGAAAACCAGCAAATTTGAGTAAGATATCCGAACGGAGACTTTGAAACGTCCGGATCAAAGTTATCGATATACGTAATGCAATTTAAAACCGCGTCGGAGACCATCTCCTCGCGGTAGCTGTAATTGGCAAAGTTGGGACGGTAAGATAATCTACTGGCTATCTTTAAAATCGCATCGCCTATGTAATCGGGTAACTTAGGCTTCTTTTTTCCCGCGTCCTCTGCTTCTTCCTTCTTTTTCTTGTAATCTACTAATTCTTGGTATAATTTGGCGTTATCTACGTAATCGCCATCCTTATCTTTTTTCTTCTTGGGTTTCTTCGGTTTTGACTTTGCCATATGATGATTATACCATAAGTTGATATAAAAATCAACCCACTACATTTACATCTAACCACTCAAGTAATTGTATGGAAGGTTTCCATCCAAAATAATTTTTAATTTTTGTTATGTCTGCTTGGGTATGTCTAGCTTCACCTTTTCTAGCTGGTAAATATTTTAAACTTGAAGAAAGTCTTCTCGCAATTTGGTTTACCGAATATTGGTTTCCAGTTCCTACGTTGAATATTTCGCCATTTAGAGCTGTTTCGTGTGTAGCGGCCATTACATTTGCCTTTACAATATCATCGACGTGTACATAGTCCCTAGTTTGTTCACCGTCTCCTATGATCGTAAGAGGTTCCTTACTCTTCAATTGTCTGCTAAAAATACCAATAACTGGAGCGTATGGTCCTTTCTTTGGTTGCCTAGGACCATATACATTGAAATACCTCAAGCATACAGTGTCAACTCCATACATTTCACTATACATTTTACATAAAGCCTCTGCTTGATATTTGCTAAGTGAATAAGCATTCAGGCAATCGGGGGACATAGTTTCATTCAAAAGTCCAGAATTTTTTAATCCGTAAATTGCTGAAGTGGAAGACAATACTAATCTCTTTACTTTATGCTTCTTGCATAGTGCCAGCATGGTAGCTGTTCCCATAAAATTTGTATCAAATGCTAAAGTAGGATCTTCGATGCAATTTTGAATGCGAGCCTCGGCAGCTAAATGAAAAACTGCATCAAAATTGTGTCTTTTAAAAACATCGGAACACATGATATAGTCAGTCACGTTATATTGATAATAAGTTGCGCCTTCTTCATAATAAAATTCATCATGAGCATCCGAACTTAAATTATCTATGACAACAACCGCGTGCCCTAAACTTAAAAGATGCTTTACAATATTAGATCCTATAAATCCGCAGCCACCCGTTACAAGATATTTCATATTAATGTATTTAAAAAAAATTTTAATTATTTTTTAACTTTTTAATCCAATATTCTACCATTGATCCACTCATATGTCTTTTTTAAACCTTCATTTAAAGGAGCGCTTGGGGCCCAATTTAATTTTTCTCGCATTAGCGTATTATCAGAATTTCTTCCGCGAACTCCTTCTGGTCCGGGTTTATTTTGAATTGTAACATTTTTATTTGCAATTGACATCACTCGGTTTGCAAGTTCATTGATTGAAAGCATTTCTTCGGAGCCAATGTTCATTGGTCCCGAAAAGTCTGATTTCATAAACTTTTCAATAGTGTCTAGACACTCATCAATGTATAAAAATGATCTTGTTTGTTTTCCGTCTCCCCAAATTTCAA